>WASW01019275.1_pt1 | contig 15491 bp, 11 predicted proteins | sample 5698521 | NCBI WGS metagenome assembly WASW01 (sample SAMN11175560, study PRJNA528189) | sponge metagenome | isolation source: marine sponge | host: Leucetta | place: Antarctica: Western Antarctic Peninsula, King George Island | collected 2013-01
GCGATGGAAGAAGGCTTACGCTTTGCGATTCGAGAAGGTGGCCGTACCGTGGGTGCGGGTGTTGTTGCTAAAGTAATTGAATAATTCGGTTGTTTAATAGAAAGAGTGAGATAGGCCAGTAGCTCAATTGGCAGAGCGACGGTCTCCAAAACCGTAGGTTGGGGGTTCAAGTCCCTCCTGGCCTGCCAATACTGGCAGAAGAATTTAAGGAAGTAATAAAATGGCCGAAACGGCTGAACAGACAAATAGCGGGATGGATAAAGCCAAACTAGCGTTGGCCGCACTCCTCGTGCTAGCGGGTTTTTACGGGTTCTATGAATACGCAAGTGAGCCTTTGCTATACCGTGTATTGGGTATACTTCTATTTGTGATTATCGCTGCAGGTATAGCGTTAACGACGACTAAAGGTCGTGCATTAACTAGCTTTATGCAGTCAGCACGAACAGAAGTTCGTAAGATGGTGTGGCCGACTCGTGCAGAAACATTACAAACCACGTTAGTGATTTTAGTGGTTGTAGTTCTGGTGGGATTATTTCTCTGGATGCTAGATACGTTCCTGGGCTGGGGCATGAGTAAGATCATTGGATAATCGAGGAGTAGCGATATGGCATTAAGATGGTATGTAGTCCACGCTTACTCAGGGTTTGAGAATAAGGTGAAGTTATACATGCATGAGCGCATTGAGCGTTTAGGAATGCAGGATAAATTCGGCGAGATTTTAGTGCCGATGGAAGAAGTAGTTGAAATGCGTGAAGGCCAGAAAAAACGCAGTGAACGAAAGTTCTTCCCTGGATATGTATTAGTGCAGATGGAAATGGACGACGATTCATGGCACTTAGTTAAAGATGTTCCTAAAGTATTAGGCTTTATCGGTGGTACTACTGATAAGCCAGCACCGATACCAGATCGTGAAGCCGATGCGATATTGCAGCGTATTCAAGAGGGTGTCGATAAACCACGTCCTAAGGTGTTATTCGAGCCAGGCGAAGTGGTACGCGTCACCGATGGGCCATTCAATGATTTCAATGGCATTGTCGAGGAAGTTAATTATGAAAAGAGCCGTATGTTAGTTGCGGTTCAGATATTTGGTCGTTCTACTCCAGTTGAATTGGAATTTGGCCAAGTCGAGAAAGGTTAAACGTAGAAATACGTAACAGAAGTACGGCGTAATCCTCAAAAAGGAATACGTTAATTTTAAAACATTTCACGGGGAGCGTTGGACTAGATTCATCGCGATTGCACCCGTTAGGAGCTAAAAATGGCGAAGAAAATCGAAGCTTATGTCAAGCTTCAGGTTCCGGCGCAGGATGCTAATCCTAGCCCACCTGTAGGACCTGCATTAGGTCAACATGGCGTAAATATTATGGAGTTCTGTAAAGCGTTTAATTCGCAAACGCAGAACTTGGAAAAAGGTATGCCTACCCCAGTCGTGATTACGGTTTATAACGATCGTAGTTTCACGTTTATTATGAAGACGCCTCCTGCATCTATTCTTCTTAAGAAGGCAGCAGGAGTTCCAAAGGGATCTGGTACACCTAATACAGATAAAATCGGCAAAGTCACTCGAGTGCAGCTTGAAGAAATTGCTAAAACCAAAGAACCCGATCTAACGGCTGCAGATTTAGATGCAGCAGTACGTACGATTGCGGGAAGCGCTCGCAGTATGGGTCTTGAGGTAGAGGGAGTTTAATCATGGCTAAAGCAGGTAAAAATATAAGAGCGGCTCGTGAAAAAGTTAATCCTGAGCAGGCGTACGCACCCACAGAAGCAATGTCATTAGTTAAAGATAATGCGCGGGCAAAATTTATTGAATCAATTGATGTTGCAGTTAATTTAGGGATTGATCCTAAAAAGTCTGATCAAGGCGTTCGTGGTTCAACTGTATTGCCAAACGGTACAGGTAAAACAGTTAGAGTTGCCGTGTTTGCACAAGGTGATCAAGCTAAAGTTGCGGAAGCAGCAGGTGCAGATATTGTTGGTTTTGATGATCTCGCTGATGCTGTTAAAAAAGGCGAAATGAATTTTGATGTTGTGATTGCAACACCAGATGCTATGCGCGTTGTCGGTCAACTAGGCCAAATACTAGGTCCACGTGGATTAATGCCTAATCCTAAAGTAGGGACTGTGACGCCTAATGTTGCAGATGCCGTTAAAAATGCAAAGTCTGGTCAAGTGCGTTACCGCGCAGATAAGACGGGGATTGTCCATTGCAGCATCGGTAAAGTTGATTTTGATGCGCAAAAGCTAGTTGAAAATTTAGAAGCTTTAATTGGTGATCTAGTGAAATCTAAGCCGTCATCCGCTAAAGGCATTTACTTAAAGAAAGTATCAGTGTCGTCAACCATGGGTGTTGGCGTACTCGTTGATCAATCAGCGTTAGATTAATAATTAGTAAAGAAATAGCGAAATTCAACACGAATTTAGGCGCTATATAGAAGACTTTGGGCTGTTTCGAAATTGTCTGTTGATTTTGAACGGCCGTCAAAGACCGCAGGAACGGCGAGTATGTCGTTTAAAAGAAGGAATCGGAATCCTACGTAGACGGTGGCTCCATTCAGAAATTATTTCTGGGTTGGAACGCTGCAATTGTGTTGATAAGAAATTATCAACGAGTGTAACGCTTAGATTGGCCGCATAAGTTAGCGGGTCATATTTAAGAACAACTTAGGAGGACCATACTGTGGCACTAAACCTGGAAGGCAAAAAACAAGTTGTCTCTGAGGTTGCTGCGGTTGCTGCTGAGGCACATTCGGCTGTTGCTGCCGAATACCGAGGACTCGGTGTTGATGCTCTAACTGATTTGCGTACAAAAGCACGCCAAGGTGGTGTGTATGTGAGAGTCGTTAAAAACTCTCTTGCTAAGCGCGCATTAGAAGGAACGGAATTCGAGTGTATGCGTGATGGTTTAGTTGGCCCGATGATTCTTGCATTTTCGCAAGAAGATCCAGGTTCAGCTGCTCGCGTTATCAAGGACTTCAGTAAAGAAAACGAATTGCTTAATGTCAAAATGCTATCCATTGGTGGCCAGCTTCTAGAAGCATCAGAGCTGGACAGATTGGCGAGCTTACCGACGAAGGACCAAGCAATAAGTATATTAATGGCAGTAATGAAGGCGCCGGTCGAGAAACTCGTCCGCACTTTGGCAGAGCCGCACGGAAAGATGGTGCGAACTGTTGCTGCTGTACGCGACCAAAAGCAAGCTTAAAGTTAAGTCACTTAACGGTTTTAAAATTTTTAGGAGCATTTAGAAATGGCTGTATCACAAGAAGATATTTTAGAAACAATTTCCAACATGACGGTTATGGAAGTCGTTGATTTGATTTCTGCAATGGAAGAGAAGTTTGGTGTATCTGCAGCAGCAGCTGTAGCAGCACCAGCAGCAGCTGGCGGCGGCGACGCACCAGAAGCAGAGAAAGACGAGTTTGATGTTGTTATGACTAGTTTCGGCAGTAACAAAGTTTCTGTCATTAAAGTAGTTCGAGCTATCACTGGCTTAGGGCTAAAAGAAGCGAAAGACATGGTCGAAGGCGCGCCTTCAACTGTGAAAGAAGCAGCAACAAAAGACGAAGCAGAAGATGTAAAGAAGCAGCTTGAAGAAGCTGGTGCTGTTGTAGAACTTAAGTAATTCTACTTCACTTTACGTGCTTAAAAGCATCGCGATGCGAGCGCATGTTATGGATGAATCCATAGCGTTCGCTCGCTCGTGGCGCTTTATTTAATTAGTCATAAAGGTTACTGAAAAACATTTATGTGGCTAAAAGTAATTCACGCTAGTACTTAGGTGTTTTTCAGTAATCAGTTTAAAGCCCGGATACGAGGAGGCTAAATGCAATACAGTTTCACCGAGAAGAAAAGAGTTCGAAAGAACTTCGGTAAGCGCCCAGAGATTCTTGAAGTGCCTTACATGCTTCAGATTCAATTGGCATCTTATCGTCAATTTCTGCAGTTAGATGCAAGTGCTGACAATAGAGCAGATACCGGATTGCATGGAGCTTTCAATACCGTATTCCCTATTGAAAGTTATTCTGGCAACGTCATTTTAGAATATGTGAGCTACCGATTAGGTAAGCCGGTATTTGATGTTAAAGAATGTCAGCAGCGCGGATTAACTTATGCCGCACCGTTACGCGTGACAGTGCGTTTGGTTATCTATGATAAAGAGGCGCCAGCTAGTCAGAAGAAAGTTAAAGATGTAAAAGAGCAAGAAGTTTACATGGGTGAACTTCCGCTAATGACGGATACAGGCACCTTTGTTATTAATGGTACCGAGCGTGTCATTGTTTCTCAGTTGCATCGTTCACCAGGCGTGTTCTTTGATCACGACAAAGGTAAGACACACTCATCTGGAAAACTATTATATTCGGCGCGAATTATTCCTTACCGTGGTTCATGGTTGGATATGGAATTCGATCCTAAGGATTGTTTGTTCGTACGAATTGACCGTCGCAGAAAATTAGCAGCTACTATCTTGATGCGTGCATTGGGCTATGGTACTGAAGAAATTCTTGCCATGTTCTTTGATGCTCATAAGATCAAAGTGACTAAGAAGGGTTATGAGCTTGCATTGACGCCTGAACATTTGCGCGGTGAGATTGCTGCATTTGATATTGAGATCAAGGGTGAAGTGTTGGTTGAAGCAGGGCGACGTATTACTATGCGTCATGTGCGTCAGCTAGAAGAGGCAAAATTAAAAACCTTGGTTGTACCTCAAGAATATTTCATGGGTAAAGTGATTGCGCATGACATTGTTGATGAGGAGACTGGCGAATTAATTTTCCATGCTAACGAAGAGTTAAGCGAAGAAAATATTCACAAGCTTGAAGAAAGCGATATCAAACAGTTTGAGATTCTATATACAAACGAAATTGATCGTGGTCCTTACGTCTCGCAGACATTAGCTATCGACTCAACAACCACTGAGTTAGAAGCACAGGTAGAAATATACCGCATGATGCGTCCGGGTGAGCCGCCAACAAAAGAAGCTGCACAATCTTTATTTAATAATTTGTTTTTCTCGTCAGATCGTTATGATTTGTCAGGTGTTGGGCGAATGAAGTTTAATCGTCGTCTAGGGCGCGAAGAGACTATCGGCACAGGTACGCTAAGCAAAGAAGATATTCTTGATGTAATGCGTGTGCTTATCGACATTCGTAACGGTAACGGAATGGTCGATGATATTGATCACCTTGGTAACCGTCGTATACGTTGTGTTGGTGAGATGGCGGAAAACGTTTTCCGTGTTGGTTTGGTTCGGGTTGAACGTGCAGTTAAAGAACGTTTAACACTGGCAGAATCTGAAGGCTTAATGCCACAAGAAATGATTAACGCAAAGCCTGTGGCTGCAGCGATAAAAGAATTCTTTGGTTCAAGTCAGTTGTCACAATTTATGGATCAAAACAATCCATTGTCAGAAGTGACGCATAAACGCAGAATTTCAGCGTTAGGTCCGGGTGGTTTAACGCGTGAACGTGCGGGATTCGAAGTACGTGACGTACATCCCACTCATTATGGTCGGGTATGTCCAATTGAGACGCCTGAGGGCCCAAACATCGGGTTGATTAACTCACTAGCGATTTACGCGCGTACTAACGATTACGGTTTCTTAGAAACACCATATCGTAAAGTGACTAAAGGTAAAGCGACTGGCAATATTGATTATCTTTCTGCGATTGAAGAAAGTCAGTATGTGATTGCACAGGCAAATGCGAGTCTAAACGAGAAAGGGTTACTAGTTGATGAATTGGTGTCATGTCGTCATCTCAATGAATTTGCTTTGTCGACACCAGACAAAGTTGAGTACATGGATGTTTCGCCTAAACAGATAGTTTCTGTCGCGTCATCACTAATCCCATTCTTAGAGCACGATGATGCTAACCGTGCATTGATGGGATCAAATATGCAACGTCAGGCCGTTCCAACACTACGTGCTGATAAGCCGTTAGTAGGAACAGGTATTGAACGTGCGATAGCGATTGACTCTGGCGCTTCTGTTCTTGCGAAACGTGGTGGTGTTGTTGATACCGTCGACGCAGGTCGTGTTGTTGTTCGTGTAAACGATGACGAAACACAGCCAGGTGAAGCAGGTGTTGATATTTACGCATTCACTAAGTACACGCGTTCTAACCAGAATACATGTATTAACCAAAAGCCATTAGTTGTACCAGGTGATGTCATCGCACGCGGTGATGTATTAGCCGATGGTCCTTCGACTGATATGGGTGAGTTAGCACTAGGGCAAAACATGCTAGTCGCATTCATGCCTTGGAATGGTTACAACTTCGAGGATTCAATCCTTATCTCTGAACGTGTGGTTGAAGAAGATCGTTTCACTACCATTCATATCGAAGAGATGAGTTGTGTTGCACGTGATACTAAATTAGGCGCAGAAGAAATAACTGCCGATATTCCAAATGTGAGCGAAAGCTTGTTAGCTAAGCTAGATGATTCTGGAATTGTCTATGTTGGTGCTGAAGTTAAGCCAGGTGATATTTTGGTGGGCAAAGTAACACCTAAAGGTGAAACCCAATTAACGCCAGAAGAAAAACTACTGAGAGCAATCTTTGGTGAAAAAGCATCGGATGTAAAAGACACTTCATTGAAAGTGCCTTCAGGTATGGAAGGAACTGTTATCGATGTACGCGTATTTACACGTGATGGTGTAGAAAAAGATCGTCGTTCACTTCAGATCGAAGAAGCAGAAATTGAGCAAGTCAAAAAAGACATGCGTGATCAATTGCGAATTCATGAAGAAGATATCTTCAGCCGTGTTGAGCGCTTGATTACCAATAAAGTTGCCGAAGGTGGCCCAGATGGTTTGAAGTCTGGTGAGAAAGTGTCTGCCAGCTACTTACAAGGTTTATCTCGTGATCGTTGGTTCGAAATCCGTATGCGTGAAGAAGCAGTCAATGAGAATTTAGAACAGCTTTCTCAAAGTATTGCTAATCAGCGTGAGATTGCTGATAACCGCTTAGTTGAGCAGCGAGAAAAAATTACTGCAGGTGACGATTTGGCGCCAGGCGTATTAAAGATGGTTAAGGTTTACTTAGCTGTTAAGCGTCGCATGCAGCCCGGTGACAAGATGGCTGGCCGTCACGGAAACAAAGGTGTTATCTCAATGATTGTGCCGGTAGAAGATATGCCGCATAAGCCAGACGGTACACCAGTTGATATTGTATTGAATCCATTAGGGGTTCCATCTCGTATGAACGTGGGTCAGGTGCTTGAAATTCATTTGGGAATGGCAGCAAAAGGGCTAGGTCTGAAGATTCAGGGCATGCTAAATAATCAAGGTAAGCCAGCAGAATTACGTGATTTCCTTGATCAAATATACAATCAAGATGAAGGCACTAAAGTTGATCTTAAGCAGTGGAATGATGATGAGATCATGACTATGTCGAAAAATTTATCAGGTGGCGTTCCAATGGCAACACCTGTATTCGATGGTGCAGAAGAGCATGAAATTAAAAGAATGCTTAGATTGGCTGATCTTCCAGAAGATGGTCAGACAGAACTAATCAATGGGCGTACCGGTGAGCAGTTTGATCGCCGCGTAACGGTTGGTTACATGCATATTCTGAAGCTAAATCATTTGGTGGATGACAAGATGCATGCAAGATCAACAGGACCATATAGCTTAGTGACGCAGCAGCCATTGGGTGGTAAAGCACAATTTGGTGGTCAGCGATTTGGTGAGATGGAGGTCTGGGCATTAGAAGCCTATGGCGCTGCGTACACCCTGCAAGAAATGCTAACAGTGAAGTCGGACGATGTTGCCGGACGTAACAAGATGTACAAAAACATTGTCGATAACGATCAGCAGATGGATGCAGGTATGCCTGAATCATTTAACGTTCTGATGAAAGAAATACGTTCACTCGGTATTAATATCGAGCTAGCACAGAACGACTAATTGCGATTTAAACTGAAACGTTCGTAGACTCTGTAGGAGACACGATGAAAGACTTATTAAACTTATTAAAGCAACAAGGCCAGTCCGAAGATTTTGATTCGATCAAAATAGGACTAGCTTCACCTGACATGATGCGTTCATGGTCGTTTGGCGAAGTTAAAAAGCCAGAGACGATTAACTATCGAACGTTTAAGCCAGAGCGTGATGGGCTGTTCTGCGCTAAGATTTTTGGTCCAACTAAAGATTACGAATGCTTGTGTGGAAAATATAAACGCTTAAAGCATCGCGGTGTAGTGTGTGAGAAATGTGGTGTAGAAGTCACGCAAACTAAAGTACGTCGTGAGCGTATGGGCCATATCGAATTGGCATGCCCAGTGGCTCACATCTGGTTCTTGAAATCATTACCTTCGCGTATTGGTTTATTACTAGATATGACGTTGCGCGAAATCGAACGCATTCTTTATTTTGAAGCATTTGTTGTTATCGACCCAGGCATGACAACGCTAGAAACCAAGCAACTTCTTTCAGAAGAAGCTTATCTTGATGCCATTGAGCAGCATGGTGACGAGTTCAAAGCGGTGATGGGCGCGGAAGCAATCTATGAATTGATGCTTAAAATTGATCTCAAATCACAAAAAGTTGAATTGCGTGAAGAGATTGAAAACACACGTTCAGAAGCGAAACTGAAACGTTTCTCAAAGCGTCTAAAGCTAGTTGAATACTTGATTGCATCAGGCAATAAGCCTGAGTGGATGATTTTATTGGTGCTGCCAGTCTTGCCACCAGATTTACGTCCATTAGTACCTTTAGATGGTGGTCGTTTTGCTACCTCTGATTTGAACGATTTATATCGTCGTGTGATTAACCGAAATAATCGTCTTAAGCGCTTATTAGAATTAAATGCGCCAGACATTATTGTGCGTAACGAAAAACGCATGTTGCAAGAATCTGTTGATGCGTTATTGGATAACGGTCGTCGAGGTAGAGCAATCACAGGAACAAATAAACGTCCTCTGAAATCTCTTGCCGATATGATTAAAGGCAAGCAAGGTCGCTTCCGTCAAAACTTGCTCGGTAAGCGAGTTGATTACTCTGGTCGTTCAGTCATTGTATGTGGTCCTACATTAAGGCTTCATCAATGTGGTCTACCTAAGAAGATGGCGTTGGAATTATTTAAGCCATTCGTATTTAGCAAATTAATGTTACGTGGTATTGCGCCAACTATTAAAGCTTGCAAGAAAATTGTTGAGCGCGAAGGCGCTGAAGTTTGGGATATCCTAGAAGAAGTTATCCGCGAGCACCCAGTCATGCTTAACCGTGCGCCGACTCTTCACCGTTTAGGTATTCAGTGTTTCGAGCCACAGTTAATTGAAGGTAAAGCGATTCAACTGCACCCACTAGTGTGTGCAGCATTTAACGCTGACTTTGATGGCGACCAAATGGCGGTACACGTACCGTTGTCTATCGAAGCACAATTGGAAGGTCGCGCATTGATGATGTCGACTAACAATATTTTGTCTCCAGCTAATGGCGAGCCAATTATTGTGCCTTCACAAGATATCGTGTTGGGCTTGTATTATATGACACGTCAAAACACCAATGTGAAAGGAGAGGGCATGATCTTCTCTGGTGTGGATGAGGTGAGACGTGCATATGAAACGGCCGCAGTAAATCTACATGCGAAAGTTAAAGTTCGTTTGACCGAAAATGTGATTGATGAAGATGGCAATAGCACTGAAAACACCGCTATTAGAGATACTTCTGTTGGTCGCGCTTTATTGTTCGATATTCTGCCTAAAGGATTACCGTTTGCTTTAATCAACCAAGATCTTAATAAGCGTGCAATTTCAAGATTAATTAATGCCTGCTATCGACGAGTAGGATTAAAAGAAACGGTCATATTTGCTGACCAATTAATGTATACCGGATTTAAGTACGCAACTATATCGGGTGTTTCTTTCTGTGCAGATGACATGATTATCCCAGAAGAGAAAACCGACATATTGAGCGCGGCTGAACAAGAAGTGAAAGACATTGAAATGCAATACTCTTCAGGTCTGGTGACTAAGGGTGAGCGCTACAATAAAGTTGTTGATATTTGGTCGCATACCAATGAGAAAGTTGCTAAGGCGATGATGGATAAGTTAGGTAAAGAAGAAGTTAAAGATGCTGAAGGCAAGATGGTATCTCAAGCATCTTTCAACTCAATTTTCATGATGGCTGATTCTGGTGCGCGGGGTTCCGCAGCACAGATTAGGCAGCTTGCTGGTATGCGTGGTTTGATGGCAAAGCCGGATGGTTCAATTATTGAAACACCAATTACTGCCAACTTCCGCGAAGGACTAAATGTACTTCAGTACTTTATTTCTACTCACGGTGCGCGTAAAGGATTAGCTGATACTGCATTAAAAACAGCAAACTCAGGATACTTAACACGACGCTTAGTTGATGTCGCCCAAGATCTTGTTATTACTGAATACGATTGTGGAACTCGAGAAGGGATTGTGATGAATCCTATTATTGAGGGTGGAGACGTTGTTGAGCCACTTAGTGAGCGAGTATTGGGTCGAGTAGTTGCTGTCGATGTACTTGATGTGAATGGTAAGAAGACAGTGATTCCGGAAGGTACTTTGCTGGATGAGAAATGGGTATCGCAGTTTGAAGAATTGGGCGTCGATGAAATTCGGGTTCGTTCCCCAATTTCTTGCGCAACGCGCTACGGTGTGTGCTCTAGCTGTTATGGTCGTGATCTAGCTCGTGGACATTTGATTAACCAAGGTGAAGCTGTGGGCGTAATGGCTGCTCAGTCTATTGGTGAGCCAGGTACACAGTTAACCATGCGTACTTTCCATATTGGTGGTGCAGCGAGTCGTGCGGCATCAACAAATAGTATTGCTCCTAAAGCAACAGGGACAGTTCGTTTCCATAATATTAAATTAGTTAAACACCATGATGGGCATAATGTTGCGGCATCGCGTTCAGGTGAGATCGGTTTGATTGACGATCACGGTCGTGAGCGTGAGAGATATAAATTACCTTACGGTGCATCAATTTCTGCCAACGAAGGTGATATGGTGGAATCAGGACAAGTGATTGCAACATGGGATCCGCACACTCACCCAATCATTGCTGAAGTGGGCGGTCGTGTGAAACTGGTCGATTTCTCTGACGGGATAACCGTTAATAAACGCTTAGATGAAGTGACCGGGCTGAGCTCGATTATCGTTGCCGACCCTAAGGGTCGGCCGACTACTGGAAAAGATTTACGTCCAATGGTGAAGTTAGTTGACGACAAGGATAATGAATTAACACTACCAGATTCGAATTTCCCAGCACAATACGTGTTACCAGCAGAAGCAATTGTTAGTTTAGAAGATGGTGCGCTAGTAGGTGTAGGTGACATTATCGCGCGTATTCCACAAGAATCTTCAAAGACTAGAGATATTACTGGTGGTCTACCACGGGTTGCTGATTTGTTTGAAGCACGTAAACCTAAAGAACCGGCAGTGATGGCATTAACCTCAGGTATTGTTAGCTTCGGTAAAGAAACCAAAGGTAAGCAACGCTTAGTTATCACCCAGGATGATGGCGAAACAGTAGAAGAATTGATTCCTAAGTGGAGACACGTTGATGTGTTCGAAGGTGAGCACGTAGATAGAGGTGAGGTAGTTGTTGAAGGTGAACGTAGCCCTCATGACATTCTGAAGCTACTAGGTGTGAGCGCGTTAGCGGAATATCTAGTGCAAGAAATTCAAGACGTTTACCGCCTACAAGGCGTGAAAATTAACGATAAGCACATTGAGGTGATTATTCGCCAAATGTTGCGCAAAATTGAGATTTCACATCGTGGTGACACTAATATGTTGCGCGGCGAGCAAGTTGAACGTGCTCGTCTATACGAAGTCAATGAGAATATGGAGGCTAGAAATAAACAGCCTGCGGCTTATTTGAATGTCTTATTAGGTATTACTAAGGCCTCGTTGGTGACAGAGTCCTTCATCTCAGCGGCATCTTTCCAAGAAACCACACGAGTATTAACGGAATCGGCAGTACGCGGATCTAACGATTACTTACGTGGATTGAAAGAAAATGTCATTGTCGGTCGTCTGATCCCAGCAGGAACAGGTCTGACATATCACCAAGAGCGACGTAAAACTCGCGAACAACTTAACTTGGGCATGCCAGAAATGCCGGATATGCCAGATATGAGCGAAGAACCAGCGATGATTGCAGAAGTATCTGAAGTAGAATCAACCGATAAGGAAGATAATACTTTAGAAACATAGCGTTGTTGGGTCCTGTTCTCCTTGACAGGGTGCAGCTCAACTCCGTAAAATCTCGCCACCCTACGACAGGCCTGAGTCACCATCGGCCTGTCGTTTATTTTATGCCGGAGAAAATTTAAGAATGGCAACTATTAATCAGCTTGTTCGCAAGCCGAGAAAAAGAAAAATTGAAAAAAGTAATGTGCCAGCGTTAGCCGCTTGTCCTCAGCGACGTGGTGTGTGTACTCGTGTGTATACAACAACGCCCAAAAAGCCTAATTCAGCGTTACGTAAAGTCGCTCGTGTGCGTCTTACCAATGGATTTGAAGTGTCTTCATATATAGGTGGAGAAGGTCATAACTTACAAGAACACTCGGTGGTATTGATCCGTGGTGGTCGTGTAAAAGATTTACCAGGTGTCCGTTACCATACGGTACATGGAAGCTTAGACACCCAAGGGGTGCCTAATCGTAAGCAAGGGCGATCAAAATACGGTACTAAGCGCGTAAAATCGTAAGCAAAGCTATAGCCCATAATTCAAGTAATCATAATTAAAAGTAAAGCGAAGAGAAAACATGCCTAGACGTAGAGAAGTCCCCAAACGTGAAGTATTGCCTGATCCAAAATATGGTAATGAGCAACTGGCTAAGTTTGTGAATATTCTGATGGTTAGTGGTAAGAAGTCAGTGGCTGAGAAGATTGCTTATAAAGCAATTGATGAAATTACTGGCAAGAAAGGCACTGATGGTCTAGAAATATTTTTAGAAGCTCTTGAGAAAGTCAGACCTCCAGTAGAGGTGAAGTCACGCCGAGTCGGTGGTGCAACTTATCAAGTGCCTGTTGAAGTTCGTCCAGTGCGTCAAGGAGCATTAGCCATGCGTTGGATTGTAGACTCAGCGCGTAAGCGTGGTGAGAAGTCTATGGTTAATAAATTAGCCGGCGAATTGATCGATGCAGCTGAAAGCAAAGGCTCAGCAATTAAGAAGCGTGAAGATACGCTTAGAATGGCAGAAGCAAATAAAGCATTCTCTCACTACCGTTGGTAGTGAATAGGCCTAATTAAACTAGGCAAGACTAATTAAGTAACAAAAGAAAGTAGTAAAATGGCTCGGAAAACGCCTATAGAACGATATCGTAATATCGGAATCATGGCGCATATCGATGCAGGTAAGACGACAACTACCGAGCGTATATTATTTTACACGGGTGTTTCTCACAAAATAGGTGAGGTACACGACGGCGCAGCCGTGATGGATTGGATGGAGCAAGAGCAGGAACGCGGCATCACTATTACATCTGCAGCAACGACCTGTTTTTGGGCAGGAATGGACCAGAAGTTTGATCAGCATCGAATTAATATCATCGATACTCCTGGTCACGTAGATTTTACAATTGAAGTAGAAAGGTCATTACGCGTATTAGATGGAGCATGTGCTGTCTTTTGTGCGGTAGGCGGAGTGGAGCCGCAGTCTGAAACCGTCTGGCGTCAGGCAAATAAGTACGACGTTCCACGCATGGTATTTGTTAATAAGATGGACCGCACGGGTGCGAACTTTCTTAGAGTCATCGAGCAGATTCAAGATCGGCTAGGCTCAAATGCAATACCGATGCAGCTGCCAATTGGTGTTGAGGACAGTTTTAAAGGGGTGGTCGATCTGGTTCGTATGCAGGCTATATATTGGAATGAATCTGATATGGGCACTAGCTACGAAGCAAAGGATATTCCTCAAGGGGAATTTCTAGAAGAATGCCAACAATGGCGCGAGCAACTGTTAGAAGTTGCCGCAGAAGCATCAGAAGAATTAATGGATAAATACCTAGAAGACGGTAATTTGTCCGAAGACGAAATTCATCAAGGAATTCGCTTACGCACACTGGCTGGAGAGATTGTCCCAGCATTTTGCGGCTCTGCCTTTAAAAATAAAGGCGTGCAGGCGTTGTTGGATGCGGTAGTAAGATATATGCCGTCGCCATTAGATGTGCCACCGATTACTGGCATACTCGATGATAAAGATGAAACAGAAGGCACTAGACCGCCTTCTGATAAAGAACCATTTGCAGCATTAGCGTTTAAAATTGCCACGGATTCATTTGTAGGTACGCTGACATTTTTTAGGGTGTACTCGGGCGTCATGAAAACCGGGGATACTGTATATAACCCTATTAAAGGCAAGAAAGAGCGCATTGGCCGATTGCTACAAGTGCATTCAAATTCTCGCGAAGAGATTAAAGAAGTACAGGCAGGCGATATTGCTGCCGCGGTCGGGCTAAGAGATGTCACTACCGGAGAAACATTATGTTCTCCAAAAGATGTCATCACACTAGAACGAATGGAATTTCCGGAACCAGTAATATCGGTTGCGGTAGAGCCTAGAACAACAGGCGATCAGGATAAGATGGCAGTGGTCTTGCAGAAGTTGGCGCAAGAAGATCCTTCTTTCCGTGTTAGCACAGACCAAGAGTCTGGGCAGACAATTATTGCAGGGATGGGAGAATTACATCTCGATATCATTGTCGATCGTATGAAACGAGAGTTTAAGGTAGATGCTAATGTGGGTGCCCCCCAAGTGTCTTTCCGGGAAACCATCCGTTCTACGGTTAAGCATGAGAATAAGTTTGTCAGAGAATTAGGCGGACGCGGTCAGTACGCTCACGTCTGGTTGAAGATAGAGCCACTTGAAGAAGCGAGTGGATTTGAATTTGCAGATGAAGTTGTCGGTGGTGTGATTCCAAAAGAATTCATCGCGTCAGTGGAAAAGGGTGTTAGAGAGTCACTGGAAAGCGGTGTTGTTGCCGGTTATCCAATGGTAGACATAAGAGTCACGCTTTATGATGGTTCGTTTCACGATGTGAATTCATCGGAAATGGCATTTAAAATAGCCGGCTCGATGTGTTTCAAAGAGGGCAGCAGAGAAGCGAGTCCGGTGTTATTGGAACCCATCATGAAAGTGGAAGTAGTCACGCCAGAAGATTACATGGGCGATGTGGTCGGAGACCTGAATCGTCGCAGAGGAATTGTTAGTGGAATGGATGATGCGCCGGCAGGAAAGATTGTTCGCGCAGATGTACCACTAAGAGAGATGTTCGGGTATGCCACCGATTTGCGGTCAGCAACCCAGGGTAGAGCGACATACTCAATGGAATTTGAGAAATATAGTGAAGCACCTTCAGTGATCGTTGATGCGATTACTAAAGGTTACTAAATAAAGTTTGTTTTTAAATTAATGTTTTAAATATTTAAAGAGGTATAGATCGATGTCGAAGGAGAAGTTTGAACGCAATAAGCCACATGTCAATGTGGGAACTATTGGTCACGT
>WASW01030237.1_pt1 | contig 15476 bp, 15 predicted proteins | sample 5698521 | NCBI WGS metagenome assembly WASW01 (sample SAMN11175560, study PRJNA528189) | sponge metagenome | isolation source: marine sponge | host: Leucetta | place: Antarctica: Western Antarctic Peninsula, King George Island | collected 2013-01
GGAACACCCATTGTTCCTTATGGCGGGTCCATGTGTAGTGGAAAGTCTTGATCTCGCGCAGGAGACGGCGGGGCGCTTAAAAGAAGTTGCAGAAATAAATAATGTGCCTTTTATTTATAAATCTTCTTTTGATAAGGCAAATCGCACCTCAGAATCTAGTTTCCGAGGTTTAGGGATAGACAAAGGGTTGCAGATTTTACAGGCCGTAAAGCAAGAATTTAACGTGCCAATTGTCACCGATGTGCATGAAGATAGCCCGCTAGAAGAAGTGGCTGAGGTCGCAGATGTATTGCAAACACCAGCATTTCTTTGCCGACAAACCAATTATATTCAAAGAGTTGCGTTAGTTGGCAGGCCTGTGAATATCAAAAAAGGTCAATTTTTATCTCCCTGGGATATGAAACATGTAGTAGAAAAAGCACGCGCCACAGGAAATGATCAGATTATGGTCTGCGAACGTGGTGTATCCTTCGGTTACGGTAATTTAGTCTCAGATATGCGCTCATTGGCGATCATGCGCGAGACAGGATGTCCAGTAGTTTTTGATGCGACACATTCGGTACAATTGCCCGGCGGAGAAGGAAGCCGATCAGGTGGACAGCGACAATTTGTCCCTGTATTGGCACGTGCCGCCGTGAGTGTGGGTATTGCAGGTTTATTTATTGAAACTCACCCCAACCCAGAAAAAGCTAAGAGTGATGGCCCCAACTCTTTGCCGCTAAAACTAGTGCCTGAGCTTTTATCTACTCTTTGTGAGTTAGATAAAGTCGTTAAATCATCGACGCTCTCAGAGGACACATTCCTATAGACACTGATAGGAATTTATAACGGGCTTAACAAGGATCGAAACAATTATGTCTGAAATAGAGAATATTAAAGCGAGAGAAATCATTGACTCGCGAGGTAACCCAACAGTTGAAGCGGATGTGACTTTGAAGTCAGGTGCATTCGGAAGAGCGGCAGTGCCATCAGGCGCATCAACAGGCGCACTAGAAGCATTAGAAATGCGTGATGAGGATAAGCAACGTTACCTTGGTAAAGGGGTTAAGAAGGCTGTTGAGATTGTAAACACGCAAATTAAATCTAAGTTGGTAGGTGTTGATTCATTAGATCAAGCCAATGTTGATCAAATTATGTTGGATTTAGATGGTACGCATAACAAAGCCAAGCTTGGTGCTAACTCAATATTAGCAGTGTCGCTTGCTGTCGCTAAAGCTAGTGCAGCAGAAAAGCGGTTACCTTTGTATCGGTATTTGAATACTGATGCCAATATGGTGTTGCCGGTACCTATGATGAATATCATTAACGGTGGTGCACATGCGCATAAAGGTGCAGACATTCAAGAGTTTATGATAGTGCCTCATGGGGTCGCATCATTTAGCGAAGCCATACAATGTGGTTGTGAGATTTTTCATTCGCTGAAATCTATCTTAAAGAGTAAAGGGTTAAATACGGCCGTTGGCGATGAAGGTGGCTTTGCCCCTTCTTTAGAAGCGAATGAACAAGCGATTGAAATTATCTTGCAAGCGATAGAGTCGGTTGGCTACAAACCCGGAGATCAAGTCAGTATTGGTCTGGACTGTGCAAGCTCTGAGTTTTATAAGGATGGTAAATATCATCTAGAGTCAGAAGGCAAAGTATATTCAAGTGAAGAGTTTGTAGGTTTTCTCACAGACTTAGTTGATAAATATCCTATAATCACAGTTGAAGATGGTTTAGCTGAAGATGATTGGGATGGTTGGAAAAAATTAACGTCTGCTGTCGGTGATAAAGTACAGCTAGTGGGTGATGACTTGTTTGTTACCAATACTGAAATCTTTGCTAAAGGTATCGAAATGGGTGTTGCTAATTCTATTTTGATTAAGCTTAATCAAATCGGATCGCTGACAGAAACTATGGCGGCCATTAAAATGGCACACGGTGCAAATTACACGGCGGTTATCTCGCATCGCTCGGGTGAAACAGAAGATGTGACGATTGCTGATCTTGCTGTCGCTACTGGTGCAGGACAAATCAAGACAGGTTCTTTGTCGCGATCAGATCGAGTAGCAAAATATAATCAGTTGTTACGCATCGAAGAAGAGTTAGGTGCAAATGCGATTTACCCAGGTAGAACAGTATTTCGTCAGTAATTGTTTAATAAACAATAGGGCACGTTAAATAAACTCAATGAAGCTGTTTATTTTATTTTTGATTAGCATTTTTATTATTCTGCAATACCAGTTGTGGATAGATAGAGATGGTGTACGCAAGCTGGCTCACTTAAGCGGTCGTATTGAAAATCAAACAGCAAAAAATCAACAGCTTTATGAGCGAAACGAAGTACTTGCTGCCGAAGTAGAAGACCTGAAATCTGGATTCGATGCGATAGAAGAACGTGCGCGAATGGAGCTAGGCATGATTCGTGAGGGTGAAACATTTTTTCAAGTCATCGAAAAAGATAGTTCTCAGAAAAACAAATGAAAGCAGTCCCCAAATGCTGGGCTGTGATCCCTGCAGCAGGGATTGGCGAAAGAGTCGGCTCTTCAATTCCTAAACAATATCTGCAAATAGCCGGTAGAACAATTCTAGAACACGCCATCAATCCTTTTATCCGTAATCATCGTATCGCCGGTATCACCGTCGCATTGCATCCACATGATGTTCATTTTGAAATGCTAGATATAAAATCTAGTTCTGACAAAGTTCATATAGTCACTGGTGGTGATACTCGTGCTCATTCAGTATTGAATGCGTTGGATAGCTTTGAAGCAAAGTTAGACGAAAATGATTTTGTCTTGGTGCACGATGCTGCTAGACCCTGCTTGATGATGAGTGATCTGGATCAGTTAATGGATGTATGTATTCAACACGAAGTGGGTGGAATAATTGGGTCGCGTGTGACGGACACCATTAAGCATGTTGAGAACAATAATATTGTAAACACGTTGGATCGAGAAAATATTTGGCGCGCGTATACGCCGCAAATGTTTAGGCTTGTAATATTGCGAAGTGCAATACAAAAAGCGCTTAAAGACAAGATTGGTATTACTGATGAAGCGAGTGCGTTAGAATACGCCGGTTATCAACCATGTATGGTCGAAGGCGACGCACGGAATATTAAAGTGACAACGGCTGAAGATATTTCTTTAGCCGAAACATTTTTGCAACAAGAATTTAACCTATGAGAATTGGCCAGGGATTTGATGCGCATCGTTTCGCTGACGGTAATGAAATAACCTTGGGTGGTGTGACTATTCCGCATAAGTTTGGTGTTGAGGCTCATTCAGATGGTGATGTATTGCTGCATGCTATTTGTGATGCGCTTTTAGGTGCGGCTGGGTTAGGAGATATTGGTAAACATTACTCAGATCAAGATAGCCAGCATAAGAATAGAAATTCTCGTGAATTTGTAATGGATATCGTCAACAAAATACAAGTGAAAAATTTAACTGTAGTGAATGTAGATGCGACAGTGATATTGCAAACACCAAAAATAGCTTCCCACATTGATCAAATGCGCAAAATTATTGCAGATGATCTGAATTTGGAGGTTGATGCTGTCAACGTGAAAGCAACAACAACTGAACGAATGGGGTTTGTTGGTCGTGAAGAGGGAATAGCAGCGATGGCTGTTGTTCTTCTACAATAGAGAGCTAGTAATACATTGCCAATCGATAATTATTTTTCCTCAGAGGGAGAACTCGCCCAGAAGATCAAGGGCTTTAAGCATCGCCCTCAGCAAGTCACGATGGCGAATGCAGTACATCAAGCTATTCAATATTCTAGTGCTCTGGTGGTTGAAGCGGGTACCGGTGTCGGCAAGACATTCGCCTACTTAATTCCTGCCATGCTGTCTGGTAAGAAAGTGGTGGTATCGACAGGTACACGGCATCTACAAGATCAACTTTTTTATACGGATTTACCCCTGTTGCAGCATGCAGCATCACTTTCAATCAATGCGTCTATACTGAAAGGCCGCTCAAACTATTTGTGTAAGTATCGTTTTGAGCGATTTGAGCATGATCTTGGAGGTCACCCAAGATTAGGAAATGCCTATCGCGAAGTAAAGGATTGGTCGGTTGTCACTCAGACAGGTGATGTGGCAGAAGTGAATGAGCTGTCAGAACAGTCTGAGATATGGCCGCATGTGACTTCTACGCGCGATAATTGTTTGGGTGGCGAGTGCCCTGATTATAATAAGTGTCATGTTTTAAAGGCACGTAAACGAGCACAAGAATCTGATCTTGTGGTGATTAATCATCATTTATTATGTGCAGACTTAGTGCTTAAAGGGGAAGGCTTTGGTGAACTGCTGCCTAGTGCTGATGTGTTTGTTTTGGATGAAGCACACCAACTCACCGAAGTGTTGCCAAATTTCTTTGGCAGTAATCTTAGTAGTCGTCAGCTACAAGACTTGGTTGCAGACATCAGTAAGGAGTGTTCCAAGCTGAGCAGTAATATTGTCTCAATCAGTAAAAGTTATTATGCGGTACTGGATGTGATAGAGAAGTTTTACAGCAGTGTTTCTCAAAAAATGAAAGAACAACGCGAGTTATGGCGCGATGTTATTGGAGATAAAACAGTTAACGCTGCTTATGAGAAATTAGTCTCGGCATTGTTGGTGCTAGAAGATCAATTAGCGACGATTGGCGGAGAGACTCCTGGCTTGACTCAATCATATAAACGGGTGAGTGAAATCAATGGTTTGCTGGATGATTTCAAAGGGGCTGATAAGAAATTCGTACAATGGATAGAGCTAGGTAGGCGACGTTTTCGTCTGGGTAGTGTTCCATTAAATGTAGCCATTCCTTATCAAAAAGCCATTCAAGACTATAAATGCTCGTGGATCTATACGTCGGCGACCCTCACGGCGAAGCAAAGCTTTAGTCATTTTACCGAACAACTAGGGTTGGAAGATGCTGAATGCGTCATGTGTGATAGCCCATACGATTACGCAGGCCAATCGCGTTTGTATTTGCCATCAATTAATCTTCAGCCAAATGAACAAGGCTATACTGCAGAGGTTGTTAAAAGATCATTGCCATTACTAAAGGCAAGTCGAGGCAATGCATTTATGCTGTTTACTAGTCATAAAGCATTAAACCAAGCCGCTGAGTTGATGAAAGATAGTGCGTTCACAATATTGGTCCAAGGTACCTCTGCAAAGCGAGAGTTATTGAAGCAATTTCAAGAAACTAAAAACTGTGTGCTGTTGGGTACGCAAAGTTTCTGGGAAGGTGTGGATGTAAAAGGCCAAAGTCTACGCCTAGTTATTATTGACAAACTTCCGTTTGCTTCTCCTGCAGATCCTCTAGTCCGTGCTCGCTCAAAAGCGTTAGAAGAAGCGGGCGAAAATCCGTTTATGGTGTATCAGATCCCTCAAGCAATTTTAAACTTGAAACAAGGCGTGGGACGACTGATACGTGGAGAGCAAGATTGCGGCGTAGTTGTATTGATGGACCCTAGACTAAAGTCTAAAGCATATGGGAAATCATTTTTAAAGAGCCTACCTCCGATGACAATTAGTGAAGACGAATCACAAATCAAACAATTTTTAGAAATCATTCATGACAGTGAAACTACTGGGTATTGAGACAGCCACTGAGGCTTGTTCTGCTGCTGTTCTAGTTGGAGAGGAAGTGGTTGAGCGTTTTGAGATAGCACCACGTAAGCATAATGAATTAATACTTCCTATGTGTGAGGCCGTGCTAGCCGATGCTGGGATAACTTTAAAACAACTAGATGGTGTTGCCTTTGGTTGTGGTCCAGGTGCGTTTACCGGCATCCGTATAGCAGCCAGTGTGACTCAAGGCATAGCGCTAGCACATGATTTGCCAGTCGCAAGTATTTCTACCTTAGCCAATTTGGCTTATCAAGCTCAAGTGAATGCAGGCGAATTGATTATGCCTGCGATAGATGCGCGTATGGACGAGATTTATTGGGGGCTATATAAAAAGACATTGGATAATGTAGAGCTTGTTGATGAAGAGAAAGTACAATTGCCGATAGATGTGACCGTGGCTAGTAAGATTGCATCTGGGCTAGGCACAGGATGGGACGCTTATAAGCAAGTTCTACAACAGCGAATAGAGTGTGATGCTAATAACATTATTGAAGATGCCTTGCCACATGCAAAAGTCACTGTGGAACTAGCTAAACATAAATACCTTAACCAACAAATGGTAGATGCGGTGTATGCATTGCCAGTGTACCTACGCAATCAAGTAGCACATCAAAAAAAATGAGCATATCTCCATTTCATCTAGCATTTCCTGTCACTAATCTTGCTGCTATTCGTGAATTTTATTATTCAGTACTAAACTGTGACATTGGAAGAGAACGTGAACGCTGGATCGATTTCAATTTTTTGGTCATCAAATCACTGCGCACTTGGATGGAATTGATGCTCATCAACCAAGTCGAAATCAAGTTGATAATAAAGCAATTCCTGCAAGGCGCTTTGGTGTGATCTTAGATTGGAATGATTGGGATGAATTGCTTGTACGCATAAAGTCATATGATGTTGCCTTCTACATTGAACCGTATACCCGATTTTCTGGAGAGGTAGGAGAACAGAGAACTTTCTTTATTCAAGACCCTAGTGAAAACTTTTTAGAATTTAAATGCTTTAAAGATAAAACATATATATTTAAAGCTGAGTGATGATGAAGAAATTAATACTACTATCCTTGTTGTATAGTGCTGCCGCGTATGCTCAGCCACCATTGATTTTAAAAGCAGAGGCTGGACTAAAAGCAAATCAATTCTTTGATATTGCAGTGACTGTACGCCATCCAGATTCTGGTTGGGATCATTATGAAAGTGAATGGATTGCGCAGTAGATGATGATGGAAAAGAAATTACTAAGGGGACCTTGCATCATTCTCACGTGAATGAGCAGCCGTTTACACGCTATGTTAGAGATGTAGTCATTCCTTCTGATGTTAATAAAGTAACAATAACAGCTAAGTGCAATAAGGGGCATGAGACTAAGGCTTATGTTCTTATTGATGAGGAAGAGGAGTTGCAGTGGTCCTTGATAAACGTGCACTTCTCGGTAGATTTTTCGAAAAGTACAAGGCTTTGAGTTCAAGGTATCAAGCAATCAATAGATAGGCTGAAGTGTACTGAATATTTCGGACAGAATAATTAAGTAGCATAATACATGTCATTATATTCATACCTTAAGTACTGTTCCAACAGTCGTTCCCTGTTTTAATATCTTCTGATTTTGAAGCGGTTATGTGTATCTGATATTTTAATTATAGTTATTCCCACACAAAAATTTTTATTGTGGTGCGCAAGCACAAGTAATACATGATAATAGTGATTAATCTTATTGATTATTGCTGGCTCGACAAGAATAAGTTGACTGCTAGTAGTATGAACGTAATGGCGGTTAATCGGTTGAATAATTTGTAGCTTATAGAATTCATGTGAAATGTATTGTTAACTCTAGAAGCAAGAAAGCTGATACTGCCGAAAATAATGACAACCATTATCGTAAAAATTATCCCTAAAAATATAATATAAAAATGTTGTTGGGTCGATGTTGAAGGTACAAATTGAGGTAAGAAAGCTAGGAAGAACAAAGCTATCTTTGGATTAAGCACATTGAGTAATAATCCCTTTTTATAAAATGATGTGTATCCATTGTTGAGTGTTTCTTGGTGTTGGTTTGATTTATTGGGGTTGAATGATGCCAGTGATTGATAGGCTAGATATAAAAGATAGCTAACGCCTATGTATTTTAAACCAGTAAAAGCGATTTCAGATGTTTGCATGATAACCGAGATGCCTAATGCCGCAGCAACGGTATGCATGAGGTTGCCGCTTGCTAAGCCAAGCGCAGTGAGAAAGCCTGCTTTAGCACCATGGTTAAATGATTGGGTGATTAAGAATGTTAGATCTGGGCCAGGTGCGATAATTAAAAGCAGTGATACAATGATGAAGTAATTAAGCTCTGGATGATTGATCATTGTTACTTATGTATAACTAATATTCAGCCTTCTATACGTAACTTATAGTTTTCCCATCTTTTCTTTCTGTTGATGCAATTCAGCTAGCGTTTGTTCTTGTTCTTTTATTCTGTTTTGCTCTTTTTCAACCACTGCTGCTGGCGCTTTATCTTTAAAATTTGGGTTGTTTAATTTATTTCGTGTTTTTTCGATATTTGTTTCAAGCTTGGTGATATCTTTACTTAATCGTTGTAATTCTTCATCTTTGTCAATGAGACCTGCGAGTGGTATTAACACCTTCATTTCGCCAACTAAAGCCAAAGCGGCTTCAGGTGCATCTTCATCGGTGAGGAGGATAATGCTCTCGAGTTTAGCTAGTTTGCCTAATGCGTTGCGATGCGTTTCAAGTCGCTCAATATCTGTATCGGAACAATGCTGCAGTAGTGCTGGAACAGCTTTGCTTGGTGGAATATTCATTTCGGAGCGAATTTTGCGAACGCCGACAATGAATTCTTTTAACCAATCTATTTCGGCAGCGCTAGCAACATCAACCAAGTCATTATTACTTCTCGGATAAGGTTGGAGCATGATGGTTTTGTCGCTGATCCCTAGTTTGGGAGCAATTGATTGCCAAATCTCTTCAGTAATAAAAGGGATGATTGGGTGTAATAGTCGTAGTAAGTTTTCTAGCACTTCGAGCAAAACACGTCGTGTTTGCTGTTTTGCTTGTTCGTCATCAGAAAACATCACTGGTTTTATTAACTCTAAATACCAACCACAAAATTCATTCCATGTGAATTCGTATAAAGCTTTGGCTGCTAAATCAAAGCGATAATTTTGTATGTCGCGATGAACTAAATCGGTTAGCTCTTGCTGACGGCTTAGAATCCATCGGTCAGTGGGAGGTAATGATGAGAAATCGATCTGGTCTGCGACTGGTTGATCTTCGCAGTTCATTAAAACAAAGCGAGAAGCATTCCATAACTTGTTACAGAAATTTCTGTAACCTTCGATGCGATTTAGGTCGAACTTAATGTCACGACCTGTTGAGGCGAGGGCTGCAAACGTAAAGCGTAATGCATCCGTACCAAACGCAGGAATTCCATCAGGGTATTGCTTGCGAGTGGAAGCTTCTATTTTCGCTTCCATTTTTGGTTGCATAAGTCCCTTGGTGCGTTTTTCTAGAAGCGCTTCTAAGGTGATGCCGTCAATTAAATCAATAGGGTCTAAAACGTTACCTTTAGACTTTGACATTTTCTGTCCGTCAGAGTCACGTACTAATCCGTGAATGTAGATATCCTTAAAAGGAATGTCATCCATAAACTTCATGCCCATCATTATCATGCGGGCAACCCAAAAGAAAATAATATCAAAGCCAGTGACGAGTACTGAAGTGGGATAAAATTGCTTTAATTCTTGGGTTTTATCTGGCCAACCTAATGTCGAGAATGGCCATAGCGCAGATGAAAACCATGTGTCGAGAACATCTTCATCTTGCTTCAGTGAAATGCTTGAATCTAGTTGATGTTTACTGCGAACTTCGGCTTCGTCGCGACCGACGTAAATATTTCCTTGCTCGTCATACCAAGCAGGGATGCGATGTCCCCACCAAAGTTGGCGGCTAATACACCAGTCTTGAATGTTGTGCATCCAATCGTAGTATGTGTTATTCCAGTTCTTAGGAATAAAGCGGATGGTTCCATCTTTCACTGCTTTAATCGCCGGTTTAGCTAATGGTTCGACTTTTACATACCACTGATCTGTTAACAACGGTTCGATAACAGTTCCGGAACGATCTCCGCGAGGTACCATCAGTTTGTGGTCTGCAATTTTTTCTAGCAAATCTAATTCACTGAGGTCAGCGATTACTTTTTTACGCGCGTCGTAACGATCCATGTTGTGGAATGCATCAGGCGCATTTTCATTGACCTTTGCATCAATAGTGAAAATGTTAAGCATAGGCAAATCATGGCGTTTACCAATTTCATAGTCGTTGAAGTCATGTGCAGGTGTGATTTTCACGCACCCTGAACCAAATTCAGGGTCTACATAATTATCAGCAATAATAGGTATCTCTCTATCGCATAAAGGTAGGCTGATAAATTTCCCCACTAAATGCTTGTAGCGTTCATCTTCAGGATGAACGGCAACGGCGCTATCACCTAACAGTGTTTCAGGTCGAGTCGTGGCAACCACTAAGTGTCCGCTAGCATCAGTCAATGGATAACGCATATGCCAAAGATGGCCATTTTCTTCTTCTGAAATAACTTCTAAATCTGATACTGCGGTATGTAGAACGGGGTCCCAATTGACTAGTCTCTTGCCGCGATAAATGAGTCCTTCTTCATGTAAGCGAACAAACACTTCGCGAACGGCTTTTGATAAGCCTTCATCCATGGTGAATCTTTCGCGCGACCAATCGACTGAAGAACCTAGTCTTTCTAACTGTTGAGAAATAGTGTTACCCGATTGCTCTTTCCATTCCCAGACTTTATCTAGGAAAGCCTCGCGACCTAATTCTGTACGCGATGTGCCTTCAGCATTGAGCTGTCGCTCAACCACCATCTGTGTGGCTATACCGGCATGATCAGTGCCAGGTTGCCATAAAGTATTGTCACCACACATGCGGTGATAGCGTGTCAGGCTGTCCATCACTGTATTGTTGAATGCATGCCCCATATGCAGAGTACCAGTGACATTGGGTGGTGGAATCATAATGCAAAATGGCTGACTGCCTGATTCGGAAGGTTGGAAATATCCTTGAGATTTCCATTCCTGATACCAATGTTTTTCAATTTCGTGAGGCTGGTAGACTTTTTCCACGGTGGGTCGGTGTCCTGAAGATGGTTGTTATTGTGCGTGAGACTTTATAGGGACTATTCTATTTGTAAACGCCTGCGCTCACCATTGTTTGTTGCTTCAATAGTGTAAAAAAGTGTGTAAGTAACCTCTAATTGACTTGATGATGGGTGGGTGTTTCATCTTTGTCTTTGTAGAAGCGAAAGCGATCACGTGCTGTTTGTTTCATAGTGTTATCGGCACCCACAACTTCAATCACACGCTCAAACTGATGATAAAAATCAGGGGCCTCAGGGGCTAGGTTGACTAGTAGTTCGCGCTGAGTGGGTAATTGCTCGTGACTCAGAGTGACTGCGCATAGCTCGTTTTCTGAACAGGTTTGCTGGTGAGGGATAAAACTACGATCACGAAACACCCACAGCAGCTCATCCATTTGCATGGTAATGCTTTCATTGGGTGTATGAATATGAACACGCATGCCTAGCGTGCAGGCTTTTTCTACCAATCTGCAGGCGTACCGCAGCCAAGCATCAGCTGCAGTATCGTCAACAATGTAAAAATCGATCTGAGGCACGTTATGCAGTTCGTGCGCGTCTCATTAAGTACTCAGTGAGCATCGGTACGGGTCGCCCGGTGGCACCTTTGTTTTTACCCTGATACCAAGCAGTGCCAGCAATATCTAAGTGAGCCCACTTGTATTCTTTAGTGAAGCGAGCAAGAAAGCATCCGGCAGTAATAGCCCCGGCCCAGCGGCCACCAATATTGGCAATATCTGCAAAGTTGCTATCTAGTAATGGCTGGTACTCATCCCAGATAGGTAATCTCCATGCGCGATCACCAGTGGACTGGCCTGCTTCTAATAAGTCATCACTTAGCTTATCGTTGTTACTCATCAATCCACTAGCTTCATTACCAAGTGCGACAAGACATGCGCCTGTTAGTGTGGCCATATCAATGACAACATCTGGATCATAGCGCTTTGCATAGGTAAGGGCATCGCATAATACTAATCGGCCTTCTGCATCTGTATTTAACACTTCAATGGTTTGGCCGGACATGGAAGTTACAACATCACCTGGTTTAGTGGCTTTTCCGCCTGGCATATTTTCCGCAGCGGCGACTAGGCCGATCACATTAAGTGGCAGATTCATATCGCAAATAGCTTGCATGGTGCCAAGTACTGTCGCTGCACCGCACATATCAAATTTCATCTCATCCATGCCTGCACCAGATTTGAGAGAAATGCCGCCGGTGTCAAAAGTGATGCCTTTTCCAACAAGAACAACGGGTTTACTATTGCGAGCGGCACCTTTGTACTGTAATGAAATTAGCTTGGCCGGCTCTACGCTACCTGCAGACACTGATAATAAAGAACCCATGCCGAGTTTCTTCATCTCACGCTCGTCAAGTATGGTTAGTGATAGTTTACCTTGGCCTTTTTTGATGTTTTGAGCCGTTTTAGCAAGATAACTTGGCGTGCATACGTTAGCAGGTAAGTTGCCTAGTTCTTTAGTTACCATCATGCCATCAGCAATGGCCGTACCTTGAATAATGCCTTGTTTGATTTGTTTGAGCTGAGTTGCTTGACTGCAAACAAATTTAATTCGCTTTAACTTGTTGGGTGTTTTCTTTTTAGAAAGCGTCTGGTCATACTGATAGAAAATATCTTCAGCTAATAAAATATGCATGCGCGTGAGTGACTGAGCGCTCTGATCTTTTATATCTAGTGTCGCGAGAGTACTGATCGCATCCGGAGAGCCGGTACTCTTTAATGCATTTATGCTGGAATTTAGAATCTTTTTATACTTTATAATGTCCAATTCTTTAGATTTGCCGCAGCCAACTAGCAAAATTCGCTTTAGATTTGAGTTATTTGGTGTATGCAAAAGCAGAGTTTCACCAAGATTACCGCTAATATCACCGCTTCGTGCTGCTGAGGATAAAATTCCACCATACAGTTTGTCTAGTTGTTGAGCTTCATCGCTTAAACGCTTGTTTGCAAATACTGTCACAATCGCACATGCGCTTTTCTCGCTAGTAATTGCACTACGTTTTACGAGATACTGCATTATATTCTCCTGAAAGTTTTTAGGTGGTTTAGTGAGTCTACTGGATGAATTCTACATGTATCAAAAAAATTGAATCAACTTTTTCATGGGTTGTACTAAATACTATTAAATAATGCGAATAATTTCTCGATATATCGCTCGTGATATTGTAGCGGCTATTGCATCAGTCGCTTTAATTTTGTTGCTGATTATTTTAGGAAAGCTATTTATACAGCTACTGGGTGAAGTGTTAGATGGGGGTCTCAGCGTGAATATGCTTGGCGTTGTGCTGCTTCTAGGGGTGATTAGATACCTCGTTATCCTGCTACCGTTTTCATTGTTTATTGGCATTATCTTGGTGTTAAGCCGGATGCATAAAGATAGTGAGATTAATGCGGCGATGGCCGGTGGAGCCAGTAGTCGAGATTTTATTAAAGCGGTCATACCCATTGGTATTCCTGTGTTGGTGATTTTATATTTGCTGGTTTCGTATATTTCACCGTGGGCAAATCGACTGGCAGAAGTGATTGAAAGTGTCACCGAGCAAAGTATGGTCCTTGGGCAAGTGTCTCCAGGGAGATTTTTTGAGCTCGAAAGCACGGGGTGGGTAGTGTACGCAGAATCCGAAGATGTAAAGGACGGTACTTTGCAAAATGTTTTCGTGCAAAGGAAAGAACAAGGTAAGTTAGTAGTAGAAGTCGCGGATCGTGCGCAAATGCAAAGAGATGAAAACTTGGCTCAAGTGTTTGTTTTATTTGACGGTAAAACAATAGAAGGAATTCCAGGGCAAGCAAATTACTCTATTTCCACCTATCAAGAACATCGCGTATACCCTCCGCGTACTGATTTCTCTAATAAAGCGGATAAAGCTAAATATCAAAATATAAGGTCTTTATTTAGTTTTCGTGATGCAAGTTACCTCGCGGAAATTTTCCAGCGTGGCTCGATTATATTCTCTACGCTAGTACTCATGTTATTAGCAATCCCTTTAAGTAAAGTTGCGCCTAATTCAGGCAGATTTTCACGCTTAGCTGTCGCGGTGTTAATTTATGTTTTGTATCTAAATTTGGTGATAGTGACTTGCAGTTGGATTAAGCGTGGTGATAGTTATGGATTAATGTCTTTATTCTGTGTTCATCTTGTGGTGGTGATGGCAACTTATGTGGCTTACCAGCGTTCTATTATGGCGCGTTTAAAGCAATTAATCGCGTTAAGTTGATATGAAGATACTAGATGTTTATTTGGCTCGTTCTGTCTTGGTTGGTGTTTTAGTTGCGCTATTGATTATTTGCTCAATAGATTGGTTGGGTGATCTATTTTATCAAGCTGGAAGAATGAATAGCGGGGATAAATTCTCTGATGTGTTAATGCTAACAGTGTTGGATATTCCACATAAGTTATTTGAATTCTCGCCAAGTAGCATGCTGATTGGCGCCTTGTTTAGTTTAGGTCAATTTGCTGCCAGTTCTGAATTGGTTGCGGTCGGCGCGAGTGGTTATAGTCGCTTCAGAGTCGGCGTTATATCCTGTGTTGCAGGGTTGTTAATTACCATTGTGTTAACTGTTATCGTTGAAGCGTATGTTCCGATTAGTGACAAAATTTCGTTAGCAATGAAGCAGAACGAGAAAGAGAATATTTTGCTGGCATCAGATGAAAGTTATTGGGTGCGAGATGATAATCGATTTATAAGGATTGGGCGTGCAGTATCCCAAGATTTATTGAATGATTTGGCAATTTATAGTTTCAATAAAGATGGCGAGATTGAATCTGTCAGCGAGGCAAAGTCGGCGGTTCGTAAACTAGGTTTATGGAGTTTAAATGATTATCGTAGTTCTGTATTTAACAACAATAAAGTGATTGCGGAAAATGTTGAAATTCAATCTGTGTCGAAATTGTTTTTAAGTAGCTTTTTACAATCTGTGAGCTCCGATCCATTTAAAATGTCAATGCAACGTCTTTATGAATACATCTACTACTTAGAAGACAATCATTTGGATGCGCGCGAATATAAAGTAGCGTTGTTTAAGAGAATGGCAATGCCTTTTGTAGGGCTGGCAATGCTGCTGCTAGCGTTACCACTAGTGTTCAGGCCACGTCAACTGGGTGGCGCAGGTCAGCGTTTGTTGATCGGGATTGTTATCGCACTAGTGGTATATATTATTGTTGAGGTGATCGCCAATGGTGTCGTTGTTTATCAGCTTTCCCCAGTATTGGTAGCATTTTTGCCGGTAATTATAATTTTAACGTGTTCAATATTTGCATTTAAGTTTACCCGTTGATTCTACGTAATCTTGTTTTGGAGATGATGTCATTCCATGCGCGTCGTTCTTTGTTGGTGTAGCACCATAAAAAACCTAATCCTAGACTTGCCCAGCATAGCAGCGAACCCATGTAGCGCATAAATGCATGCTTCCAAGTGACGTTACTGCCTGAGTCTGCGACTACTTTTATCTTCCATGTTTTTGAGCCTAACGTTTGTCCGCCCCTAGTCCAGCACCAGCCAAAGAATAAAAATGCGACTAAGTGTATGTAAAGTACGAATAGAGGATAGTAAGGATGTTCCATTGTCATTTTCAAAGGTACAGCAACAGGCAGTGAAGCGAAAAACAATAAAGCAATTAGTAAAATTGAATCGTAAAACATAATCGCACTTCTGCGAAGCAAGCTAACAGGTTTGTTAGTGGTATTG
>WASW01093700.1_pt1 | contig 15466 bp, 12 predicted proteins | sample 5698521 | NCBI WGS metagenome assembly WASW01 (sample SAMN11175560, study PRJNA528189) | sponge metagenome | isolation source: marine sponge | host: Leucetta | place: Antarctica: Western Antarctic Peninsula, King George Island | collected 2013-01
AGCAATAACGATGATGAGTTGAATCAAATTTTAGAAATGAAAACCGCCAATGGCGCATTCTCTTCGATCCCTACCAAGGGGCAGGGCGCGCTTCAGGGGCGTGTTGATCTGATAAAAAAAACAGTCCAACTCGAAGCCGATTGGTTTCTTGATAAATATAAGGATCATCCTGAAATGTTGACTCATTTTAAAAGTTATGATGAAGCGGTCAAAGCGTTGTTTTTTACGAACCTAGATCGGATGGAAAAGCATGAACATGATGCGCCTTATCTGGGAGCGGAAACTTGTAAAAGCTGTCATGCGCCTCAGCATCAAATCTGGAGCAAGAGCCGTCACGCTGATGCCTTTGCGACCTTAGAAAAAGTGAACAAACATTTTGATTTGGAATGCCTCCAGTGCCATGTTGTTGGTTTGAAAAAAGATGGCTTTCTGAGTCCAGAATTGACCCCGAAGTTGCTCAATGTCCAATGTGAAAACTGCCACGGCCCTGCAAAAGCACACACGGCCAATCCCACTAAAATTCATCCGCCCACGACCTCGCCCCAACAAGTTTGTAGTTCATGTCACAAAGGGAGCCATTCTCCGAAATTTGATTTTTCAAGATATTGGCCTAAAATTGCCCATTAACTGTTCTGATTCAGCCAAGCTAGAATTTGAGCAGGCTGCATGAACAAATGGGGATAATCAAGGAAGGGGCGTTGCACGACAATCAACGGGATCTTCAAGGCTTGAGCGGCGGCGGTTTTGGCTCCAAAACCTCCGGCTTCTCCAGAATCTTTCGTGACCACACACTCAATTTGCCAGTCTTGCCAAAGCGTTTCATTGAAAGCCTGCGAAAACGGACCTTGCATCGCACAGATGTGGTCGCGGGGAATGCCCAAATCGATGGCGCGTTGAAGCATCAAGGGATCCGGTGTGATCCGAATGAACCATTCTGCCGGAGTGGTTTTTGAAGCATTGAGAAAAGTCGCCAGATCTTTGGAACCGGTTGCTAAAAAAAGACGCTTCCCTTTTTTAAGCGCAAGCTGGGCCGCCTCCTCCATGCTCGTACAGAGGCTGGCAGAAGACGCATCCGTGATACCAGGGCGTTCAAAGCGAAGGTAAGGGATCTTCAGTTCCTCGGAGAGTTGCATCAATTGTTTGGAAATTTCTGTGGCAAAAGGATGAGTCGCATCAATAATGACTCGAGCCGAATTGTCTCTCAATTCTTGACGACGGATCTCCACGCCTTTCCGTCCACTGACCACCACGATTTCCGGATATTTTTGTGCAACCAGTTCTTTGCCATATTCAGTTGATGCGGAAATCACAACCGCATGTCCCTTAGCTTTGATCTCAGCAGCAAGTTGATTGCCATCGCTGGTTCCAGAAAAAACCCAACAGGCGTTTGCGGGCAGGGTTGATTTTCCCGCAATGGGTTCGGGATTCTGCCAACCTTCATAACCACGAGGCGTGTAGAGAAAATTCCCCTGACGGCGCGTAAAACGATTGCCGATGATGATGGTTGTGAGCATGTCGAATTGCTGATCCAGGAGTTCTTCCAAAGTAAAAAACTGAATTTTTTGATCGTCACGATAGGCATTCCGTACCACGCCACACCAGGTCGTTGGCAGTTTATGCGCGAGCATGATCCGTAAAATACGATAAACCCCTTCTTGCCGTGTTCGACTTTGCACATTGTAGAAGACAACAGCGAGGTCTGCTTGGGCAATATGGTCTGCGCGTTTTTCAATCCACTCCCAAGGACAGAGAAGGTCTGAGAGAGAAAGCGTTGCAAAATCGTGAGACAACGGAGCGCCCATCAAGGAGGCACAAGCATTGGCTGCGGTGATCCCCGGAATGACTTCCACCTGAAAATCTTCGTCTTCCTTCATCAGTTCAAAAGCGAGCGTTGCCATCGCGTAAACCCCGATATCCCCACTCGAAATCAAGCTCACTTGCTTTCCAGAACGTGCCAGTTCAATGGATTTTGAAGCCCGTTCCCGTTCCTGGGTGAGCGGAAATACGTGGATTTCTTTGTCGTTTAGCCAGTCTTGAATCCAACGTAAATAGAGATCATAACTGACAATCGCGTCACTCGCACCAATCGCTTTTTGTGCTAAAGGAGGGATCAATTCGGAAAAACCAGGCCCCACTGAAACAAGATAAAGTTTACCTGCCATCTTTTGCATTTCTCTTATTGGTGTTTTATTCTCCCCAAACAGGATCTTCGACAATCGCCACGGTGACCCCATTCAAAGGTATTTTTTCTAAAATCAATTTCCCGCGCACACTTGCCAGAAGTGCGCTCGGCTCACAAACGCCAGCCACCCCAATCGTTTGTTGGACCCACTCTGAAGGGTGGGTGACCCAAGGACGTTTCGCAATCAATGTCTGCTTAATCGTATGTAAAGGAAGGTTGTGGTGAGCGCACCATGCGAGCAATCCGGGTTCTGCGCCTTTTAAATCGATGGTGGCAATTTCTCGCACTTCTTCAAGTGGTCGCTGAATTTGTTGCAAGGCTTGAGAAACCGCCGCGTGAATTTGTTCCATTGCAACTCCTTTCCGGCACCCAATTCCAATAATGAGCGGTTTGAGGGTCTCCGTTGCTGTCGTGATGATCGGAAGCGCTCCCGTCAGATTAGCCACCCGATGTGCCAGCAAATTCGCCCCGCCTTCATGCCCACTGAGCAAGGAAATCGCATAACGCCCGCCTTCATCCAGCACGACCACCGCCGGATCGGTCTGCTTGTCCTGAGGCAATCCCTGTAAATAACGCACCGCGATGCCAGTCGTCATCAGCAAGATCCACTGATCATAGTCAAAAAACATCTGTTCAAATTGGGCTTTTGCGGATTCTCCCGGTTGGAGCCAGGGACGTTTTATTTCTCCGGAAACTTGTTCTGCCAGAAAAACTCCAAGGGTTTCCGCCTCTCGGCGTACCATCCAAATTCCAATTTGGGTCATTTTTCTTTCAATGAGATACAGATTTTCAGGATCTGACAGGTTTTTCGGAGAGACAATCTTTAAATCGGGGAGAGGTGATCCTCTTTCTTGATCATTCAGGAAAAAGAGGCGAGCGCACTTGAAAAAATGCCACAAAAAAATAATGCCAACTATATTATTTCAGCACTCAAAAATCAAGTGCAAACAGAGCATCAGTGATTGGAAAGCGTTTTATCGAATCGAGTGAGGAATTTTTAACGATAGATTACAAAAAATAGATCTCCACTCTTGAAATAACCCTGCCGACTCCCTCACCGGGTGGTGTTGCATCTTCATTCAGTTCATGCTATTTTCTGGGCTGCTCAAGTGAACGGCAAGGAGAAACTTTCTAAGCCATTGAATGATTACGGTGGCGATGCGGCTGGCAAACTTCTTGAGGCGATAGAAAAAAGATTTTTTATTAAACTTAGTCAAATTTCTTATCAATAATAATTGTGATAGAGGAGGAGAACGTATGCGAAATTTTCTAAAGAAAGCACTATCAATATTCGTGTTAGCAGGAATTGGTATTGGTGCGATGGGGACAACGGCTATCGCTGAAAACCCTTATACCCCTTATAAAGGCAAGACCCTCGTGGCCAATTTTCCGGCACATCCGCATTTTGATGCAGTCATGAAAATCATTCCGAAGTTCACAGAAGAAACCGGCATCCGGGTCGAGGTTGACCAGCTTCAATATTTAGCGATGCGTCAGAAACAGACTCTGGAATTGACCAAACCGACTGGAGACTATGATCTCTTGGCCTACGTCGTGTTCTCGAAGGCGGATTATGTCGCCGCTGACCAGATTGAGCCGCTTGCCCGTTTTTTCATGAACCCCAAACTGTCCAATCCGAACTATGATCCTGAAGACCTGATTGATGGTTATGTGCAAAATATTGGTGTCGTCGGAGGCAAGAAGGGCTATCTACCGGGGCCTACCGGAGCTTTATTTGCCATCCCATTTGGTTCAGAAACCTCCGTTTTGGGCTATCGGAAAGACATCTTCGAGAAGCACAATCTGAAGGTTCCCGAAACTTATGATGAGCTGCTGGAAACGACTTGCAAGATCAAGCATCTCGAACCGGGTATGGTGGGTCTTACTTCACGTGGAGCCTCCGGTCACCAAACCTCTCACGCATTTTTGCTACACCTCGCGCCCCTCGGTGGGCGGGTCTATGATGATCAATGGAACCCCATTGTCAATAATGCCGCTGGGATCAAAGCAGGTGAAACTCTCAAGAAGATCCTTGAGTGTGGGCCGGAAGGGGGGACTTCATTCGGGTTTGCTGAAATGAAGAATGCCTTCCTCCAAGGAAAAGCCGCCATGTTTTTGGATTCGACAGTCATTGCCGGTGAGGTGAACGACCCTGAAAAATCCAAAATTGTTGGTAAGGTCGGCTGGGCGATGCACCCTAAAGGTGTCCGTCGCGGATCCCAGACGGGTGGTTTTGGAATCGCTATTCCTAAAAATGCTCAGAATAAAGAGGCGGCCTTTCTGCTGATGCAATGGCTCACCTCGAAACGTATCGACAAAATGATTGCGTTGGAAGGAGGAAACCCATCACGCTTTTCTACTCACCTCGATCCGGAAGTCAACGCCAAGTTTCCGCACATGAAATTGTTCGGAGAGGCTCTCAAGTATGCGGATCCGGATTGGCGCCCGATCATTCCGACATGGGGTGAAGTCAACAAAGAACTGGGAACCGCCCTATCTAAGGCGATGACCGGTCAAATGAGTGTCAAAGAAGCTCTTGACGCAGTTGCTAAAAAGGCAAAAGCCATTCAGAAAAAGGCCGGATACTATACTTGGCAGTAAACTAAATCTGTTTGCAGCGGGAGTCCTGAACAATGCACCCGGTGGAGTCCTTCAATCCAAACGAGCAGAGCGTCTTGGAGAAAAAATGATATCACCACGCATCCCGAATCGAGCCTGGCCCTATCTATTCTTAGCTCCTGCCGGTCTGATTCTCCTGATAGCGCTCCTCTATCCGATAGGCTACCTGACTACCGCCAGCTTTTTCGACTGGCGGATGGGGACGCCTTTTACCAGCGCAACATTCGCCGGTTTCGGCAACTACATTTGGATTTTGAAAGATCCTAATTTCCACGAATCTTTCCTGGTAACGATCATATTTGCCTCGGTGGTAGTGATTCTGGAAATGTTGATTGGTGTCGGGCTTGCCTTGTTGCTCGAACGTCCCATTCGAGGCATGGCGATTTTCCGCACGATCTTTATTCTGCCGATGATGATTGCTCCAATCGTGGTTGGTTTGATCTGGCGTTATATGTACAACCCGCAATTCGGAATTCTCAATAAAACCCTCAAAGAATGGGGATTCCAGTCCATCCCCTGGCTCTCGTCACCGAACTGGGCGTTACCCTCGGTCATCATTGCTGATACCTGGCAATGGACGCCATTCATTTTCATTCTGTCACTGGCGGCTTTGCAGTCTTTGCCAACCTCGGCATTGGAAGCCTCCCGGATTGACGGAGCTTCCAATTGGCAACAGATCTTTTACATCAAGATACCAATCATGATGCCAGTCCTAATCGTCGCGGCTCTCTTGCGGATGATTGATGCTTTCAAAGTCCTGGAAGTCATCTTCATTATGACCAATGGGGGCCCGGGTCTGTCCACCGAAATTTTATCATTGCAGATATACAAGACGGCATTTGTTAGTTGGGAACTTGGTCGTGCGGCCGCCTTGTCAAATATCCTCCTCGCCCTCGTGATGGTGATCACGATAGCTATGTTTGCCTACACAACTATCAGGGATGCCCGCTTAGCGCGTCAAGCCTCTGCTTAAAATTATTGAAGAGTATCATGAAACAATATTCCAATATCAATGCTGCTTTTTTCTACATGATCTTGTTCTGTCTCAGTCTGATCTCGCTGGGGCCGATTCTCCTGATGCTCCTGACTTCCCTGAAGTTGAAAGTAGACATTTTCAACGAGGTTTCGACCTTCTTTTTCGTGCCAACTTTGCGGAATTATCATGCGGTGATCAACGACCCATCATTGATGCGCTACCTAGGAAATTCTCTTTATGTGGGGCTGATTTCTACTGTTGTGACATTGTTGACGGGAAGTATGGCCGCCTATTCGATTGTGCGTTTTCGCTTCCAGGGACGGGATGTTGTTTCTCTGGCTACCCTGCTGATGCGGATGATCCCGCCTGCGGTGCTCACGGTGCCGGTTTTTGCCATCTGGACGTTTCAATATGGACTCGGCAACGACTTGCATGGTGTGATTTTAGTCTACGTCGCTGTCAACCTTCCTTTTGTTATCTGGATTCTGCAAAGTTTCATCCAGCAGGTGCCGATTGAACTTGAGGAAGCGGCTCGTATTGATGGTGCGAATCCAGTGCAAATATTTTTTCTAGTCGTCCTTCCGGTGATCAAACCAGGGCTTGCCGCCGCCGCAATTTTTACGTTTCGGATCGCCTGGAATGAATTCATTCTTGCTCTGATTTTGACCAACCGGACGACCCGGACGACGCCAGTGCACATATCGCTGTTCATGACTGAGCACAATATTGATTGGGGTGAACTCATGGCGATGGGGACACTGATCGCGATTCCTCCGATGATTTTCACCTTCGTTGCCTCAAAACAAATCATTACCGGTATGACCGCTGGAGCGGTGAAAGGTTAGCCGTCATTTGCGCTCTCCCAATTTTTATTAAATCGGGAGGGAGCGGTGTCCTATTTATTTTTCTTTGCCCGCCGAAAACGATGGGTGTATTGAGACGAATAAAGCTTTGATTCTTCCAAGAGTTCCTCACTCAAAACGTCACCGACGAGAATCATGGTGGACAGCGCCCAGTCTTTGATTTTGATTTCATTCAGGAGGGTTTCTAGTGTGCTGCGGTGGATTTTTTCCTGAGGCCAGGTGGCTTTATAAATCAGCACAATCGGGGTATCGGGAGGATAATGTTGTCGAAGATCTTTCACAATTTGAGGGAGATGAGGGCCTGAGAGAAAGATACACAAAGTGGCTTGATGAGCCGCGAGTTTCTCTAACGCCTCTTTTTCAGGAACCGGAGAAGCGCGTCCGGAGGTGCGGGTGAGGATAATCGTTTGTGACATTTTCGGTTTGGTCAATTCCGCATTGAGAACAGCGGCTGACGCGGCAAAAGATGAAACTCCGGGAATGATTTCAAAAGGAATTTCCAATTGATTCAAGCGCCGTATTTGTTCGGCAATCGCCCCATAAATAGAAGGGTCACCGGAATGCACACGAGCCACATCCCAACCGTTTTCTTTGGCTCGGATATAACAAGCTTCTTGTTCGTCTAAATTCAACTCAGCAGTATCAATGATTTCCGTTCCTGCTGCACAATGCTCCAGGATCTCTTTGCTCACGAGGGATCCCGCATACATCACCATCGGAATTTGATTCAAAAGATGGACTCCGCGTAACGTGATTAAATCAGGAGCCCCTGGGCCTGCGCCAATAAAATAAACTTTCATAAATGCCGTTTCTCTTTTGGGTTTTTGCGTATCAGCATAGTGGAAAAATAGCCTAAAACTTGTTCAGTCGATAACTGAGATAAATCATCGCAGAGGATTTCATCTTCAAACCCCAAACGCTCGGCAAAAACACAATGCTCCATGATTTTCATAGAATCAAGGAGCTGGAGCACGTCAGCGAGGCGTTTGCCGATTTTCATCAAGACCACCACATCATGAGTTTCAATATCTTTTTGAAGCAACTCTATCTCATCTGGGCACGGAAGAATCAAGACGCGTTCTTTTCCTTCTCCTAACGGCCAATTGCAAGAAGACGCCAGCGCCGCGTAACTCGTGATGCCAGGAAATGTGCGATGCGTGACATTGGGCAGGAGATCCAGCAAAGCCGCAATCGTGTAACCATAGGTTGAGTAGGTCAGAGTATCTCCCAAAGTGAGATAACCCACATTGATTCCCTGCTTTAATTTCTCTGCAATCAGGTCGGCTAATTGCCCGTAGTGGTTGCGGATGACCTCACGATTCGGATCCATCTTGAAAGAGATTTCATGAAACTTTTCTTCAGGAATGTCAATCCCTCTCAAGCACCAGCGTGCCGTGGAATTGTCTTTAGATTCCGCTCTTGGACAGAGAATAATATCACAGATTTTGAGGGCTTCCACAGCACTCACCGGAAGTAACCCTGCCGGGCCGGGGCCGACTCCAACCCCATAAAAACTTCCTAGTTGTTGGTTTTCAGATGCAGTGGTTTGAGTCATAATTCAGTTTGTTGAGATGAAGCGGTTTCTCGGAGGAGACCCCCTTTCATGGTGATCAACCGCACTTGCACATTTTGCACAAGCGGTGTTTTATTTTTTATAATTTTTGAGATTTTATTTTCAACATCTTTCCAAAATTGTGACGCGGTTTTATCCGATTCCAGCAGTCGGGTGATCTGTTCCACAGTCGTCGCTTGTCGGCATTCTTCAACCAGGTTTTGATCAATCCCGAAACTTTCAGCCGCACGACAAACAGCGCCAATGGCCGCTTTGCTACTCCGTGAATGAGTGTCCCAAACCTGATCGAGCAGTTTCGCGAGTTTACCGGGATGACCAGCGACCCACAAGCAAGGGAGCGTGAAATCATATTCTGCCAAGGTTTGATGCAGAGAGTCGAGGGAAAATCCGATAAAATTGGACATTTGCACAATCCGTTTTATCGGAAATCCAAGGGTTTGGGAGGCGAAACGCTGGCCGATATTGCCAGGAGTAAACACGATGGCTTCAGGGCAATCGGCCACGGCGATTCGGATATACAATTCAATAGAGGCCAGATAAGATGACAACGACTTCGGTTCGACAATGCCAGTCGTCCCAAGAATCGAAATGCCCCCGACAATCCCTAACCGGGCATTGTAAGTTTTTTTAGAAATTTTAAGACCATCCTCACAGCCAATTTCCAGGTCAAAACCTGCATCTTTCGGATAACCCACTTCTGAGAGAATTTCTTGAACTGCCGTATTCATCATTTCTCGTGGCACAGGATTGATGGCAGGAGCGCCAATCGGAAAAGCAAAACCAGGCTGTGTGATTGTACCGACTCCGTCTCCGGCTTTGAAACAAACCTGACCCTGGTCATTGAGTTGAACGATGGCGAAAATTTTTGCCAAGTGGGTTGCGTCTGGGTCGTCTCCGGCATCTTTCACGACCGTCGCTTTAATGCGATGTTGACTTTCCTGCTCAATCTTCAAAACCGGAATGGTCACAAAATGGCTGCCATCGACTAAATTTACGATAATTTCCTGGCGTTCTTCCCCAGATAACAATTTAAACAGCGCGGCTTTGACAGCCGCAGTCGCGCAGGTTCCGGTAGTCACACCACGGCGCAAGCCATTCTCGGCCAATTGACCAAAATCAAACGGTTTTCTCGCTAAAAGTGTCATGAAGCCGCTAAGCGATTGACCGCTTGGATCATCAAGGCATTCATCACAGCGGCGGCCCAAGGGGAACCTCCGCGGTTGCCAAAGTTGGTAATGATCGGCACTTCCTGGCATTGGCGCAACTGTTCTTTGCATTCTCGTGTGCCAACAAATCCGACAGGCAGGCCGATGATCAACCGGGGACGCCAGTTTTGTTCTTTGACAAGCCGGATCGTTTCCATCACGGCGGTAGGCGCATCGCCAATGGCGACAATCACATCATCGCCACATTTTTCCCAGGCCCGACGGATTCCGGCAGTAGAACGGGTGATCTCCGCCGCCGAAGCCAGCAGGCGCGTTTCTTCCTCATGCACCTCACAAATCACATCAATCCCCATTTGCGGCAACAACATCCGTTTCAAGCCACTTTTGACCATGGTCACATCGGTAATGATTTTGCTTCCAGAGATCAGCGCTTCGATCCCTTTTTCGATGGCATTTTCTGAAATAGAGATATCCTCGATAATTGAGAAATCACCGCTGGTGTGTACCAACCGCTGGATAATCGGGCGGTGCGTCGCAGGGGTTTTCGACCAATCATAGCCTTGTTCGATAATTTTAAAACTCTCTGCTTCAATCGGATGCGGGATATAGGTTTGCGGCGTTTGCTTTTCAACTTCTTCCGCTCCATGACTAGCATGGTGGTGATGTCCGTGGGAATGATCGTGATGGTGGTTTGCATGGTCATGATCACTCGCTTCATTCAGCCCGCGCACATGGAGATGATGGGCCTCTTGTACCGTTCCGACTTCTTGTTCAAAACCAACAATTTGTGTGCGATATTTACACAAACTACAATTCATGACAGCTTTGCCCGCAATCCCTTCTTCGGCTTTTTCCATCCAAACACGGGTCACATTTTCATGCACGCCTAAATACGAAGCTTTTAAAATTTCAACATCCGGGTAGAGTGCGCTGATTTCGTCTGTTGCCGCATAGATCCGCTTGACCAGAACGCCCGTGAATAAAAAATAGGGGATCACCACCAATCGCTTGAATCCCATCTTGGCGGCGAATTCAATCCCTGTTTTGACGAAAGGCTCCGCAGTGCCGGAATAGCAGACATAAGAGCCGCCAAACCCCATCCCTTCTTCAATCATCCGGGCCAATTTGCTCACATTTGAATTGGTGTCAGAATCGGTGGTTCCGCGCCCAACAATCACCAAAAGGCTTTCAGAGCGTTTGAGCACCTGAGACGAACTGGCTTCCGCCTGGATAATTCTTTCTTGAAACAATTTTAATAAAAGCGGATTCAGTTCCATCGCGCCCCCATATTGAAAATCCATCTCAGGGAATTCCTTTTTGGTGGTCAACAATTCGATGGGCATGTCATTTTTGCCATGACTGGCGGCAAAGAGGATTGCTGGAATCATCACAATGCGCTGGGAGCCTTTTTCAATATTTTCCCGAATGGCATGATCAATCGTCGGGGAGGCAAATTCCAAAAATCCGTGTGTGATTGTTTTTTGAGGGTATTGTTTTTTAAAAAGAGCCATCGTCTCCTCGAATTCTTGAACACCGTCTTCGTCGCGGCTGCCATGACCGGCAACGACAATGCCAAAATTGGTATCAATGGTTGTTGTCATAAGAACGATTTATTGGTTGAAATTTGAAGGAATGCAAAGCAGGAACGGATGGAAAAGATATTCTGATCAAATCCGATCTTGGCCAGGGTGGATTTTGCATGGGTCGCAATCAATGAATCGAAAATATAATAGGGGCTGGCTGGCTTTTCAAGGCAAAAAGAAAAAGAAGGGGGCGCGGGGAATTATTTGCAAGCAATCGCCTCGATTGGCTCAAGCGCTTCGTGAACTTTCAGGAAAAATTTGGCACTTATGATGAGGATATGGTAAATCTAAGATTACGTTTGAAAATTATTTGAAGCGACAACCCACTTTTGAGAAGCCGCCGGTTTTGATTTCGGCATCACTCTATCAGAAAGGCAGCGAGGAATTATGGCTAAAAAATCCAAAGATGATGAACTCGTGCAAGGTATTTTTTCTACCAAAGGAATCCTGATTGCGATTTTTTTGCTGATCGGCTATTGGGTCTTTTTTAGAGGAGATGAGAGACCTCAAAGAACCACATTTCTCCCAGAAAGAACGGTGGTGGGAGTCAGTAACACGCTCAATCAATCTGCGGTTGAAGACTTCAATGTGGATTTATCAGAACACCTCGATCCCAAAGTGGTTCCGGCTCTGGTCGAACAAGCGATGAAGGAAACGGTCAATTCCGGGGCACAGGAGAAGGAATTTGCTCAAACATTGGTGACCAAAGTTTCTAATAAAATTCGAGAGATCAGCACCATCGATTTGAACAATGATGGTATCGCCGATCCGGTGATGGTGATTCCTCAAGCCCTGGCGGAAGATTCAGAAAATTTATTGCTTTCCATCCGTGTGCCGGATCCGTCTGAAGTGAAAACGTTGCCGAAAGGGAGTGATCAAGAAGCGTGGGTGGACATTGCGGAAAATAAATCCATTGAGGTCATGACCACGGCGGCCATCAAGAAGAATGACCAGGATATGGTGATCCAGACCGCCCCCAATAAGCAGTTGTACAGTGGACACAATCAGCCCTATTATCACCATCAGACCAGTCTTTCCAGCATCCTGATGACGTCGATGATGCTCAATTGGATGATGGCGCCTCGATTTTATGGCGGGTATGGTGGTTACGGCGCTGGTTACGCTCCCAGAACCACCACGGTGGTCCGTCAAAATCGAAACACAGCCGGGCTGAGCCAAGCGAACCCCTCTTCGACAGCGGCAAAGAATTCAAAAGGACAATCCATTGCCTCTAGCAGTAAAAAAGTCCCGCCCAAATCCCTCAATCAAATCAAAAGCACCCAATTCAAATCCAGAAATGCCCAAAAAGTGGGACGTTCTGGAGGATTTGGTAAAAGCAACTCTTCGGTAGCCTCTCAAAGATCCTCGACTCCCAGAAAGACCTTCCGTTCTTCAAAACCAACTCGCCGTTCCGGTGGTTTTTTTAGTCGCAGGACCGGACGCAGTAGCTTTCGTGGGTTTGGTAGACGACGCTGATCCGGATTTCGCTGGAAACCTCAATTTCCTCAGACCTGTTCTGGGGGAAGAAGCTCATGAATGATGGTTTTGTTCTTCTTCCAGCGGCCCCTTCCATTCCTAGTATTCAAAAACGAAAATAAGTAACCCATAACGGACAAAAAAATGGCAACTCTTCCGAAGTTTTCTCTTTTGGATTATCTGGAAAAACACGCTCCGGTGATTTGTGATGGCGCCAAATCGCTCTTACTACAGGAATTGGGGTTTCCGAATACCGATGCTTGTTTTATGGCCAATATGACGCATCCTGCCCTGGTTTCTCAGGTTTACAAAACCTATCTGCGAGCAGGCGCATCGGTTTTGCGAACCAATACCGAAGGAGCACACCGCCTTATGTTGGAAGCACTGAACCTCAGCGACCGGGGAGAGAATTTGAACAATAACGGAATGGTTCTGCTGCGGGAAGGTGCGGGAATGGCGGGAATCCCTGCCGGCAGTGTCACTTCGATTAAAAAAGATATTACTGGGGAAATCCCAAAGGATTTATTAGAAAAAGCCTATGGAGAACAGCTGATTTACCAGGCCGACACCGGGGCGCGCTTTATCATGCTGAGTGAGTTTGACGATGAGGAGGATTTAAAAATTGCGGCAAGGGTGGCAAAGCGTTCGATCCAAAAACAAGTGGTGGCTCATTTGCGTCCATCGGTCGATCATGAAAATAGCGATCTCATTCAGAAGCTGAAAGAAGTCCAACAAATTGCTGATTTTGTGGGCATTCAAGCCTCTTGGCAACAACCAGATTTACCAGACTTGGTGAATACCTTGATCGATCAATTTGGAATCATCAGTGTTTTACTAGATGAAACGACCCCCCTCCCGTTTGGTGAAATTTCTCTCGAATTTACCGAAACGGTTCAAAAAATTCTTGCGCTCGGACCCGCTATGATTGGCGGGGGGCATGATACGACACCCGCACACATACAAAGCATTGCGGAAGTGATCAATGCTTTGTATGAAAAATAGAAAGAGAGGCCGGGGCTGTCCGCTTGCCCCGTGGGATATGAGCCACTGTCATACGCAGGCTATGATTAAAATCACTCCCAATATCGTGAGCATGTAAGTGGCACATCCGAATGTCGTTCTCATCGGGAATCCTGCTTCAAAAAAGGTTGACAATCAATCTTTAGGAGGGAGCTTTCCTCGGTTATAGTGGTTATGAAAATCTTCCTCTGGTTTCAATTGCAGCATGCCTCCTTTTTGCCTGAAAACTTCGTAGATGATCAATGCGGCGGCCACAGAAATGTTGTAACTGGTGACCATGCCTACCATCGGGATATAGATAAATTCATCACAGATTGCTTTCAATTCCTCAGCCATCCCGGTGCTTTCTCCTCCCATAATGATTACAAATTTTTCAGGAAAGATAAATTGATTCAATTGTTGGGTTTCTCCTCCCATCTCAGTTCCCAAAAAGCGGAATCCCGCCGATTTTTTTTGTGCGACAAATTCTGACAAATTCTCAATTTTTTCAAACCGCATCCATTGATTGGCACTGGCGCTGGTCTTTTTCCCGACTTTATCGAGTTTCGGAAATTCATTGTAAGTGTAATAGAGATTGATGACGGGAATCCCCAGCCCATCAGCCGTTCTGGCCACTGCTGCGACATTGTGAGGATCCCAAACATTGTCAATTAAAATCTCGACATTCGGAATTTTATTCTGATAATAAGTTTCAATTCGTTTTTTTCGACGTTCATTCATCTTGATTTGGCTGGCTGAAATGTTTCTTTTTTGGGGTGATTGTTGGTCAACAAAATTTAATAATTTGTATAGGCGTAAAAATAATAATTGTATGTACTTCTTTTTTAAATTCCCGTATGAATGAAAGCAGAATAGTATCCTATTTATTCCTCTCCTAACCTCTATATGCTGAAAAAAAGAACAGAGCAATGCGAAAATCTCCTTGGTTCATAGCGTCCGTTTTTGCATGCGCCATCATTTCAATCCCTCTTTTGACCATTCTCTTTTTTCTCGTGCAACCTCGTCTGGAAATCTGGGCGTATCTTTGGGAAACGCGACTGCTTGAATTGATTTGGAATACGGTGAGGTTGGCGGTTGGGGTTGGGATTGGGACCTTTCTGGTCGGGACTCATCTCGCCTGGTTGGTCGTGATGTATCAATTTCCAGGGAAACGTTTTTTTGAAGGAACGCTCCTGCTGCCATTGGCCATCCCTGGTTATGTGATCGGTTTTGTTTTTCTCTCTCAATGGGATTATACTGGAACCGTCCCTATTTTGCTACGTCAATGGCTCGGAAGCAATCTTTGGCTTCCGGAAATTCGCTCTTATTTCGGAGTCGTCGCAGTCCTCACGCTGGTGCTGTATCCTTATGTTTATCTGCTTTCCTTGGCGGCTTTTCGTGAGCAAAATCTGGCCTTATTGGAGGTAGCCGTTAGTTTAGGGAAAAGTAGAAAACAATTGTTTTGGCAGGTCGCTCTGCCGATGGCACGCCCCTCGATTGCGATTGGTGTTTTGTTGGCTTTGATGGAAACCCTCGCTGATTTTGGAACGGTTGAAATCTTTTCCTATGCGACATTTACCACGGCGATTTATCAATTATGGTTCGGTTTTTTTGACAAAGCGGCGGCCATTCAATTGGCGGGATTGCTGTTGCTGTTTACTTTAACCTTGTTTTATATTGAAGGCCGCACCAGAGGGAAAGCCAAATACTATCAAATTCATGGTAAAACTCGAATACACACTCCTTTTGTTTTGAAGGGCATCCGGTGCGTGATTGCCGCATTGTTCCCTGCCGTGATTTTAGGACTGGCCTTTGTTTATCCAATCTCAGTCTTGCTGGTGTGGTTATTTCAAGGGATTGGGGAGCAGCTGGATAGTCGGTACTGGAACTTGTTGAAAAATACCGTCACTGTCGCGGCAATTACGGGAGGCGTGGTACTTTTACTGGCGGTCTTGTTTGCCTATGGGAAACGGTTGTTTCCGGGAAAACCGATGCAGTGGATCACGCGCTTTTCCAGTATGGGATATGC
>WASW01045394.1_pt1 | contig 15458 bp, 17 predicted proteins | sample 5698521 | NCBI WGS metagenome assembly WASW01 (sample SAMN11175560, study PRJNA528189) | sponge metagenome | isolation source: marine sponge | host: Leucetta | place: Antarctica: Western Antarctic Peninsula, King George Island | collected 2013-01
GCGACCAACTGCCAGAACGCGCAGACCGGGTTGAAGCCAGCGAGGCTGGTGAAGTTTTGTTCGACCGGCACGATGTCGCCCAACAACTCGAAACGGCTCTCAATAGCCGCGTTAGCTTGCCTTCGGGCGGCTGGCTGATGTTTGAAACCACCGAGGCAATGACCACGGTGGATGTTAATTCCGGTGCGCATGAAGGCGATGCGCTGGCCGTTAATCTTGAGGCGGCGCGCGTGATTGCCAGCCAGATCAGGCTGCGTGCGCTAGGTGGGTTGATTGCCATTGATTTTATTGACATGGCGCAGGCGCAAGATGATGAGGCCGTGCGGGCGGCACTTGATGAAGGGTTTCAAAGTGATAAAAATGGCGTTCGGATTGGCCCGATGTCGGCATTTGGTGTTGTTGAAATGACCCGCCGCCGGGCGCCGATGAGTTTGGCACAGGCTTTGCGCCAGCAGGGTTGATAATGGCGCAGTGTCCGATATGCAAGAAGTTAGAAGCAGACCAGAAGTTTCGTCCATTTTGCTCGTTGCGATGTGCCGATATCGATTTGCACCGCTGGATCGGTGGACATTATGCTATTCCGGCTGTGGAATCGGCTGACGATTGGGATGGGGCATTGGATGAACGCGCTGATGCAGATGGCGCAGATGATGACATAAACGGGCCACATTAAGAAATTTAAGGGCCAGATTAACGCGATTTGGTCGCTGGACAGGCGTGTTACCATGGCTTATAAGCGGCTGATTGTCTTATGTCTTTAAGGCTTGCTGACCTTTCAGGCGTTAAATATTTGCCCAGGTAGCTCAGTTGGTAGAGCAGCGGACTGAAAATCCGCGTGTCGGTGGTTCAATTCCGCCCCTGGGCACCACCAGCTGCCTGTTTCGCGCGCCCCCCGATCCAAATCGGTGACGACCACGCCATTTCCGTCACCAGCGATGGTACTGTGTCAGGTGGTGTGATGGCGAGGCGCAAGCTGTCATAACTTGACCATCGGCAGCTCGGATTTTGTATAGTGCGGGCATAATAGAAAGCCTGCTGCCCCGACTTATATCGCGTGTCGCGCCAGACGGCTTTTAACTCTGCACCGTCGTCTTGCGTGTCCGGCGCGCAATTTGTCAGATTAACAGAAGCTTTTGTCGCCGGGCATTGGTTGTTGGCATCGGGTACACGCGCGCCACTACAGACAATATCGACCACGCGTTCGTGTACCACGCCGCCGTCAACCCAGCTTTTGATAATTTGTACCTTATCGAGTGCTGCCGCATCAGGGTCGCGCATCGCCCAGACAAAAAATTCCGGCTTATCTTTGCCGTCAGCAGGCAGGCTGGCGCCCATCGGTACGGCCAGCGTGTCAGCCATGGCCACCGGATTGTTTGACGAGGCCAGCGGGGTTAAATCATTAAACCCACCAAAAAAGCGCAAGCGAATACGGGTACCGCTGGTCGCATAGACCTCTTTTCTTTGCATAGCATCAAACAGTGCGGCCCGCGTGTTTTCGGTGGCCCAAATAGCCGCTAGCCCGCCCGGATTGAGCTCCAGCATCAGCTTGCGGCGACGCTCACCAGCCAGTAGGCGGGTGTGCGCTGGCGAACTTAAACCGGCTGCTGCACCGCGAAAATCCCATTCCTCGACGTCCCCGGGGTTGGAATTATGGGTATCGGTGCTACCAATCATCCCGAAGTCCAAAGGGTTGAACCCCAATTCGCTATCCAGAAGCAGGCCTTTTTTCAAACCATCGCGGGCCATGGATGTTGGGGTGATGCAGCCGGTTTTTTGCCCCTTTTCACAAGGCGGTAAAAATTGTTCAAACCGGCAGGCCTCATCATTGGTGGCGATGCCAAGCGCGCACTCGGAATTGCCCTTGATTTGAAACATTTCCACAATCGGTTCATAGCGGTCGCGCAACAACCAGTCATCTGGCTGATAAACATCGCCGTCAATGGTGATGCCGGCGAAAGCCAGCCCCCAGCTTTTATTTGGATTATGCGGGATGGTGATGACGGCGCAGGGCTGCGTGCAGTTTTGTGCGAGCGCGCGCCATAAATCAATTTCAGTATCGGCATCATAGGCTGACACGGCATGACCCGGCACCGTATTATTGCGGAAAATCACATTACGATGAATCTTGCCGCGATCAGGCAAAGGCGGGGAATATTCATACGCAGCAAAAGTGGTGAAATGGCCCGGTTCGTTATGCTGGTCGGCCATGGCCACAATATGCGCCCATGTTTGCCCGGAAAATTCAGCCATTTTCTCAGGCGGTGCCAGTGGTAAGGGAACCATGGGACGTTTTTGCCCGCTTTCCCGCAACTCCAGAAAAAACCCTGCGGTCGGATTGTCAAAGCGGGTGCAAAAGCGTACGGCCTCATTCGACTTATTGTCATCGGTGCAAGCTTCGTGCAAGCCGAAACCTTCGGCATGGTCGGTGATGGCAGCAAAATCCAACGGGCGCGTCAGTTGCATTTTTTCGCCAGTCACAATGGTAAACGCCTGCCCACGGGCAAACCGATAAGCTTCGTCAACGGTGAAACGATTGCCGAAAATATAACTGTCAAATGACAGATTGGAGTGAACATGCAAATCACCAAAATAGGCATTGCGCTGGCGGTTTTGCGGCTGGATGATGGCCGCGCGCGTTGGCGGGGTTGCCAAAGCCGTTTCATTTTGCTGTGCGGCGTGGGTGCGTAATTCAGCAAGCCTTTCGGGCGTCAAAAAAGGTTGTTGTAATCGGTGGGCGATATAGGCCGCACCCAGCACGCCAATCAGCACAATCGAAAAGGCTATTAGGCTCCATTGCTTCGCCGTAAACGGGTTTGTAAGCAGGTGTTTGCGTCCTTGTTTTAGTGTATCTTTTTGCTGTTCTGACAACTTAACGACCCCCGGATGCGATGCGGATTGAGATGAGAATTACGATGCGACCAGATGACATAAATTGTGTATCATCTATTTATTCCCTATCTACCTTCCTCATATGTAAAGGCCTGCCTTCCCCATGTAAATCTCAATCTTTCAAAGAGAGGCGGCCAGATGAGGACAGAGGGGCGCGGCCAGAGGAAGTTAGGGGCATTTGGCTATCTGGGCGATGCCGCACACAGGTTTCAGCAGGGCTATCGCACCCGCACCGTATTCCCTGTCTCTGGCCCCGCGCCTGACTTCCTCACCAGCGTTGCGGAACTGCCCTTTGGCGGCGCAGCAGGCGGGTTGAAATTCGCCAGACGGCACGTTCCCTTTGGCAATCATTGGCTATTGGACCAACACCTTAATGAGGGCTATTATTCTTTGCTCAAACAACTCGACCCCGCCAAATGGCGGCGCGCACAGAGGCGTTGGCGGCGCAAAGAAGAAAGCAAGACCGACGGCGTCTGGGATGCGCTGAAATAGAGGGGTTATCTTGCTTTCTTTACGGCCTCTACTTTACGCTCGGCGTGCTCGGCGCGGCGTTGGCTATCTAGGGTCCCCACGTTATGCTTTTCTCTTCCTCGCTTAGGGGGTACCCTTTAATGCGCTGTTGTTCTTCCTTGCTTATCCGCCACTTAATTTCAGCGCGTTCATATCCTTCGGCTTTGAAAAGATACATATTCTTTTTAACCTCATCGCGGCGATTTTGAATTTCTTTACCCAGCGCATAGTGCTTGTCTAGTCCGGCACCCAGCTTTCTTATCTGAATAACAAGAAGCCTCTCTTTCTCAACATAGGAAATTCGAGTCTTCTTTTGATTATCAAAGACCTCTTCGCGCTAACTAAAATCCATGCCACCAGCACTAATCTCCTCAGTATTCCGCCGCATGTCAGACTCAAGGGTGTTTATCTCAGCGAGGAGTTTTTTAGTTTCGTCTATGCCCCGCGAGATAGCAGCAAGTGTGTCTTTCTTGGATTTGACAAAGCGTTTTCTTTCTCTGTTCTTGGTGTCAGCTTCATCTGATTTTGCCTCTCTAACGCGTTTGTCCATCTTTCGCAATTCGGCCTCACGCGCATTAACGCGTTCAAGGTGCTGGAGATGACGATAAAGTCTATTGCAATCATAGCCCGCAAAGGGTGGTATCTTCTCTCCCTTGGGGAGAAAATCAACGCTCATCTCACTGCGATGCGATGAACCAGACTGTATAAGGGTCGTCGTCCCGCCGATCTTGACCGCACACAATTTTTCTCCCCCAAAATATCCTCCCCAGCAACGAGTAACCAGCGGCATTTTCGAGGTCGTATCTCCGACCATTTTTCGATAATGGGCGCCATCAGTAACAACAAATATTGAAAATTGCTTCGCCTTGCACAATTTAGCCGCTTTTAACAAGGCGTAATCTCTCACCAGCCATCGGTGCGTGTGAGCATTACCCACGGACCTGATAGCATATCGGGTATCGCTTATTTTCACTGATGTTACCGCGTCTTGAAAGGTGGTTTCGTTACCATCGGTGGTCTCACTGGCCTCACTGGTCACGCAAGCCATCAATGGCAAAATAATCAGTCCCGTTAATATCTTTTTCAAAGTTAAACCCTCCAATATACCTTAATCCTTCAAACACCTTTGAAATGACTTGACAAAGTTTCTTCTACCTACCTCTTTTCGATAGAGGATAACCCATGTTGGGCCCGCAATGCTTTGATTTTGAAGATAGAGGTGCGCCCCGTGCCAATCGATGCCGCTAACATTGCAATCAATCCGCCATCTGGTCAAATAACAGCTACGGCGATGCTGGCCGCCAGCAGCAGCTTTGATGCTCGCTTGGCCAACCCGAAGGCAACCCCGGCGCGCGCCAGTAACGGCACTGATATTGGTAAGGCCCCTGTCCGCTATGTGCGCTGCACGAAGGCTGGCACAATCACATTTGCCACGCAAGATACGCCCAATATCATACTCACCCGCAAGATGATCGCTGGTGATGAGATTAAGAATTTTATCTTTGCCTACGTTGCAACCAACTCTGCGGCCACAGTAGAAATTGGTGGTTAGACCGGCCCACCCCCGCTTTGGCGCGTTTTTTTATGGAGTTTAACTCAATGACCCAAAGACCCATCGGTGAGCGCGTGATGCGCGTTGAAACCTTGCTTAAAGGTTTTTTAATCGCCTACGAGAGAGACAAGGAAGACACCGCGTCATGGCGCAAAAATATCGATGCACATCTGACGCAATTAAATGGTGTGGATTCCAAGCTCGCTAACCACGGCCTTCATGCAGATACGGCGGCGCGTAATCGTTTAATTTTCGCCGTGGCGCGGGCCTTGTTCGGCTGGAAAGCGGCCAGTGTTTACTTCATTGGCGCGGTCGTCGCTTCATTTTTTTAACTCCTGAAAGGAAACCCTCATGACCCCCTTTTTAACAACGCTGATTAAACCGCTTGTTGGCATAGGCCGGTCTATCATCACGGCGCGGGCCAAAAAGGCGGCGCGAAAGGACGCACTGGCCGATAAAAAACTGAAAACGCAGATGGCGCGCGAGACGGCGCAAGCCAAAGCATATGAGCAAGGCCAGCGCGTTGTAAGCGACTGGGACACCGAAACATCGAGGCAAAATGCTAATAGCTGGAAAGATAAGATATTTGCTGGCCTGTTCATCTCGCCGTTTCTGGCTGGCTTCTTCCCCGGTCTACAGCCTCATGTTGAAGCTGGTTGGGCTGCCCTCGACAAGGCACCCTACTGGTATCCCTCTATCCTGATGGGCATCGCTGCATGGGCTGGGCTATGGGGCTGCGCTGGCTGGTTTCGGCCATTGTCGCCTGCCATCCCGTGCCAATCTTTTTTGGAATTTATGAAGGCAAGCGGGCAAATTTTTTGGATGATCGGCTGCTGCTTACTTGTTTGTCTCTTGTTCCTGTCTTTATTTGCGTGGCCCGGCATCTTTGAACAGCTCTTCCAGACTGACATCAAGACAGCAGGCGAGGCGGAACAATATATCCAGCCTCGGTGAGGTTTTACCCTTTTCCAGCTTATGTATATATATGAGGCCAAGCCCGCTTTGCACGCTGCATTGTTCTTGTGCGCTGCATTATTCTAATGGCATATGTTGCGCCAAGCGTAATTGTTTCAGGTTTTTGCCAATGATATGGCGGCAGGCATGTGGTTCTCCACGATTATATTGCATTTATATTGCATTGTTTTAACCCCTTGAATTCTTGCCAAAGAAAACGGCCACAATGCTTTCGCACTGGTAGCCGGGGTGTTCAAAAGTCATACTCAGATGGCCGCGACGCATTTACCGCCAGAGGCGCAAGGCGCGCCAAGGCTCACTTCGCGTTCGCCAGACACTTTTAGCGCGAGCGGCTGTTGTATGACGCCGCGACCGCGACCAAAGTTGAGATGACAGTTTATTTTCGGCAGTTGTCACTGCCGGAATCAGGGAGGTTCTTAAACCCCGGGATGCCCGCATTCATTCGCAAGCATCCTGTGGCGAGGATAAGCAAAAATAACCAAAAGGGGAAGGGGATAAAATCATGCCCCGCATTGCAATGCATGGCGCGGGTGTCGCCACCGCCTTATTCCGGTAAATCAATCGCTGGATTATGGTTGAAGAAATTGCGCGGCTTCAGGATAATCTGATCGATTTTGACTGGCATAACGGGCCAGTCCTCGGCCATCGGCACATGGTGAAAGCCCAGCGTGGCCCAGGCCACCAAATCCTGATTTTCCAGCGTTTCATTGTCATCAATATATTCCGGTAAGCCGAGCCACGGGGCGGATTGGTTGACGCCCACGCCGGAAGCAAAAATCTCCATCGGCTTGAACCGTGTGACCCATAAATTGGCATTGGTGAAATAGGCCCGTTGATAAGCCGGGTCTTCAAAATCAACCAATGGTCGCACCGGCGGCATAATGAGCTGATAACCGCTGGGATAGCCAATGGCGTTGGTTTTATCGGCACTGGAAAATACCAGCAGGGCCGGCTTTTCCGGCAACATAATAGTCTGCGCGCGTTTTTCATCTGTGATGCGCTGCTGTGTCACCGTCCATATGCTGCGCCGCGGGCTGGCGGCTACCAGTGGCTTTTGCGACAGTCGTAAGCGATCAAAATTATTTACCGGACCGTCGACATCAATATCAATGCGGTAATTGAAGAAATGGTCATGGTTAATGCCAACACGGTGCGGCGCAATCAGATTTCCATTGGCGAGAACGCCCTCCGCTTCGGCTTCCTCCAGATTTTTTGCGAACACGCCTTTCACCGCATCAATGCCGGTGGAAATGACCCGTATACGCAATTGCCCGTCCTGCTGGAACACGTAATCCTGAAAATAGTCATAATTGCCAATCGTTGCGACCATGCGCACGACCAGTTCGGTTGCGCGGCGTGACTGATGGGGTTTCATACCCGGAACACCATCATAAATTATTTCATGGTGCCGCCACACCGGATGGCCGGGATCGTGTTCAAAAATGCAGATGCGATTTTGTGCCTCGACCGGATCTCCATTGGGCAAATGCAGGACCACACTTTGGAACACCGCATGGGCCGGACAGTCTGCCCCTTTGAGTTCGGTCGACAGATTGCCAAAGCCATACTCACCCATGTCAAAATAATTGCGGTAGAACCAGTGCGGGTTTTCGTCCTGATAAGGAACAAACATTTCCGACATGGCGATTTCATAGGCCACGGGGCGGAACCCTTTATCGTCTGTGATGCCAGCCTGGTTGATAATTGTGCCTTGGCGCGGGTCAAAGCGCAGGTAAAACTGCCAGCCCTGCCAGTTAATACGACTGCCAGCAACGGTGAAATTACGGCCTTGCGGGCGCGATAGCTCAATGGGTAGCGGGCGTTGACGGGTCGGATAAGCACCTTGATGGAACTCTGCCCGGTCAATTTTAACGGGCGGGGCGGGTTTATCCGCATAGCTGTCCAGCACCTCAACAATTTTGTCATTGCTCAGGTCAAACAGAAAGCTCAACCCCTCAATCGGGCGGCCCCAGACATTCGTGGACGGCAATATGCCAAGGCCGGCCGTGCTGGCAATGTAAAAACAATCGCTACGCACTAGGCGCGAGCGTGTCACCTCGGCCTTATCGGCAAAAAACCGCCCAATTGTGCGCGGCATACAAATGGCCTCATCATCGCCAATGTCGCGTTTTGCAAGCGCGGCGGCAACATCCGGCAATTTAGTAAATTTCAAAATCAACGGTTCCAACTCGCTCTTGCCCGAATACATAGGCTGGCCATCGCGCATGATGGTGTCGCTGGTTATTTCGCCGGATTGCAAATCAACCGCAGTCAAATGAAATTCGACGCCGGTTTGAAACGCAATTTCGGCCGCGCGGACTGATATGGTGCCAGCTTGCCAAGCCAGTGCTGGCTGTTTGTCCGGTTGTTTGAGGCTGATGCGGTTGAACAGTACAGCGTCACCATATTTTGCTTTCACCGACTTGGCAGCGCGTGCGATTTCAGCACCGGAAAGTGCGTCCCAGGGCGACACGCCAATATCTATATCGACGCCATCTGCCATACGGCGTTCATTTTTGGAAAGCGACAGAACCCAGACAAGGCCGACAATCACCAAAATTGTAAGTGGTAAGGCAAACCTTCCAATCAATCGCATAACAACATCCCCCCTTGGTTGCCCAGTTCAGACAACCAGTCTAGGCAATGGGGGTGCTGGATGCAAGTCCTGCCCTATATCTCGCAACACAGGCCCTTATAATAAGGCGGCACTCACCGGATGCGTTAGAGCAACATTAGCAGTTTCCTGGTCGAAAGATACCATGTGAAAGCGACAACAATAGATGAAGTGCCAGCCGAATTTATGCGCTGGGTATGGGCTGGTGGTCGCAGGCTGCGTGGATTGGTGCGGCGGCGTGAGGCTGAGGCTGTGTTATTTATGAGTTAGTATGAGTATCGGACAGGATTTGCTGCGCCTTTTTTGCGCATGCTGTCAGGAAGTCTGGTTCTCAGATAAATTTTCTTGATTTCATCAGGGGCATCTCCTCCAACAAAGCCCCATCTTCCGGGACGGTCTTCTCTGCCGGGAAAATTGCTTTTAGTGGCTTCGAGCCATTTTGTGGGAGCAAAAACTCCAATAACAAGCCCTTGTTGCAAAGCCAGCACGAAATCAGATTTTTGGGCCTTCTTAGCATTCAGCTTCCACGCGTATCGCACTGCCTCATAAACATTATCTGCTTCAGTAGCTGAGCGATTGGTACTGATCATCAGCACCTTATGCTGGAAATCAATTTCTTTGGCTTGGTATTGCTCAATCACCTGCAATGCATGCATAATTCCGCGTTCATCAGAATAATGGCCCGCGACCTTATTCGAAGCCTCAGGATAGGCATCTATTAGTGCTGCTTCTACCTCAAACGCAGTTTTTTCATCCAAGCCATGTCTGTGAATAATATGAGCGACTTCGAAGCCATCATTTTTGATTTCACGTATGCGTTTCAGTTTATCGCTTAGCTCATCGGAATCATTTCCCTCTTCACCTTTGACATGCGAAAAAACGCGGTTACCGGCACCTTTTCCGACATAGAAAGTTTGACCATTTCTTGGGTCTATTAGCCTATAAACATAAAAATTCAGGCGATTGATTACTTCGAAAGAAAACATATCTACCTCGTTTAATAATGCTCGCTGATATAGCCGCTAGCCGTTAATTTCGATTTGGCCTATGCTGAAACTGACCCACGTAACTGCACCTAAAACGGTTAGCGGGAGAAATTCTCCCAGCCAAAAAGTTCGCTTGAGTCCATATCCCCCAAAGAATAACTTTGAAATTTGCCCATAAATTGCCATTTCATGCTTCCTCGTATTATTTCAGTATATGCAGCTTGAGAGTGTTCGCAAGACCACACGGAAATGAAAACGTATAGAATTGTCGTCTGCAACCCGTCGAGGTTAATTGCCTAGCGGGTAGCACTTAGGGTGGAAATTGGCAGCGGATGGTTCCACCAAGCGAGGTCTGAAAAGGCGCGAAAATCCAACTCATGCGTCCAGACCGAACGATGTTGATGGGCGATATGAAAATAGGTTTCCGCCATTTTTTCTGGCAACAGCAACCCGTCATGCTCAAGGCCGCGTGCTTCGCGCAGTTTCTGGAAGTCATCCTCCCCCAATAATTTGCCGAGCGTGTCGGGCGCATCAACCGCGCCATCAACCAGAATATGCGCGACATGAATGCCCTTGCTGGAAAATTCGGCGTTCAATGTCTGGCACAGCATACGCCGCCCACCCATGGCGGCGGCATGCGAATGCTGGCCAGCATTGCCGCGCATCGCGGCTGTGGCTGAGGTGACAAGCAACACCCCGTGCCTGCGTTCTTCCATTAGTGGGAACACCGTGGCGGCAACGCGGAAAAGACCAAAACAGGCCATTCGCCAGCCCAGTTCAAACTGTTTATAAGTGGTATCGGCCAATGTGCGATTACCAATTTGCGCACCGAGGTTGAACACCACCACCTCGATCGGGCCGATATTTTTCTCAATATCAGTGATCAGGTTTTCAATGGCATTGTCTTCCACTGCATTGAGTACACGCCCGGTCGCCGCGCCGCCATCAGCTTCGATATTATCGGTTAACTTCTTCAGGCCGTCAGCGTCGCTGCGGCGGCACAAAACGGCGTGATAGCCGTCACGCGCAAAACGCTTGCCGACATGTCCACCAATACCAGCACCAGCACCGATGACCAAACATACAGGTTTCATTTTCGCGCTTTCTCCATCACTTCCGTCAGTGTTGTCTTGATATTTATATAGATGCCATAACCGATTGAGGTGTGAGCGGGAACGCCGATTTGCCTATTGCCGGGCACCAGCTTCCCTTTATATTTTTCGAGATATATTTTTTCTAGCCCTTCTATCCGCACCCCTGCGGAGCAATTCCCCACCCCTTCTTTGCAGTACGCTGCTTGTGCGCTGGCCACAAATGACACCCATATGCCACAAACAGCCAACGCGATAATCAAGTATCGCATCATTTATTCGCGTCTTTCTTAACTGGAACACCACACGCGGCACTCGTCTGCTCTTCTCGAAAAGCCAATGTTAGCTCTTCCAGCCCGTAAGCCATGTCATACAAAAACATCCCGATGGTGCATTCTTCACTGGGCGTTAATGCCCTGCCCTTTTCATAGGAAATTGCCGCTTCATAATGACAATATTTCTTTTCCAAGGGACTTGAAATATCGTTACATCCACGCAACACAATCAGGTTTTTCTCGCGCTCATTTGTGAGACCAATGCGGTCATAAAAGCGCGGGTCGAAAGGTGCTGTATTTGTTAGATAGATAAAATATTCGTCATAAATACCTTTGTCGATAATGCCCTTTTCAACCCGCGCTTCCCAGATTGGCTTGAAAAAGTCGATGGCCCTTTCGTGTTCCGTCTTCGTCAAATATGGCACCAGCCAGACAACCAAGGGAAGCGTGATAATCATTGCCAGAAAGACTGACCGCCGCCGCCAGTTCTTCCAAAAGCCATTTTTTTTCTCACTCATTTTCACTCCTTATTTATTGGTGATACCATGCTTCAGATACATTTTATCCGCCGCCGTCAATTCTCTATCTTTTGAAGCCTGCGGACTGATCATCGCGCGCGTTTCTGAAACCGTTTTTTTGTTATCATGGCCCTTATATTCGCCCAAGGCTTGTGCTTCCAAGTCTTTTGTTACCAAGTCTTTTGTTACCAAGTCTGGGGCAACCCTTTAATGCTGCGCAATGGTGATGCGGTGCAAGAGCCGGTCATAGCCCTCATAGCCGCCGCTTGCGCGGTGCAGTACACTGCGATTATCCCACATGATCAGCATATTCTTTTGCCATTTATGCGTGTAGATAAATTCATCCCGCGTTTGAAAGCTGTTAAGCTCTTGCAACAAATTACTGGCGTCATCATCATCCATTCCTTCAAAGCCGATAACATAGGCACCGATTGACCCGAAAATGCCCATACGGCCCGTTTCATTATGTTGTTTGAAGATCGGGTGCGTCTGACGCTTCAATGCTTCATCAGACGGGCGAATATCCATGCTGCGCCCTTTGGCCTTGTCTTCATCATTATAGGCCCCCTGTTTGGAATAACCCAGCGCAGCCGAGTGAATGGCTGTTTTGCCTTCCAGCTTCTGGTGCAAACCATCTGGCATTTTATCATAGGCCAAATGCTGATTGGCAAATAATGTGTCGCCGCCATGGGGTGGAATGGTGAGGCCGTATAAAAACGTGGCAATGGGGGGGTGTTTTTGAAAGCTCCAATCCGTGTGCCAAACCTCGGCGAAGAGTGATGTGGTTTCATTGGCCAAGCGTTTAATGGCAGCAATGTGCTTGCGGCCTTCAATCGGCCCAAAAAACGGATCATGCCCAAATTTACCAAAATATTGGGAAAAGCGTTCAAGACCATCATCGCTCAATTCCTGATCGGGAAAAACCAGAACATGATGCACAAGCCAGGCATCACGAATATCAGCAATGGTTTGCGCATCGAGCTCTTGCGCTAGGTCAACACCGGTTACAGTTGCCCCGCATGCTTGTCCTGTTGGTGTTATTTCCAGCATTTGTATTTCCTCCCTGACATATGCTGGAGCTTTCCAGCAGATAATTATTCCACTATCGATTTTACGATTCCTTTGTCAATAAGCACTTGCCGGTGTTGTGCATCATAACCAAGCGCGCTCAGAACAAAAACAGTGTGTTCGCCCAGTTTGGGTGGCTGGTTCGCCGGTGGTCCGGTCAGCCTGAATATCAGTTGCGCTCGACAGGGCCTGGATCACCGGATCATAAACACGGCTTTGCGTATAGGGGCCAGTTTCGCCAAAGCCGCTGATTGATATATAAACAATATCCGGTTTCAGCGTGCGCAAGGCGGTTTCGCTAAAGCCCATACGGTCAATCGCGCCGGGCGAAAGTTTTGTAGCAACACATCTGATCGGCGGATCAGATCGCGCAAAACCGCCTTGCCGTCTTCTTATTTTAGATCCAGCGCGATTGATTTTTTACCGCGATTGCACGAGAAGAAAGGTGCCAGCACCCCATTATGTGGTGGTCCCATAAAGCGCATTTACTCACCAACAAGCGGTTCAACATTGACGACCTCGGCACTTTGATCTGCCAGCATCATAGCCGCGACTAACCCTGATACCATGGCCGTTAAATCGACAACTTTAAGTCCTGCCAAAGGCCTCACGCTCCGCGTAGATTGATGCATGCTAAAACATCAATGTTGTAATTTTTGCGCCCGGCAGTCAAACAAACTGTCAAGCAGGCTGGTCGCTGACGGAGACGGTCTGATGGGTTTACAGCGTCTTGGATCAATTCGCCGACTGAGATATTTACTGGTACGGGGCAAATTTACTGGATAAATTTATTGTGTGACAGGTGGCATGTGCCAGCCAGATTTTTCCATCACAATTGGGCGGGTCGGTAGATAAGCGCGAAATATCAACGAAAACCGGCCATCAGGAATGGGCAGCCAGTTAATATAGCCGGGGCCTGTTTCGGGCTGCGCGTCACCCATATAAATCATCACATCGCCGTTTGGTTCGGCCAGCAATTCGTCACGGCTGCTTATTGAAAATCGATCAATCGGATTGTCAATCAAAAAGCCGCGATCATCATAAACCGTCAGCGACCAGAACGCTTTAACCGGCGGTAATTGCCCTTTTTTGAAACGGATTTTATATATTGTACCATTGGCACCTGATAGTGCCTCACCGCCGACGCGGGTCACACCGGCTGAGAGATAGGTGGTTTCGGCGAGCGGTAAATAGCCCAGTGCTTCCATTGCCAGCGCGGCGCGTAAAACCAGATTGTCGGGCTGTTTTAACAGCACTTTTTCGCCCCTTGTGCCGTACCAGACATCTTTCAGATAATACCAGCCCTCATACATGCCGCCGCCTTGCGACACGGCGTCAGCCCGCAAGCGTTGCGAAGCCTCCTGCGGTGCTGCTTCCAGTGCCGTGCGCGCTGCTGTTTGCGTATCCCAGAATTTTGGGTCATCCCATGCGCCCATGTGCAAATGGCTGTGCACCGGTCCTGGCCTTGGCCCTAGCTTTAGCAAGTCAATTCGCTTGTCCTGATATGCGTCCAGCAGTTTTTTGGTCCATTGAAAATAGCTTGGTACAGACAAGAGTATAAGCGCATGCACGGGGGCCATTTTGCTGGCCAGCAGGTCTTTCATTTCGTCGGGAAGGGGTGTGTCGAACAGCACATTTCCCCTCTCAGAGTTTTTGCCGGGGCCAATGTTGGCATTGTTATTGGTGTTGGTATTAGCTCTTTGCGGGGTGTGGACTGTTAGTTGAAAGCGTTCTTGCAAGGCCTGAATGGTCGCAAAATCATTCGGCCCGAAACTTTGAATACGCATCAGCAACCAGACAAGATCGCTCGGTGCTTCAATAATTTGCACCTTTTTGCCAAATTTTTTAACTAGGCTTCTGGCTTGCGCTTTGGATCGTACAAAGGCGATGCGACGCGCCTTGCCTTTCAACACACGGCTGCTCAGCGTGACAAAACTTTGTGACCAGACATCAATGCCCTGCACAACAAAATAACGCGCGTCAATGGCAGGAATATCCAGCAGCACCGGCCCATCAGACAGGTCGAGCCAGCCATGCGAATGGATTGTGTCGAGATTAGGCCGAATAACGCGGTTCGAGCGGGTGTCGGGATAAGCCGTGGTATGGATCCACGCATTGGTGATCAAATTTTTCTCTGACTGAATGGTCGCATGCATCAGTAGCAGTGGATAAAAATACAGCCAGCTTTCACCAGCCATATGGGATAGGCCGTCCTTGTTACTCACTGATTTTGCTTCGCCTCTTGCGTTATGGGGAACCATGAATGCGACAAGTAAAACGGTCACAAATACGGCAAGCCAAACAGCCGCAAGAAAATGCCGGCACGGATAGCGCAGGCTCAATTTTCGTAATCCGCAAGGTTGAAACCGGTGATGCTTTCATTGTCACGCGATTTCTCAGGACTATCGAAATATTCCATCAAGGTGTTACCAAAATAGCGGTTCCCCCGGGCGCAATTCATCCACCTTGTCCACATTATTGTAATCATTCGGGGTGTATTCCGTTTCGTTTTTCATTTCACTTTTTCGTCAGTGTCAAAAGTGTTAGATAACCAGCATGAATTTTCAACCTTGGCTTTCAGTCTTTACCTGATTACACTGGGTCTGATTATACGAGAATAGCGCGGCTGCGCGGGGGTGCAAACAAATTAGCGATTACGATTCTAACGATCCTGATTTTACAGACCCTGATTTTACAGACCCTGATTTTACAGACCCTGATTTTACAGACCCTGATTTTACAGGCAAGACCGTTCTTGTGGTGGGAGGGTCCAGTGGCATTGCCAATGCCTTCAAGACATGCGGTGCGCAGGTGCATGTCTGGGGGACGCGGGCATGCGCCGCCGATTATGACGGTGAGGAAGGTTCAGATTTGCAAGGCTTGCATTATGCGCGTGTCGAGATGACAGATTTTGAGGCACTTGCGGCTCACACGCCTCCGTTTGAGACCGTTGATAGCGTGATTTTATGTCAGGGTTACG
>WASW01077663.1_pt1 | contig 15418 bp, 14 predicted proteins | sample 5698521 | NCBI WGS metagenome assembly WASW01 (sample SAMN11175560, study PRJNA528189) | sponge metagenome | isolation source: marine sponge | host: Leucetta | place: Antarctica: Western Antarctic Peninsula, King George Island | collected 2013-01
CGTTTTTTTATTGGACAAGCAGTGTATATGCATCAAGGGACAGCAGGCAATATCCCTTTGGCAGCTGCATTCTCTGTAGTGCCAGTGATTATTATGGCGACCTATTTATTCGCAGCTAAAAAAATGGGAGCTTTCGATGCGTTATAAATCAAATAATAAAACGGCCCCTAGGCTCCTAAGTATCGCGGCATTTGGAGGTTTATTATTTTTACATATTCCTTTGTTTCTGATCATCCTTTATGCGTTCACAACGGATGATAAAACTTTTCAATTTCCTCCTCCAGGTTTGACTAGCAAGTGGTTTGCTATTGCTTGGGGGAGAGAAGATATTCATGAAGCGTTGATGCTGTCTCTCCGATCTTCGTTTGTCGCAACACTGATTGCATTAATTCTGGGAACATTGGCCTCAGCAGCATTATACCGAGTTCAATTTTTCGGTAAAGAAGTCATTTCATTACTAATTATTTTACCCATTGCATTGCCAGGAGTTGTCACTGGAATTGCTTTACGTTCTGCTTATAATTTGGTCGAGATTCCATTTAGTTTTTGGACCATTGTTTTAGGGCATGCAACGTTTTGTGTTGTTGTCGTTTACAATAATGTGATTGCTCGATTTCGAAGAATTTCTCCATCGCTGGTAGAAGCATCCATGGATTTAGGGGCAGATGGTTTCCAAACTTTTCGTTATATCGTTTTACCCAATATTGCTACGGCCTTATTAGCCGGAGGAATGCTAGCGTTTGCTCTATCTTTTGATGAAGTCATCGTCACAACCTTCACAGCAGGACAACAATCGACTTTGCCGATATGGATGCTAACAGAGTTGATTCGTCCGAGGCAAAGGCCCGTTACTAACGTTGTTGCTGTGATGGTGATTGCATTCACTTTTATTCCCATTTTGTGGGCTTATTATCTAACCCGTAATAGTACCGATACCGGTACTCGATAATATTCAATTGTCAAAGGAGGCGTTTATGGAATTTCAAAGTAAACTGTTAATCAATGGTCAATTTGTAGATGGTGAAGGAAGTGAAGAAAGTATTCTGAATCCTGCAATCGCTGAATCTCTCGTCTCTATTCCAGAAGCTTCTGTTCAGCAAGTCAATCTTGCTGTTGAAGCCGCTGAAGTAGCCTTCGGCCAATGGAGGAAAGTCACACCAGCTGAGCGTTCCAGAATGTTACTACAACTGGCGGACAAAATTGAACAAAATGCAGAAGAATTGGCGTACTTGGAATCTCTGAATTGCGGAAAACCTTATAAAGCCGCTCTTGAAGATGAGTTACCAGCTATTGTCGATACCTTCCGTTTTTTTGCAGGTGCTACAAGGTGTATGACAGGCAGTGTTGCCAATGAATATTTGACAAACATGACCAGTATGATCCGACGCGATCCAATTGGTGTGGTTGCTTCGATTGCTCCTTGGAATTATCCCCTGATGATGGCCGCATGGAAATTGGCTCCGGCAGTAGCAGCTGGAAATACGGTGGTTCTCAAACCTTCAGAGCAAACCCCTTTAACGGCTTTAAAAATAGCTGAATATATCGCTGAAATTTTTCCTAAAGGAGTCATTAATATTGTTGCAGGAAGAGGAAATACGGTGGGAGCATCTCTTGCCTCACACCCTAAAGTGAGAATGATTTCAGTAACAGGCGATATCTCAACGGGTAAAAAAATACTACAGGAAGCAGCTGGTAACCTGAAACGGACCCATCTTGAATTGGGTGGTAAAGCGCCTGTTATTGTTTTTGATGATGCCGATATGAAAGCGGTAGTTGAAGCTATTCGCACGTTTGGTTACTACAATGCTGGTCAAGATTGTACAGCGGCTTGTCGGATTTATGCTTCTGCTAAAGTATATGACAATTTTGTTGCTGATTTGGCTGATGCTGTTTCTTCTATAAAATTTGGAACTCAAAACGAAGAAGGGGTCGAAATGGGATCCTTGATTAGTGAACGCCAGCAAGATCGAGTTGATAGCTTTGTGCAACGTGCTGCTGATCTGAAAAATATTGAAATTTTGACAGGTGGAAGCGTCGCAGAAGGTTCAGGCTTTTTTTATCAACCAACCGTTATTGCAGGTGCTCAACAAGAAGATGAAATCACTCAAAAAGAGGTGTTTGGTCCAGTCGTCTCTGTGACACGTTTCACTGATCCCGATCAGGCGATTAAATGGGCAAATGATTCTGAATACGGTTTAGCTTCTTCCATATGGACCAAAGATATTGGTAGAGCCATGAAAGTTAGTGCCGAATTACAGTACGGCTGTACTTGGATCAACACCCATTTCATGTTAGCAACTGAGATGCCTCATGGAGGAATGAAATCTTCAGGTTATGGCAAAGATATGTCTATTTACGCTTTAGAAGATTACACGGTCGTTCGACATATTATGCTTAATTTCGAATAACGTTTATTCGTACATAGATTGAAAAAGGAGGACATTATTCACTCGAATTTTATCTTGAAACAAGCAATATTTGTGTCAAATATAATGAGTAAATTTCTCTGTCAGATGAGAGTTTCAAAGATCCCATTCAGAAAAGCAGTTCGCTCACCAGGAAATCTTTATCTGGATTTCTTTGCTTGTTTTCGTTCTTGCCAGGCAATAAAGATTCCCGCCGCCGCGATGATGGACATTCCGAAAAACGTGAAGTGATCAGGAATATTATCCCACATCACAATCCCCCAGAAAGTCGCGAAGATCAAATAAGAGTAATCGAATGGCGCAAGCCAGGTGGCCTCCGCACTTTGATAGGCTTTTGCTAAACCCATCGTCGCCGTGATATTTAGGAGCGAACACAAAGCGATGATCCCCAAAACCCAACGATCGACTTGCTTCCAACCCGTGAAAAGATAAGGCCAGGTTTTTGCCATTTCGCCAAAAGAATCTCCTGAGAAAATCAGAATGCCGATGCTCCCAACAATCAAATTGGAGATGGCGACTCCAAAAACCAGCGTGACCGGAGATTCCGTTCGGCAAAGTTTCCGAGTTGTTAAAATAGAGCCAGCATAACATAAAGCCGCAAAGATTGGCATCAGCGAGACTAAAGAGAATGCCTCTGTGCCAGGTTTTAAGATTAAAAGCGTCCCTGCAAAACCCGCCAAGATTGCGATGATACGCTGAGAACCGACCCGTTCCCCAAGGATCACTCTAGAAAAGAGGATCAGGAAAAATGGAAAGACATAGAGACCCGCGGCGATTTCGGCGAGGCTGAGGAAAGGGATTCCGCCAAAGAAAAAAATCATTGTGGCGACTAAGAAGAAGCTCCGCAAGGCAATCGCCCAGAGACGATGCGGCCTTGGGCGGATTTTGCCCCAAATAATGCGTGCCAAACACAAGATCAACAGCAAGTTGATACTGGATCGCAGGAATTGGAATTGCCAAAGAGACATCTCTGCACTTGCCAGTTTGACCAAGCTATCTTGAAATCCAAGAATGAAAAGTGAGCCGACCATTAACAAAGCCGCCCTCCCCGGTCGATCTTCCATCAAGGACTCTCCGATCCTCCGCCGTCATTTTGAATGACTGCAGTCACATCTGATACTTTCCCAAAGAAGCGCCAAACGTCATTGGTCATTTTTCCTTTCGGTCGCATAACAATCTCCAGCTAAAAAATGAGGAAAGCCTTTCTGAGGCGACTCTACAGCAATCGGCTCTTAAAAAAAACTGATTTCCCGCAGATCGTCACACCCCAGTTTAAATCGCAAATGCTCTATTCCTAATCCTCGTTGCGTTTTGCTGTTTGCCCTGTATTTTTTTCTAAAAACCAACTGCCGCCACGTACTTTAAGCTGCTAGAATGGAAAACTGGAAAAATGAGAAGTCACAACAAAACAAAATTCTTATTATTTTTTAAATGCAAATTAGGGCAGTTTCCTTTATATATAATTTTTTTAAAATATTTCATACGATTTCCTTATACGATTATTTCCCATGAGCTATAAAATTTTCAGTGCCGATGATGCTCGCAGGCTAGCAAAACGGCGGATGCCTCGGATCTTATATGACTTCGTTGATGGGGCGGCTGGGAAGGAATATGCCAGTCGCAATAATTGTGAGTTCATCGAAAAGATTCGTCTGCAACCACGAGTGTTGGTCAATGTTGAGAACCGCCGTTTGAATAAAAATTTGCTGGGGCGCGATTGGGGATTGCCATTCGGGATTGCGCCGATGGGCATGTGTGATCTCACCTGGCCAGGTGCTGATAAAATGCTGGCGGCCGCGGCGGTCAAGCACAATATCCCGCTCGCTCTGTCAACAGCCGCATCGAGCACGATTGAAGTCACGCGCCAACGAGCCGATGAGAATGCGTGGTTTCAGCTTTATGTCGGGCAATCGGAAGAGATGGCCATGAACTTTGTCCGTCGTGCTGATGAGGCAAATTACCCTGTTTTGCTCCTAACGGTCGATGTGCCACAAGTCGCCCCTCGGATACGGGATTTAAAAAATGGTTTTAAAACGCCATTTAGAATTGGAGCAACGCAATTTTGGGATTTTGCCTGCCATCCGCACTGGTCAATCAAAACCTTATTAACGGGTGTCCCCGATACCGTTAATTATGAGACAAGCGGTTCCGGCGCATTTGTCCGTGGCGAGAGCCGTGGCCGTGTTGATTGGGATTTCCTCAAGCGACTTCGTGATCGCTGGCCTCGTCATTTAATCGTCAAAGGTGTCTTGAATCCAGAAGATGCGCTACGCATTCGCAAAGCCGGTGTTGATGCAGTTTACGTCTCAAATCATGGCGGTCGCCAACTGGATAGCGCACCAGCGGCGATGCAAATGTTGCCACTGATTCGAGCGGCCGTTGGTGACGATTATCCGCTCTTGTTCGATAGTGGCATTCGCAATGGCGAAGGCGTGGTGAAAGCGCTGGCCTTGGGCGCTGATTTTGTGATGCTCGGACGGCCTTTATTGTATGGCATCGGTGCTGATGGTGAGCGTGGTTTGGCGAGAATCATTGAGCTTGTCAGCGCAGAAATCAGCCAGACGCTTGCGCAATTAGGCTGTCCAAATATCGAAAATATTGATCGTAGCGTGATCGCTGATTATTGATGACAAAAATTCACAAAACTAAGGAGCATATTTCTATGAAAATTCGCGGTGGATCTCTCTTGGCACAGTCCTTACACGAAAAAGGTATCGAGCAAGTCTTCACGCTCAGCGGAGGGTTTTGTAATCCGGCTCTGGAAGGTTTCATGGAGTGTCAAATACCGGTGATCAATTCACCACACGAGCAAGTCGCGGGTCATCTCGCCGATGGCTATACCCGCATTACCCGAAAACCCACCGTTTGCCTGGTTGGGCCAGAAGGTTTTGCGAATGCGATTCCCGCGATGATGGAAGCTTGGGGAGAGCGTTCGCCCGTGATTTTTATCACCGGTTCCAGTACCCTAAAACGCAAAGGCAGTGGCGGGTTTAAGGAAATTGATGATGTCGCGATTGCGGCTCCCTTGACCAAATACAGCGCATCCGTCACTGATGGTGATCGCATTCCTGAGTTTGTTGATCGAGCTTATAAAATCGCCACCAGTGGTTATCCAGGGCCAGTGCACCTGAGCGTGCCGGTGGACATCATGTTCAGTTCATTTGAGGCAGAGATTGCCCGTCTTGAACGCCCATTCAATCACCGCGTTAAACCTCCCGCACGAGCGTGGCCGTGCCCTGAGGATCTTGCTGAGATTCTCGACTTGATTACGAAAGCCCAGCGTCCTGTCTTGATCGGAGGCCACGGCGTTTGGTGGTCCGGTGCTGAAAAAAAATTGGAAGCAGTCGGGCGTACTCTTGGCATTCCAATTTTCAATATCCCTTACCATCAAAAACTGCTTGGTGAGGAATGTGAAGCTTATATGGGACTGGCCGATATTCACCAATACCCCCCGTCTAAATTCGCAATCGAGGAGTCTGATGTGGTGATTATGGTGGGTGGCCGCCTTGACAATCAAATGAATTTTGGCAATCCCCCGTTTTTCCCGAAAACCACCGAACTGATCTGTGTCAATGGTTCACATGAAGAAATTGATCTGAACCGCGCCGCCGATTGGACTTTATTGAGCGACCCCGGCGCTTTCTTGGATGCGCTGTTGGGATTGGGTAAAAAGCGCGATAGAAGTTGGTATGAAAGCAACCGTGTCAAGCGTGGTCAGTGGGTTGAAAAAACCCTGGCGGAAATTCCTGGACCAGCAGAAACAGGGGGTAAAATACATCCCTTACAATTGGCGCTGGATGTCCAAACGGCTTTAGGTGAGAAAGATTGGTTAATCATTGATGGCGGCAACACTCATTTTTGGTCAGAGATTGCGATCAATATTGCTGGCTGGCAAGGGCAAAAACTCGGCAATATTATGCACCCTGGCACGTTCAGTATGTTAGGGGTGGGGGTTTCTTTTGCCACGACTGCGAAGCTGACGCATCGTCAAGAAAACGTCGTTTTGATCAGCGGCGATGGGGCTTTTTTATCTGGCGGTTTGAGTGTCGAGACAGCATTTCAAGAAAACCTGCCGATTGTTGTCGTGATTGATAACAATGGTGGTTTGGATTGCATCTCCCAACAACAAGAACGCATGTTTGCCAATGGGAATCATTTCGCGACCGATTTCCGTGATATCCCGTTTCATAATATGTTTGCGGGATTGGGAGGCCATGGTGAATTAGTAGAAACCCGCGCAGAGCTTATCCCCGCCATCGAACGTGCGCTTGCGAGCGGTAAAACAGCCTGTGTGAATGTCAAAACCAAAGGTTATATCAGTCCGATTGTGCTGGCCACCACCAGCAAACGTGATAAAGCCTCGATTGAGTAACCAAGCACGGTAATCATGATGGCAACCATCTCTTCACATATTCTGAATGCTCTTGCCGGCACCCACGCGAGTGGCATTCGCGTTTGCTTTTATCGCTTGAGTGAATCAGGTGCCAGGCAAGCAAAACTCTTCGATGTCGTGGCCGATCAAGAAGGGCGTATTTCAGAAACGTTGGTGATCGATTCAGCAGACCAGCAGACACAATACGAGCTGGTTTTTTATACCGCAGATTATTTTAATAACGGCACTCCGCTGGCTTCTGGCGGCATCCAAATCATGCCAGAGATGGTGCTTAAAATCATGTTGCCAGAACCAGAAATTCGTTATCATATCCCCTTGGTCTTATCACCCCATTCCTACACAATCTGGTGGTCGGGAGAGGCTCAATAGAGACGTTTGTGTCAGCGTGAGCGGCATTCCTCCCAGGAGGGGTTAGGGGTGGGTTTGTGTGAGTGGGGGGATTGATAGAGATCCCGTTTACGGAAGTAACTATCCGGATGGCGGCTTCGTTTTCCATCTTAATTTTTTGGAGGTTCTATGAAAAAAGTTTATGCCATTGTGATGGCTTTGTTGTTGATGCCTTTTGTGACATTAGCCGAACCATTCCCTGAGCGAGATATTGTCTATCAGATCACCTTTTCACCGGGAGGAGGCTCCGATGTTCGAGCACGACAGCAACAACCGATGCTCGAAGAGATGCTTGGGGTTAAAATTCAGGTTCAATATAAACCAGGGGGAGGCGGTTCCCTTGGTTGGGCCAATTTAGTCAAACAAAAAGCCACTGGTTATTATCTGTCAGGGATCAATATTCCTCATATTATCTTGCAACCTTTGGCACGCAAAAATGCCGGTTATCAGACGGAACAAATCATGCCGGTCGTTTTGTTTCAACACATTCCTTTTGGTTTGACCGTCTTGGCGGATTCGCCTTTCAAAACCCTAGAAGATATGGTCGCCTACGCCAAAAAAAATCCCGGTGCGGTGACGGTGGGTGGTTCAGGAACTTGGGATGCCACTCATATTGCTCATTTACAATTTGAAAAACTGGCGGGCGTTAAAATGACTTATATCCCTCATAAAGGTGGAAAACCGAAACAAGCCTCACTCTTGGGAGGGCACACGATGGTGAGCTGGTTTGGGGTCAGCGAATGGCTGCCTTATGGTGATAAAGTGAGGAATCTCGCCGTGGGCACTGCCGAACCGGTTTCAACGAACCCGGATCTGCCCACCTTTAAATCCAAAGGTTATGATTTAATGTCGGCGGTTTATCATGGGGTTGGTGTCCCCCAAGGCACTCCGGCGGCTGTTGTTGCCAAACTGGAAAAAGTCTTTTTAGAAATTGCCAATAAACCGGAAGTCAAAAAAATGAAACTCAAAAGTGGGATCTTGCCGATTGCGATGAGTTCAATTGAAGCACAAGCGTTGATTCAAGACCGTGTGAAGGCTTGGGCACCCATTGTTAAAGAATTTTCTCAATAAAAATTGCTCGGATGTTAGAAAGATTGTTAGCTGGTTTTGCTCATGTTTTTGAGTTAGAAAATTTCCTCTTTTTATGCTTAGGAACCGCGCTGGGGATCGTGTTTGGCGCACTCCCTGGCTTGACTGCCACGATGGGATTGGCATTGTTAGTGCCGTTTACTTTTTCGATGGAACCAGCGAGCGGCCTCTTGATGCTTGCGGGGATTTATGTCGGAGCGATGTACGGGGATGCCATCCCTGCTATTTTGATCAATACACCCGGCACCCCAGCCGCGATTGCGACGACGTTTGACGGCTACCCACTCGCTCGTAAAGGGATGGCTCAACATGCTCTGGTTGCGGCGGCTTTCGCTTCCTTTTTTGGCAGTATTTTAGCGAATATTGTGCTTTTTAGTGCGGCAGAACCTTTGGCGGCCTGGTCTTTGAAATTTGGCCCGGCGGAGTACTTTTGGTTAGGCATTTTTGGCCTGACGATTATCTCTGTCTTGTCCAGCGGAAACTTTATCAAAGGTTTTATTACGGCGCTGATCGGCCTCTTATTGTCCACGGTTGGGATGGCGACTTTGTCCGGTGATGTTCGCCTGACTTTTGGTTTTCCTGAACTGCAAGGAGGGATCGGTTTGGCAGGGGCTTTGATTGGTTTTTTCTGCCTGCCTGAAATCTTTTCCAACGTCATCGGCAAGCAACGTGAAACCTATACCGGAGAGCCAGTAAAACCCAATTTGAACGTGATTTTTACGACCATACTTGATTTGTGCAAACGCCCCGTATTGATGCTGCGCTCCTCAGTGATTGGCTTGGTTGTTGGGATGGCTCCGGGGGCGGGTGGCAACATTGCCAGCATGGTTTCTTATAGTGAAGCCACTCGCTGGGAAAAGGACAAGCATGAATTTGGTAAAGGGACTATTCGGGGGGTGGCCGCTTCCGAAGCCGCCAATAGTGCGATGGCGCCGGGGTCATTGATTCCACTGCTGACGTTAGGGATTCCTGGTTCTCCTCCGGCCGCGGTGATTCTTGGAGCCTTGATGCTGCACGGGATGCAACCCGGTAATGATTTATTTGCCGTGTATGCCGATGCAACTTATGCGTTTATCCTCGGTCTGGGCGTGGCCGCATTCGTGGTCTTGATTTTGGGCACCTTGGGGTCATTTGTCTATGCCCGCATCATCAATATTCCTTCCCGTGCGCTGGCACCCATCATACTCGTGATGACCGTGCTTGGTTCTTATGCGATTCGCAACAATATGCTGGATGTGTGGATGATGCTGGTTTTTGGGGTGATTGGTTTTATTCTCAATCGTTTGGTTTACCACCCGGCTCCTTTGGTATTGGGATTGATTTTAGGCCCTTATATTGAAGATGGACTCTTGCAATCCATGATGATTGGAGGAGCCTCCGGCAGTGTTTTGCTCTATATGACCTCACGTCCGATTAGTATCGTCTTGATCGTCTTGTGCTTAGCGTCCGCCTGTTGGCCGTTGCTCGCAAACCGCTTAAAAGGTCAACAAGAAATTGCCAAGACTGAGCAAAGCCAGGCGACTCTTCAGACGGGTTTAAATGCTGACCTCATCATGGGTTCCACGGTTTTGGCCTTTTCCGGTTTGATTTATTTTATGAGCCAGGATTTGAGTCGTTTTGGTGGTATTTTTATTTATTTTTGCACTGCGCTACTGGCGATGTTGAGCATCACGATGCTGATCAAAGGTTTTTTCAAACCCGAAAAACAACGCTTTTTTGACTCAAGCAAAGAACGCCACCGAATCAGTGCTGGTGTCTTGATATTAGCGGGTTATTTAGCAACAATGTCGGTGATCGGTTTTGTGTTATCGAGCTTTGTTTTTTATTTTATCATGCACTCCTTATTGCAAGAAAAACACGATGGCGCTTTGGGATTGTTGCGCACTTTAGGATTATCCATCGTCGTCACGGCAGTCATGTATCTGCTATTTCGCACACTCCTCAACGTCCCCTTACCGAGCGGGATTTGGTTTTCATAAATCTAAAATTCACGGCATGGTTGACAATTGCTTTTTGCCTTACGGATGGTGGATTATAAAACGATCCAGTTGATTCGCAAAGGCGAGTTGATCTTTTTGACTAAAGGCTTTTGGCCCTCCTGTCTCGACGCCGCTTTCTCGCAATTCTGCCATCGCGTTTCTCATGGATAAATGAGTCCGCACGTTCTCTTTGGTATAGAGTTCGCCTCGTGGATTGATGGCAAACCCGCCTTTTTCAATGGTCTTGTTTGCTAAAGGAATATCTGCTGTAATCACCAAATCTCCAGGCGTCACCATTGCCACAATTTTTTCATCAGCCGCATCCATTTCTGCATCGACTCGGATGGTTTTGATGAATCTCGATGGCGGCACATGAAGAGACCGATTGGCGACCAAGATCACTTGAATATTCAAACGATTGGCCGCTTTGTAGAGGATATTTTTAATCACCTTGGGGCAAGCGTCTGCGTCAATATAAATTTGCATTTTGATGGTTTGGTTCGCATGATGTGATGAATCAGATTGTCTAGATTTCTCTAAATTCGCCGGCTTCCCATTGTTTTCTGAGGGCAAATTTTTGAATCTTACCAGAGCCTGTTAATGGAAATTCTTCCACAGAAAACCAATGTTTTGGCGTTTTTTGAGGAGAAAGGTGTGTTCTCAGATAGTCGAACAATAAGGTGCGATCCAGCGTTTGATGGGGAGCGGGGCGGATGAATGCGCCGACGACCTCGCCCATGCGCTCATCTGGGAGTCCGACGATGGCCACTTCGCCGACCATCGGGTGTTGGAAGAGCAATTCCTCGATTTGCTTTGGATAGATATTTTCACCGCCACGGATGATCATGTCTTTCAAACGCCCTTCAACTTTGCAATAACCCCGTTCATCCATCGAACACAAGTCTCCAGTATGGAGCCAGCCGTCCTGATCAATGGCTTTGGCCGTGGCTTCTTCCATCCCGAAATAACCGTGCATGACGAGGTAACCCCGTGTGCAATACTCACCAATCGTGTTCAAAGGAAGGGTCTCCCCTGTGTCTGGATCTACGATTTTCACTTCGACATTGGGCATCGGGCCTCCTAGCGTTTCGGCCTTGTCTGCAAGGGTGTCATCGGGTCTTGTCATTTGAGCCACCGGAGAGCATTCCGTCTGGCCGAAGACAATGGTGAATTTGGCGCCCAATTCTTCTTCAAAACGCTTCACGAGAGCGGCGGGGACGGTGGATCCGCCAGAACACAGCGTTTTTACAGAAGAGAGATTGCGCGTCGGGAAGGTGGGATGCTCCATCATTGCGATGAGCATCGTTGGCACCCCAACCATCGAATTGGCACCGTAAGATTCGATCAATTCCAAGACCAATCCCGGTTCAAATGCCTCGACAAGGACTTGAGTGGCTTTTTTCGCAACGGCTCCCAACACACAAAGAACACAGCCTCCCGTATGGAATAAGGGCATGGTTGTGACCCAGACATCCCCCTCCGCGACTCCCATCCGATCCAAGGTGTGGAAGCCATTGTTAGCAAGCCCCCGATGATGCAACAAGGCTCCTTTAGGAAAACCAGTGGTCCCTGAAGTGTATTGAATCATCGTAGCGTCTCCCGGATGGATTTCTGGCAGTTCGATTTGGCTATCCCGACCGGATGCCATGAAAGCGTCCCACTGATCAAAGCGAATGACCTCTCTGAGTGCGTGGCATTCTGGGCGAATTTTTTCAAGGGAAGCCAACATTTGATTGCCACGGAATTCGGGCAATACGAGAATACCGGAGCTTCCAGATTGTTTTAAGACGTAGGCGACTTCTTCGGCTTGGAATGAGGGATTGACGGTGACAAGAATGGTTCCCGCCAGCGCAGATCCGAATTCAACCAAGACCCATTCGGGGATGTTCGGTGCCCAGATTGCGACTCGTTCGCCAGGCTCAAATCGCTCAAGTAAGGCACGCGCCACGGTCAAAGCATCGCGATAGAGTTCCCGATAAGTCCATTGCCGGCGGGCGCCCATCTTTTCAATACCGACTATCATGGCCACACGATCAGGGCATTCGTCTGCTGCCTCTTTCAGGAGTTGCCCAGTGGTAATGTCTCGGACTTTCGGTGCTTGCGGCCCCACCGCATGGGATTCAGTCAACATCATCAATACCTTTCCATAGAGTGATTTGTTCTGTTTTTATTCCATTCAGATCAGTGAAATGGCTGTGCTCATTTTTAAATCGCTAATGTTGGTTTTTAGGGCAGTCTCGCAGATATTTGGGAAGCAGATCTGCCATCGGATTGAAGTTCTCCTGACAGAAACCCAAAGGATTGTGTCGGCGCCACCCTTCGGCAAACTTGCATTGCTTCGATAACGCTCCGATCTCCTGATTGTGAGTTTCCATTGTTTTTAGATAGGCATCCATCCCCTGAGTTTTTTCGAGCCAGTCTTTTTGGCTTTTGTGCTCAGCCAGCATCGCTGTTTTTTCTGCCATGACGGTTTCGATATTCACAACGAAATCGGGATAAATAATCCGATTGAGCATCTCTCGATTGCCATGAGGTTGGGCGTGGTAGACCGCAACTTGATTCAAAACCGAGGCTCTGGGAGGATCTACTTGGAAATTCTTTACGCCCAGTGTGAAAGCCGCTGTCACGGCAAGTCGGCAGGCGTTCATATGATCTTCCATGTAGTCTTGTGGGGAAGGAACCAACAAAATATCGGGGGCAACATCCCGCATGATCGATGCCAGTTTTCTCAGAATCGCTTTTTCATAGAAGACTTCGAGATCAGGAGTCAATGGTGGGTGGAAAACAGCGCCAAGCCGCTGAGCAGAATTTTGCGCTTCTTGTAAACGAATGCGGGCAATTGTTTCCGCATCGTGTTGAATTGACCCGCACGAGCCATCCGCAATATTCATGTAATGGATTTCGCAACCCGCTCTTGCTAAGAGAATCAATGTCCCGGCGAAGCCGAATTCAATATCGTCTGGATGCGCAGCTACTGCAAATACTCGTGTCATATCAATGTATCTCCTTTTTCAGTTGAGGGTGAAGTCCAACCGTTTGTGGGAGAAATCACCCCATCGTTTGAGGCAACCATGTCGCTAAAAAAGGGAAAACGATGATCAAAGCGATCAACAAAATTTGTGCGACCACAAAGGGCAGCACTCCCCAATAGATATTAGCTAAAGAGACATCAGGAACAATCCCCTTGATCACGAAAACATTCATGCCAATCGGCGGACTGATCAAACCAAGTTCCACGACCATCACGATTAGCACGCCAAACCAGATGGGATCGAAACCAAGATTGGCCACAATCGGAAAGAAAACAGGGACCGTCAGGAGGATCATCGCCAAAGCATCGAGCGCACACCCCATCAAGAGATAAATCAACAGAATCACGATGAGGAGCGCATGTGCCGAGAAGGGCAAAGTGCTCACCCATTCAGCAACATCACCCGGCACATTGCTGAACACCAGGAAATTGTTGAAGAGGATCGCTCCAATCAAGATTGTGAAGATCATCGCGGTCGTCTTGGTGGTATCAACCAGACAATCCAAAAAGATTTGGAAGGTCATTCGTCGTGCCAACAATCCCAAGAAAAAAGCTCCGGTCGCCCCAATCCCAGCGGCTTCAGTTGGCGTGAAGATCCCCAGATAAATCCCTCCAATCACGAGCAAGAACAATAAGACGGTGCCCCAGACACCACGGAATGCTTGTAATTTTTCAGTGCCACTGGCAACCGGGCCACGAGGGCCGAGTTCAGGGTTTCGGTAAGTGATCAGTGAGATGGTTATCATGAAAAAAAGCACCATCAAAATTCCTGGAATGATCCCCGCCAGAAAGAGGTGCCCGATGTTTGATTCGGTCAAAATGCCGTAAAGGACAAGAATCACGCTGGGAGGGATGAGGATCCCAATCGTGCCACCTGCCGCAATTGATCCGGTGGCCAAGCGTTCATCATAATTATAACGGCGCATTTCAGGCAATGCGACCTTGGTCATTGTTGCCGCCGTGGCAAGACTGGAACCGCAAATAGCCGCGAATGCTCCGCAACCCCCAATCGTGGCCAAAGCGAGTCCACCTCGTTTATGACCTAACCAGGTGTGGCAAGCACGATAGAGCGATTCGCTCAAGCCAGAACTTGTGGCAAAAGCGCCCATCAAAACAAATAAGGGAACCACGCTGAGATTGTAAGTGATCGCTGTTTCAAAAGCGGTTTGGCCTAAGAGGGAGAGGGACGCGTCCAGCCCGATGAATAAAGAAGTTCCGACAACCCCCGCCACCCCCATTGAAAAGCCAATCGGCATGCCGGCTACGAGCAAGACAAACATCAACGCAAGAATCAAAGTAACAATAAGAGTGGTATCCATCAATCGCAGTTTGAAATAATTATGGAATTTTGCTCCCGTGGAACGCGGTGTCTAAAACTTGAACGAACTGGATGAGCAATCCAGCAATCAAGGTGATGCTGCAAGCGGCCATCAGATAAGCAACGGGCGCCACGGGCAATTCCCAAAGCTGGGTTACATCATCAGTAGCCACGGTGTCTGCCGCTTTTATCCAAAGTTGCCAACAGATGAGCGTCGTGAAAATAATACTGATTGCCAAGGTGATCAATTCCAAGAAAATCTGGATGCGGAGAGGTAAATGGGTGATGACGATATCGACGCAAATATGGCCACGAAAGACAGTCGTGTAGCCAATGCCAAGATAAACGATCATCCCCATCAGAAGTTCCGTGACTTCAACGGTTCCAACAAGCGGGCTGTTGAAAAAATAACGCCCGATCACATCAAAAAAAGTGAGGATCATCATCAAGGCAAGTGCGCTGGCACCTGCCCTTGCAAGCCACAAACTGGCTTGCTTACTAAAATCAATGAATCCCTCGGCTGGCTTTTCAGGTATCTTTGCGGAGCTATTCATATTTTTTTATAGTTTGTTGGAGATCCATCAGCAAAGCTTTGCCATCATAGCCGGCGGCATTCGCTTTTTTGACCCAGTTGTCAGCCATGAATTGGGTTTTTTCACGCCAGCGTTTCAGCTCGGTAGGGTTGATGGTCGAGATTTGATTGCCAATCGCTTCGGCAGTTTTTTTACCAAGGGCATCGGCAACATCCCAATGCTTGCCAATAAAACGAGCACCCCAAGCACCCCCTGTTTTATT
>WASW01054240.1_pt1 | contig 15415 bp, 15 predicted proteins | sample 5698521 | NCBI WGS metagenome assembly WASW01 (sample SAMN11175560, study PRJNA528189) | sponge metagenome | isolation source: marine sponge | host: Leucetta | place: Antarctica: Western Antarctic Peninsula, King George Island | collected 2013-01
CCCCCATCGGGACCTCCGCGCGGGACATACTTTTCACGACGCATGGAAGTACAACCATCGCCCCCTTTGCCAGAGCGAATGTTAATTTTTATCGAATCAATAAATTTCATTGTCTTTGGAGTCTAAAAGGCTGGAAATCGCACGAGGATTGCTATCAAGCAGATTACCTGGGTTTGGGGGGGTTGTCAATCAACAGACGATTATACTTTGAAAAAATTGATAAAATCAGCAGGCAGGTTCATTTGAAGCCGTTGATTGAGTTCCTCGACAAACGGGAGCATCGCTTCTTTGAGGCAATTGAAATAAAGGGTGCGATTGCCCGTGTCTTGGGAATAGAGTTCGCGGTAGGCTTTGTTGCTCTGACGCATGATGATTTTGGCATGAACCGGCGCGTGCGCTTGATCCTGAAGAATCGCTTGGGAGACCCCTTCATCGGGAAAACCACAAAGGATATAGGTGAAAGAATGTTCAAATCGGAAAATTTGAAACGGGGCATCCACGGGGAATTTTTCACGAATGACAGCGAACATTTGATGAAAATCGTTCCGATTTTTTTCGGTTTTCCAAAAATCCAAACTATTGGAGTGAACTTGCTGGTGCATGGTCGTATTGAATTGGCGAAAAAACTGATAATCCGTGAAGCGAAGCACTTGCGGTTTTTGGCTAATCAGTGATCTTTGCTGGGTCAAGGCTTTCATCGTGCCTGATAAATCAACCGCCACCAACGGCGCCGCATCGCATTTTCCTTGCAAGGCTTCCTGGGATTCTTTCCATTCATCCAAAAATTCTTTTTTGAGTTGCAAATATGCTTGAAAGTGAGCGCTTTTTGACAAGGAGACCAAGCGTTCCCGCAAAATAAAGGCACTGCTCAATTCGAGATAACTCGTCAATTGATCTTCCAACTCTTGGAGCTGATAGTTTCCATAAGCTTTGCGGAGTTCCTTCAGATTGAGCAGGGTTCTGGCAATTTTCAAATGAGTCCGTTTTTCAAAATGCGTTGGCGTGCATTCCTGAACCACTCCAGGCCGAAAGATTTCATAGCCCAATTCACTCTCATTGGGGCCACTCAATTTGATCAATGATTCCACATCTAAATTGGGATCCTGGCCATTGAAAGCATGGTCAATCACTTTAGCCCGCACCATCTGAAACAATGACAGAAACGAATCCGAGTTTTTGAGTTCCGCTTGCACGATTTCCAGGCGATTCAAAATATCTTTGGCCTGAGAATAGAAGGCTTGATCAATCTTGTGGGCAAGCCCGCTTGCTTGAGCAGAGTTTGCTGAAATGGTGGTTCTTGAGGCATCATACATGGAAACACGACCCTTTGCTGAATCCGAAAGAAACGTCTAAATTACTGAGACTATACAACCAATTACTGAAAATATTTTGAAAACGAGATAACAAATCACCGATAAAGCTCTCTCTTATGCACAGAAAATACCAAGGCCAAACCGCCTGAGGCTCAATAAGCATTTGGATTGCTGAATCCTTTAAAAATCGTGAGGAACAGAATTTTGATGTCAAACCAGATGGACCAGTGTTCAATATAATAAAGATCGCATTCGATCCTTTTTTCCAGAGACGTGTTCCCCCGCCATCCATTGATTTGAGCCCACCCGGTCAGGCCAGCTTTGACTTTGTGGCGCAACATATAATTCGGGATTCTTTTTTTAAAATCATCAATAAAAACAGGCCGTTCTGGACGTGGCCCGACCATACTCATTTCGCCTTTTAAAATGTTGAAGAGCTGAGGGAGTTCATCGAGGCTGCTCTTTCGTAAAACGGCACCCAAGACTGTGCGCCGGTTATCATTGGGGATGGCCCAAACCGCCCCGTTCTGATTTTCGGCATTGAGGTGCATCGAGCGAAATTTCAAGGCTTGAAATGTCAGACCATCCAGCCCCATCCGCTCCTGTTGATAAAAAATCGGGCCAGGAGAAGTCAATTTAATCAAAGCCCCAATCACCACCATCAATGGCGAAAAAATGAGGATTGCTAACAGCGATCCGAAAAAATCCAAGACGCGTTTTAAGACCGCATTCCACCCATCCATGGGACTTTGCACAATGGTCACAATGGGGATTTCATCGAAATGCTCAACATCGGTGTGTAAGAGTTTGAAAGGCCCCAAATCCGGGATGATTTTAATATCTATGATTTGATCAAATAAAACTTCATAGAGAAACGATAAATCGCTTTTTTCCTCGTTGGATAAGGCGATAAAAATTTGATGGATTTTATGCTCACTGACAATCGTCTCGATGTCTTCAATCTTGCCGAGGAAAGGCAATTTTTCCAAAGAATCACGAGGGTTTTTATGGGGCAACCGAATAATCCCTTTGAAAACCATCCCAGAATTGTGATAGCGTTTCAGCATTTCGACGAACCCGACAATCATTTCGGAGCTACCGACAATGGCAATATTTCTGACATGCAACCCTCGTTCATGGAGCATTTTAAGAACGATTTGCAGGCCCAGGCGAAGGAGGGTCAGCAAGATCAGGAAAATCCCCATAAAATAAAGGACATGACTGCGTGAATAGGAAAATTTCCGATAAAAAAAGGCAATCGCCAATAAACAAATAAATAACCAGCAACAGGCTTTGAGCAAATGAGGCAATTCTTTGGAAAGGCGTGACACGCGATGGGAATGGTAGACTCCAACAACAACAAACATCACGCCAGTCAAGATCATCAGCACCGTGACCGCTTTTAAATACTGGGAATGGGGAGGGGTGAATTCAACGAACGGAATATTCAGCCAAATGAATCTTAAATAATAAGCCAATTCCCAGGAAGCATAGGCCAAGATCAAATCTAATATGAAAAGCACGGTGACCAAAATTTCATTATGTCGCTTCAACACATTGTACCTCTATCATAACTTTGCTATCAAATCGGATCATTGGGAAGAATGGAGACACATGCAAAAAAATAGACGAAAATCAAAATAGTACAACCCTTTCTAAAAATAAAGATGCTTTCTTGTTTTCTCGCACCTTTCAAAAACCCTTCTGAACCAGAAAAAACAAATTTTTAAATATTAATGATTTTCAAAATCCTCAAATTTTGATAAAAGAATAATAATGATCAACAACCACGAAGGAGTCATGATGGCAGATATTTTTTCAGAAGATCTTTTGGATGACGATCCCGATAGAAGAAAAGATGAACGGCTCCTCTTCGAGAAAACCTTAGAAATCCATTCTGAGGTCCTGGGAAAATCGGATTTTGTAATCGGGGACAATATTTCACGAGGGGTCTCCGATTTATTTGCAGGCCGAGTTTGATTGAGGAAGTTTTATCAACGGAGGCTCGCCAATTGCTTCAGGAAGCAGGATACTTGACAGAAGGGGGAGCTATTACGATCATTCTCACAGCGGAACTTCACTTGAAGTCGGAAATCCGTTGGGTTTCCCCGGCCAATCCAGATACAGGGGAGTGGGATATTGAAAAAAACCGCCCGATTCCCAAAGAAAAGAAGGAAGGGTATCAAATTTGTGTTGAATTTGTCGAATTCTCAGCACAACAAAAAAATGACCTGATCGAGTATATCAATCAATTGCCAGAGGAGGAGGATTCTTTAGAAGAATAATCCCACTTGACCAGCGCTGACGATCTTCCCCAAAAACACTGTTTTTCTCATGGTCAACCTTCATTGCTGGATTGCGGTTGTTTTTTTACTTCAACAAAGATGCGCTCAATCCACAAATCGCCTTCCTTTGCTTGACACATTTTTAGCACCTAGGTATAACGCATTCACAGACTGATGTCCTGATAGAGTCGATTATTTCATTCGAGCAAGTAGACCATGCCAGCTTCTCCAGAAATTCATATTTTGATTGTCGATGATAACGAGCAGATGAGAATCCTGCTCCGAAGTATTCTGGAACACGCCAAATTTGAAAATATCAGCGAAGCCGAAAACGGAGAAATCGCCTGGCAACTCTTAGAAACAGAGACTTTCGATCTCGTGATCACGGATTGGAATATGCAGCAAATGAACGGATTGAAATTGTTGCAACAGATTCGCCAAACCACCAAAACGCAGGATATTGCGGTGATCATGATCACCATTCATACTGAAAAACAATTTGTGACTAAGGCCTTCAAAGCCGGTGTCAATAATTACATCACCAAACCGTTTGATCGGGAACTCATCATCAAAAAAATCCACATGGTCTTTGACCGCTCCCCTGCCAATCCTCCGCCTACCGATTGATCCTTTTCCTGAGATTGCGTTCCTTTCCTCGATTCAAGGCGTCTGCCACAAATGACGAAGAACCGCGGGAGCGTTTTTCAAATTGTGGTCTATTTTATAAAGCGTATAAAACCCATATATCAAAATCAAGACGGGAGGCCACCATAAAATATGAGGAGAGATCAGACCTTTAAAAGTCATGTTTTTTGCGCCCAGCCACAAAATATAATAGGCGAGCACCAGAATGACGGCACGAAAATACGATCCCGTTTTCCCACTGCGAGGATCTGTGATGCCGAGAGGGATGGCTGCCAATGCGAGCACCAACGCGGCCAAAGGGCTGGTCAAGCGCAGTAACAGTTCCGTGATGGCATTGTTTCGATCAATCGAAGTCAATTCCAGGGTGGGAACTCCCCAAATCGCTGAATTCTCTTGGGGCACTCCAGATTCCGAGAAAATATAATTGAGCGTCTTAAAATCAATTGTACGATAAATTTCCGGCTCTTCCGCAGTCAGATGAATCGAGCCGTCAAAGAGTTGCAATTTCATTTCTTGTTCTTTTTCATTCAAATTGAACATCCCTTGATTGGCCATGATGACCATCGATTGGTCTTTGATTTTTTGATCGGCAATAAAAACCCCCAACAGTCTTTCATTTTCTGCTTTGTCGTCGACATATAAAATTTTTCCACTGAAATCTTGATTGATCACTTTGGGTTGGATTTGTTTGGATGCGTGAGACTTGAGCAGTCGAAATTTTTCTACCTCAAAAGCGGCATACCCCGTGGGTTGCGCCCAAAGAGTTATGGAATAGGTCACCAGTGTCACCAACAGCCCAAAGGCCATTACCGGCAATATTAGAGCCTGAATCCCAATCCCCACCGCCCGCATCGCAGTGATTTCCAGATCCATCGAAAGACGCCCCATCACCACAACCACCGCAATCACGACTCCCAACGGTAACGTCGTTGCTAAAAATTGAGGCATTTGGTAGAGAATCAACAAAACGATGCTGCTCCCGCCTCCTCTCGTGATCAACAAATTGATCAACTGATAGATCGTGTTGAGGGAAAACATGAAGGTCAGAATAAGAACCCCTAGCCCATAAGGCACGAGCAATTGGATAAAGATATAGCGAAAAATGATCATTATCCCTATCTCTGGCGAAACTTGATTGAAACCGCACCGGCAGGAGGTGCCGGTGTTTTATTTATGGGCACTGCTCTCTTGGAAAAGCGTTCAAGCTCACAAACCCAGCGCAGAAGAAGTGCTCCTGCGAGGATCATCCCCGCCATACATCGTGCCATCCTCACCAATCATGATGCTTTGAATCGCGCCCATCGCATTTTTTTGTGTCACTTTATGCCCCATGCTCTGCAAGATTTTGATCGTATCAGGACTCAATCCTTCCTCGATGCGGATTTCATCAGGAAGCCATTGATGATGAATTCGCGGAGCATTGACGGCGGCTTGGATATTCAACTGGTGGTCGATGACATTCATGACGACCTGCAACGTGGTGGTGATAATTCTAGAGCCGCCGGGGCTTCCTGTGACTAGAAAATTTTTGCCATCTTTTTTAACGATGGTCGGCGACATAGAACTAAGCATTCTTTTATTCGGTTCCACTTTATTGGCTTCTCCTCCAATCAAACCATAGGCATTGGCAACCCCCGGTTTGCCACTGAAATCGTCCATTTCATTGTTCAATAAAAATCCTGCACCTGCCACGACAATCCGCGAACCATAACTGAAATTGATCGTATAGGTGTTAGAAACCGCATTGCCGAATTTGTCCACAATCGAAAAGTGCGTCGTTTCATCACTTTCATAAGGCAGTGGATTTCCGGGAAGGATATCTTGACTGACACTCGCTTTATTTTGATTGATGGATTTTCTCAATTGAGCGGCATATTTTTTGGACGTCAACCCTTTGATCGGTACTTTCACAAAATCGATATCGCCTAAATATTTAGATCGGTCCGCATAAGCCCGTTTCATGGCCTCTGCCATCAAATGAATGGTTTGAGCGGAGTTGTGGCCTAAATAACCAATCGGGTATGCTTCCAAAATATTGAGAATCTGGACAATATGAACGCCTCCTGAGCTGGGGGTTGTCATCGAATAGAGATCATACCCTCGATAATTGCCATGAACCGGCTCCCGGATAGCCGCTTGATAATTCTTCAAATCTTCCTTTGTGATCAAGCCCCCATGTTTTTTCATTTCCGCCACAATCAAATCTGCAGTTTTTCCTTCATAAAACCCTTTCGTTCCCTCGTTTGCAATCCGTTTCAGAGTTTCCGCAAGATCTTTTTGTATAAAACGATCCCCCGCTTCATAGGTTGCGCCATCTGCCTTGAAAAAAACTTTCCGAGACGAATCCCAGGATTTCAAAAATTTGGCTCTTGATTTGACCCCTTTGCTGAATCGGGCAGTCACAATAAATCCCTCTTCTGCGAGTTTGATTGCCGGGGCCAATGCCTCTTTCAATGAAATTGTGCCATATTTTTCTAAAGCCAGCGCCATTCCAGCCACGGTTCCTGGCACTCCAACGGAGAGATGGGAATAGCGTTTGCGTTTTTTATCGACGTTCCCATCTTTGTCTAAATACATGTCTCGTGAGGCCGCCGCAGGGGCTTTTTCCCGATAATCAATCGCGACAACCTTATTACTTGTTTCCGAAGAAACCAGCATAAAACCACCCCCGCCGATGTTCCCCGATCTTGGTTGAGTGACCGCCAAGGCCAACGCCGCTGTGACCGCCGCATCAATGGCATTGCCGCCATTCTTTAAGACTTGCTGTGCTTCGATGGTCGCCAACGTGTGGCTCGTCACCACCATCCCATTCTTGGCTTCTGTGGGGACACTCCGATCTCCTTCTAAAATCCCTTGAGCGTTGGCAGTCGCGGCCAGCCAACAAAAAATGAAAATCAAGCACAAAACCTTGGCCTGCTTGACGCTAATTGAACAAAAATGATCAATTCTGAATGGTTTTTGTAACAATCTGTGATTCTTTAACATAAGATTTCCTCCCTGATTTTTGATAAATAAATGCCATCTGAAAACAATGGCAAAATGTCACTCACTGGCTTTCTTTTGTTCTGAAAACTGCTTTCAGAAATAAATCGTAAAGTGGTTCTGGAGAGATGATCTTTTCCCCCAGCGTATGGGAAAACTCAGGGTGCCACTGCACACCCAAAATGAATTTTTCGTCCATATTTTTATAAGTGATCGCTTCAATCAGCCCGTCTTGCGAAGAATGCGCTTCCACCACCAAATCGTCACCAAGGGTTTTGACTCCCTGATGGTGCACCGAATTCACTTGAGGGGTTTCAACTCCGGCATATAACCCTTCCAAATAACCCCCTTTCGAGAATTCGATCTGATGGTGCAATCGGTCATAGGTCTGAGTATCTCGGTGAGGCCTCGAATCTGTCAGTTGCGTTTCAAGATCTTGGAAAAGCGTTCCTTTGAAATAGGTGTTGATCACCTGAAATCCCCGGCAAATACCATACACCGGTTTTGAGTGCTGATAGGCAAAATCCAGCACCTGCAACTCATATTGATCCCGCTCATAATCTCCCGGCCATTTCTCTTCATCCAAAAATTCATCGCCATAGCATTTCGGAGAAACATCCGTCCCGCCTTGAAAAACAAAACCATCCATTTCCCGCAAAAAAGATCGGAGCCGTATTTCGCTCACGGGAGGGATTAAAATAGGGATGACGCCTTCCCGTGTTAAATACTCCGACATATCTTTTTCAAGATAACAAAGCGTTTTTGCGCTGAAAAAATTTCTTTCCGGATCAGGGTACATCAAACAGGCCGAAACTCCAATTTTGATCATAACGCTTCCTTTTCAATAGGGGAACGTGGGCAGGCGCCCTCCACTTATTTCAATTAAGATAAGTAGGAGGGGATTTTACCTGAATGTAAAATATTAGCCAACATTATCCGACAAATCATCGGCTTTCCGTTTAAATTTCTGATAATTGAACAAAAGACAAGCAGAAGTATCCGCTTTTTCGTAACTCGACTTTTGAGGAGTTGTCCTTGAAAAGCCCAACCTAGAAGCTTGACAAAGTGCTCAATCACAGTAGCATCGAGCTAATTTTTTCAAATTAAACGGAACCATTCACAAAGCAAAGAAAGGCTTTTATGATTTTGAATCAATTCCAGGCGGCGATTTTTGACATGGATGGGTTATTGTTAGACACCGAACGGATTTCCCTGGACACGTTTATGGAAACGGGCAGACTGTTTAATTTTGAAGCTAACATCGAAACCTACCTAAAATGTGTTGGAACCAATGAGGCCAAAACGAAAGAAATCATCCTGGAAGCCTATGGCGCTGAATTTCCCTATGAAGCGATGCGGAAAGTTTGGCTTGAAAAATATGAGAAACTTGTTCGCTCAACTCCGAATCTCGCGAAAGCCGGTGCCAAAAAATTTTTGGAATTCATTGAAGAATCTTCACTAAAGATTGCTTTGGCCACCTCCACCAATCACAAACTCGCTCGTGAAAAACTCGAACATGCGGGCTTGTCTTCTTTTTTTAAAACCATTGTGGGAGGCGATCAAGTGGAACACAGCAAACCGGCGCCAGAAATCTATTTGAAGGCGGCTCAGCTCATTGAGGTCGATCCGAAATTTTGCCTCGCCTTGGAAGATTCTGACAATGGCGTCAAGGCGGCTCATCATGCGGGAATGACCGTGATCCAAATCCCAGATTTGAAAGAACCTTCCTCTGAAGTGAAAGCCTTCGGACATCATGTTTTACCTTCCTTGGAAGTGGTGCAAACTTTTCTAAAAAGTGAAGAATTAGCTAATTGAAAGAAGCGCGGAATGACCATTGAAATTGAAAACCTGTGGAAAGAATATTTCGGTTCCAGCGCCTTAAACGGGATTTCCCTGAATCTCGAACAAGGAAAAGTGCTCGGCATTCTTGGAGAAAATGGAGCTGGGAAAAGCACTTTGTTTCGCATTTTAGCCAATGTGACCCGGCCAACCCGTGGCCGCGTGGCGATCAATGGCATCCCGGTGGGTCAGGCAACACGAGGGTTTGTCTCATATTTGCCTGAGATTGATCCTTATGACACTCGCATGAGGGTGGCGGAATTGTTTGAGTTTTTAGCGGTTTTTTATCCAAAGTGGGATATGTCCAAAGCCAGAGAACTGCTGGCCTTCATGAAGCTGGATGCCGATAAAAAAATAAAAGTCTTGTCCAAAGGGCAAAAAGTTCGCCTGAAGCTGGTTTGCGCTTTTGCCCAGGGAGGAGACGTGATTTTAATGGATGAACCTTTGGGTGGAATTGATCCGGTTTCCCGAAAAAAAGTGATGGAAACCTTGTTCAATGAATTTAAGTTCGGCGCACAAACGATCATCATCGCAACCCATCTGGTGGAGGATATTGACAAGTTTCTGGACGAGGTGGTTTATTTGAAAGCGGGAGAAATCGCCCTCTCCGGCAATACCGACCAACTGAGAGAAGCCCGTGGAAAATCATTATTAGAAATCTATGAGGAGGTTTTGCAATGAAGCAATGGTGGACGCTTTATCTGAAAGAATTCAAAGACTCTGCCACCATTTTTGGTTTGATCTTCACTTTGGTTGCCGGGATTGAACTTTATGCTATTTTGCACGCAGGCCAGCTCCAGGGGATGGTCTGGTCCCTCGTTCCTTTAGGAATCGTGATCTCAATGATGCCCCTCATCCTGTTTTATTCATACCCGCAAGAATGGAAATCCGATGCCCGTTATCTGCTGATGTCTCTCCCCATCCCGCGCTTTGTGATTGGGCTGAGCAAATACCTCGCGGTTTTGAGTATTGGCATGCTCCTTTTGATTATTTGTCTCATGGGGATTTATTGGAATGCGCTTCATTTTCCGGAATGGGAATCATTGCAAAGGAGTCTTGATTTTTCACAGGATGTCACAGTTGATCGAGCCATCAATCCGCTCGAAATGTTCCAAAACAATGTGTGGGGAATCGGGATTCTTTTCTTTTCAGCGACACTCTATTTTATGTTAGGGTTCGTTGTTGCGGTACAAAGCGTGAATTTGATCACCAGGCGCTTCACTTTTTTTGTCACCATTTTAACGGGTATCGGGGGCTGGTATCTTTATTTTAAATTGGGCGGGCTGGTTTTAGGATGGTTCGGTCAATCAAATATTGACTATTTCACTCTTGCATCAAACCCTTTACCGACTTTGCAAATGTTTATTTTAGGCTGGGGTTTTTATACGTTCCTGATGGGGTTCTTGTTCTTGGTTGGCGGGCTGTTCCTGACAGAAAAATATTTGGAAATATGAAAACAGGCTAAACATGTTCGAGGCTCTCAAAAAATTATTGACCAAGAAAAATAAAGACATTTTAATTCTTGCCGGGATCGCATTGGCTGCTGGGATTTCTCTGTTGAATGTTCCGGCCTATGCTCCGGCCTTGAATATCCATGACGCGCTCGATGACATTCTGCGGCTCCTGCTGGTTTTGGGCGGATTGGCCTTCCTCATTAAAAAAATTCAAAACAAATGGGATTGGAGTAACCGACAATTGATCGGACTCCTTGGTTTGATATTGTCGGGAGCCGTGGTGATCGCCCGCTGCCTGCCTGCCTGCCTGTCTGGGAGTATTGGTTCATTTTTCTAAAGGCATTCGCCATCTTAGCAATCACACTCGGTTCCATTTGGTCCTTGGGCAACCTTGCGCTTCGATTCTTGAAAATCACTCCTCAAGAGGCAGTGGGCTATGATTGGCTGGCTTGTTCTCTCGGAGCAGCACTGCTGTCCGCGCTTCTCTTTTGGGTCGGTTGGGGAATCGGAGTCACTCACGGATCAGTGATGGCGATTGTACTTGGCAGCCTCGTTTTCAGTCTGAACCGATCAACCCGCCGATCCTTGTGGTCTCGCTTCCAAAAGAAACATCAATCCTCCTGGAGTGGCTGGGAATGGATCGGCATGTTATGTCTGTTTCGGATTGGATTGACTCTGCTGGTCGTTCGCGGTGGACGAGGGGCTTTAAGCCCGATCACCGGCTTTGACGCAGTTTGGTATCGGATGGCTACTCCGCAAATGTGGTTGCAACACGGAGCCATTGATTTTTTCAACCCCAGTGGCAGAGATTTTTCTCCCGGATTGGTGGAGTCCTTTTTTTTGATTGGTTTGGCGTTTGAAAACGAAATCGCCGCCAAAGCGATGCATGCCCTTTTAGCGATCCTCGGTGTCGGAGCCTGCTGGGTTTTAGGAAATGCGTTGGGTGGCCGAAAAGTCGCGTTATTGGCGGCTTTGCTGTATTTGTTAGTGCCGGAATTTCTGGTTTTTGCCCGCTTCGGATATGTCGATTCCGCAGGAGCGGGTTTTTTAGTGCTGGCTGTATTTGGCGGCTTGAACTTTCTTAAAACTCAAAAACCCGGTTGGCTTTGGGTCACCGGACTCTTGTGCGGAGGCTTGGCCGCCTTTCGATATCAAGGCTTGCTTTTCGCTTTGAGCCTCATCGTCCTGCTCGGAGGCTGGTTGATTGTTCAACGAATCTCTTTCAAGCAGTGGTCAAAAATCGCTCTGATCATCGCTGTTGCTACCAGCATCACAGGGAGTGGGTGGTATCTTCGCAACTGGGTGGATTTAGGAAATCCAGTTTATCCTTTTGCCCAATCGATTTTCCAAGGGCAATACTTCGCTTGGGAACAAGAGGATATCGATCTTATGTTCAAATCGGTTGAACATTATGGATACCCTCCCAGCGTGAAGAATTTTTTTCTATCCCCGATCCGTTTTTATTTTGATCCTGAAAAACTGGATGGAACATCTGGCAGAAACCAAGGGATCATTCCGATTTTGGGGTGGATTGCGATGATCTTCGGATTTTTTTGGCGGAAAACCCGTTTCATCGCAATCATTTTTGGGTTATGTTGGCTCTCTTGGTTTATCGGATCTCAAATTTCACGCTACAGCCTGCCTTTCATGGGATTAGCTGCCGTACTCGGAGCGGTTTTGGTCGGGAAAATTCAACAACAAAAAGTACGATATGGAGCCGCTTTTTTACTCGTTTTATTGATGCTTTCTGTCAATAAACAAACCCTGAAGCCACAGCCCTATCCGATTTTACTTCCCGAAACCCGTCTGGAGCATTTGCGTAAAAATATTCGTTTTTTTCCTTTAGTGGAATATCTGCAACAACACGCTGCCCCCGAATCCTGTCTTTATACGATTGATGCTCATGCGTGGTTTTATTATCCCAACCATTGCCTCTTTCAAGAACAGATGGGCAGTCAGTACCGCATTTTTACCATTCGCCCGACAGGATTCCGTTTATTGCCTCCAGATCAACTCTCCGCCATTTTGTGTGAATTGAATATCCGCTATCTGGCCATCAATGCGATTCCTTACGGAGGTAAACTGCCTGAACCTCTTCCGGCGCAAGCCATCACCAACTTGCATGACCCTGAATATGAAGGACTGTTTGAACTCTTGAAACACCACAACCGCGCCGTGCTCTACCAATTCCTCGGCCAAGCGGATTGCCCCACGCTGAACAAATGATTTGCTCCTTCTCAAAATAATGGATCACAGCAACGCTTTGAACAGCATCACAATTCCTGAAACCCCGCACAGGATTAGAATTAAAGGTCGCAGGAAGTGAGGCGCCACCCAATGTTTGGTCAGTTGCGACAAACCAAACCCGACCAATACACCAGGAATCATATAGACAGAAAGCATCAATTCATCCCAGCTAAATCGCCCCACTAGAAAAAGCGAGGCCAATGAAAAGAAAGACCCGACTAGAAACAAGCCAGACATGTTGCCACGAATCGTAGCGGCAGATTGATCCTGATAAACCAACGCCACAAACGGCCCTCCGATGGAAGTGATGGTCGCTGTAAACCCGGACAAGATTCCCGCAATCGTCAGGTTTCTCCGATTATAGTCGATGCGCAAACCAAACGTATTCAACAAAACTGCCACTAAAACCGAAATTCCTAAAAACAACGCAATGCCATTCCTCGATAAATAGACCATCATCCCGGCGCCTAAAAATGTTCCTAAAAGCCGCCCAGCAATGGCCCAACCGAGCTTTATCAAATGAATCCCCTTGCGATCACTGTAAGTGACGAGAATGGTGAAGATTAGATTGGCGATTAGAATCGGGATCGGAACCAGTTCAGGATTCACAAATACCAGCAAAGGGGCCGCCACCAAACCCAGTCCAAAGCCAGTCAACCCTTGAACGACTGCGCCGAACGCAATCACGGAAACAATAAAAATTAGCTCTCCGAGCGGAAACAATGTCATAGATCCTTGGCGGAATTTAAGAGTAGTTTGAGGCGATTTTGCTCAAGAAAATTAATGAATTTTGCTTATTTTTTTATGGGCAAGATACTCTAGATGTTTGCCGTTGTACAATTTATTTGATCCGATGAACATGTTTTGCAAAATTGACATTAAAGCCGGAAAGGACTAAAAGCCGTTAAGAGACGCAAAATGCAATGATTCCGCTCAAACATCCATCAGAGAATGAATTTCTAAATGTATTCAGAACAGCGAATTGTCATCACGGGATTGGGTTCCATTTCCTCTCTAGGGCAGGACACGAGCACGTTTTGGCAAGCCATCTGTAACGGTGCCTGCGGCATCGGCCCGATTACGACTTTCGACACGGGCAGTTTGAGGCAAAATAGGGTGGCGGAAGTTCCTAACTATCAAGCAACGGCTCATTTTTCTGCTAAAGAAGCCAACCGCCTAGATCGTTATTCTGAGTTTGGAGTGATTGCCGCACGAGAAGCGATTCAGGATTCTGGGCTGTCTGCTGACGAGATTGCTGGGCCACAAACTGCCGTCATTGTGGGAACTGGGATTGGAGGAGAAGTCGCTCGTGACGCGGCCAGTCAACGATTGTACCGCCACAATATTCCGCGTGCTCATCCCTTCACGGTTCCCCGCATCATGCCAAGTGCCGTGGCCAGCCATATCACGATGGATCAAGGAATCACTGGATTTTCCTATGTTGTCTCTTCTGCTTGCTCTTCTTCCAATCATGCGATCATTCAAGCCGCAATGATGATTCGTTACCAGCAAACAGAAATCGCCATTGCCGGAGGTGCGGAAGCCTGTTTGACTTATGGAGATCTGCTCGCCTGGGAAGCCTTATCCGTGATGGATCCTGAAGCTTGCCGCCCCTTTTGTTTGGAAAGAAAAGGAATGGTTCTTGGAGAAGGCGCTGGCATGGTTTTGCTGGAATCTTTAGAGCACGCCCTCGCCAGAGGTGCAAAAATTTACGCAGAAGTGCTCGGTTATGGCATGTCAGCTGATGCGGGGGATCTGCTCCATCCCTCTAAAACAAGAGTGGCTGAAACAATCATGCAGGCTTTGCAAAATGCCAAGATCGCTCCCGATGAGGTCGATTACATCAATGCTCATGGCTCTGGAACGACGGCCAATGATCTCACAGAAACGCAAGCCATCCATCAGGTCTTTGGTGACCATGCCGCCAAGTTGATGATTTCATCCACAAAATCCATGCACGGCCATGCCATTGGAGCGAGCAGTGCCCTGGAATTGATCGCAACGACGCTCGCGCTCCAATATTCGACGATCCCTCCCACCATCAATTTCCTAACGCCAGACCCACAGTGCGATTTGGATTATGTGCCCAATGATGCTCGTTCTCATGCGTTCCAGATCGCGCTTTCCAATTCGTTTGCTTTCGGAGGACTCAATGCGACCATTGTCCTGAAAAAATTTAATGGCGGAAATTAACCAGAAGGTGTTCAAACGTATTTCCATTTTTTGGGAAGAACCTTTGCTCTAAAAAAACTTGCTGAAACAAAATTTTGGAGTTACTGTCAAACAGTCACTCTGCTGATATCATTTGTCTTTCACAGATGAGCAACCTCCAAAAAAAGGCACCAAATGATCGACACAGACCGCTTTCATCGTGATGGTATTATTTTTCCAGTTGGTCGGATTGACGTGACTGGGTTTGCCGAAGAATACGACCGTTTCCAAAAAGATTCTCTCCGCTTACGGGGTCGTGAAACCTATCTTAAACCGCATCTGGTCAGTGCCTGGCTGGACAAAGTGGTTCGTGATTCCACCATTGTCGATATGGTGGCGCAGATTATTGGCCCCGATATTGTCTTATGGGAAAGCGATTGGAGTGTCAAACGTGCCAAGACTGGGGATTATGTTCCTTGGCATCAAGACTCACCATACT
>WASW01032950.1_pt1 | contig 15410 bp, 12 predicted proteins | sample 5698521 | NCBI WGS metagenome assembly WASW01 (sample SAMN11175560, study PRJNA528189) | sponge metagenome | isolation source: marine sponge | host: Leucetta | place: Antarctica: Western Antarctic Peninsula, King George Island | collected 2013-01
TTCCCTTCATGGGTTTCGATGTTTTTTTTGCAGAGATGCACCCCCAACCCATCCCCGCCGGTCTCTTTGGAGCGGGATTTATCAACACGATAAAACGGCTCAAAAATATGAGGCAAATCTTTTTCTGGAATCCCTTCTCCAGAGTCCTTGATTCGAACCACGATTTGATCTTTTTCCTGCTCTAAACGGATCTCAACCATTCCCTGCGTCTCTCCTGTTTTGTTGACCGAATATTTGAGCGCATTGGTGATGAGGTTTCTGAGCACAATCGTGATCCTTTCTGGGTCAAGATTGAGGGTGATTTCCTCAGGCATCGCTTCCAGTCGAATTTGAGAGGCTTGACTGCTGAACGAAAGCACCACTCCTTTGAGCAGTGAGGCGAGATTCACTGGCTGATGATTCAAATGCCCGTATTCACTTTTCATCCGAGCCGTTTCTAAAATTTCAGAAACCATCTTTTCTAATTCCGCCACATCCTCCTTGATATCGGTTTTAACCGAATTGTCTGGCATAAACTCAAGAGCCACTTTCATCCGAGTCAAAGGCGAACGGAACTCGTGACTCACATCGAGCAGGAGTTGTTCCTTACTATGGAGCATATGAGCAATGCGGCCAGTCATGTCATTGAACGCATTTGATAATCGTCCCAATTCATCCACTCGTTTCACCGGAACCTGATAATCAAAATTGCCTTCCCCCACCTGATAAACGCCTTCATTGAGCCATTTGATCGGTCTCAAAACTCTCCGCATCGCAAAATATGCGCCTAAAAGAATCAAGGGGACAAAAAACAGCACACCGACAATCCACCGTTCTCTGCTTTCTTCGTGTTCTTTACTCAAATCGACAGCAAAGAGAAATGTCCCCTCTCCTTCTCTGACCGACATCAGATACGCATCTCGATACCACCCGAAACGGATATGCGGGTAGTCTCTCCATTGGTGCATGTGAATTTGATGGGTGTAAGGGAGGGTTTCAGCAGTTGCCCAATTGATTTTGGGGCTTTCATAACGAATCTGGAGAGAGAATTTACTGGCAATTTTAGCGGCTCCCTCCTGGCTTGGAGGAGTGCCAATGTCCCGCATCAGATAATTCGCATAATTGATAATACTTTCTTGGATGACTTGTTTGCGATTTTCCATACTTTTACGAAACACCGCCATCAGCATCAGATCGACACAGATTCCCGCGACACAGAGAATCAAGATCAATTTAAAAAAAATGGAACTGAAAAATTTTCGTAGCCAATTAATGCGAATTTTCCCGCGGCTTTCCAATGAAGGCATACCCTGCTCCCCAGACAGTTTTAATATAATTCGGTTGTTTGGGATCATCCTGGAGCTTGTGACGCAGGCGGCTCATGGTGATATCAACCGTCCGGTTGAACGCATCTGATTCCATCCCTTTCAAGGCATCCAAAATCTGATCACGATTCAAAACCTTCCCTGGATGCCTCACTAAAAACGACAAGGCGGTAAATTCGGCAGTCGTCAAATTCGCATTCTCCTCTTGAAGAAAAACGGTTTGCTTCGCAAAATCAATCGTCATCTCTCCAAATTGCAAGACATCTTCCTTCTCAACAGAATGCGCTCTTCTCAGAATCGATTGGATCCGAGCCACCAATTCCCGCGGTTCAAAGGGTTTCGGTAAATAATCATCCGCTCCAATCTCCAAACCGACGATCCGATCCATCACCTCTCCGCGTGCGGTGAGCATCAGAATCGGAGTCGTGTAGGTTTTACGAATGATTTTGCAGACTTCAAAGCCATCCATCCCAGGCAGCATGACATCTAGAATGATCAAATCTGGAGAAACATCCCGCAACTGCTTCAAGCCCTCTTCTGGATGGGTGACGGCCAGAACTTGGAAGCCAAAGTCTTTGAGATAATTTTGCAACAGATTGTTTAATTTTTCATCATCATCAATGATGAAAATAGTCGGATCCATAAAGGTCTCCAGGGAAAATCCCCCAACAAGGTGGGAGGGTCATGAAATTATCCACAACACCCCAGCGATGATGGGAGGGTTATCGACTTTTACTGTGACAACTTCGCATATCGCGATGAACCCCACCAGCGATGATGGGACTGTTTGTTTTTATATTCTTCGATTTTATCTGCGGCCTGTGCTCTTTGTTCTGGTGTCAAACTTTGATGGAAGCTAGCAAATTGTTCGGCAAAGAGCGCAAGCATTGATGCTAGTTTTTCTTTATTTTCGTTTAAAACTTGATTCAAATGGGGTTGATCGACTTTATCATTTCGGAGCTGAAGCACCAATTCTTCAGCAACCGTTTTTCTAATATCCATGAGTTCCTTCCCCTTTTCAAGCAATTTACTCGCACTCCTTTGCAGTTGAGCGGTTTGATCTTTATTCATTTCCAGCTCATCAGCGACCCTACCAGCCATCCGTTTTGCGCGCTGTTCCGGCGTAGTGGTCCAGCAACCGCCCAAAAATGCCACGGCAGAGACCAAAGCGATCACGAACATTCCATATTTCGATTTCTTTTTCATAACTTTCTCCTGATTTGAAATTAGATAAATAATTGATGATTGAACACTTTAAAATAATAGCGAACCCTCAGCAGAAAATCTTTTCGTTAGTGTAACACTTTGTAACAAATTGTATCCATTTTTTGCCGGGATTGACAATCTCGATGATTTGATTCAGGATTTGGATTCTGCGCTAGCCACTCTTTCATTTAGACATTCAGAGCACGGTTTTTATGAGAAAAAAAATTAAAATCTTTGACAGCCATTTTCATATCATTGATGCGCGTTTTCCCTTGATTCCCAACCAGGGTTTTTTACCAGAAATTTATCCCCGTGACGCTTACCTTGAGCAAACAAAATCCTTTGATTTTCAGGGAGGTGCGCTTGTGTCCGGCTCCTTTCAAGGGTTTGATCAATCGTATTTGATCGAGACTCTCCAGGAGTTAGGGCCGAACTATGTCGGGGTCACTCAGCTCCCCGTGTCTGTTTCTGATGAAGAAATACTCAAACTTGATGCGGCGGGAATCCGTGCGGTGCGGTTCAATTTGAAACGGGGAGGTTCTGAAGGGATTGAACATTTAGAAAGGATGGCAAAGCGAGTGCATGAGCTTGCCGGCTGGCATGTGGAACTTTATCTTGATTCCCAACAATTGCCAGAAATGTCTGCTCTCATTGCTCGATTACCGGCGGCCAGTATTGATCATTTAGGGCTTTCTAACAAAGGGTTTCAGGAGCTTCTCAAATTAGCGGAGGGAGGGGTACACATCAAAGCAACCGGTTTTGGGCGAGTGGATTTTAATGTCAAACACGCGCTTCAAGAAATATGTTCGGCCAATCCGAATGTGCTCATGTTTGGCACCGACCTCCCTTCCACAAGAGCCTTCCGACCCTACCAGGAAGACGATCTTCATTTGATCCTAGAAATGTTCGATGACGCCACCACAAAAAAAATTCTCTCTCAAAATGCCCTTGCGTTTTACCGCCTTCAAATTTAGATTTCCCTCCTTAAATCAAGGCTGAATCGCTCTTTCGAGATAGGATTGCTTCTCTAAAACTCACATGATATGGTACGCTCCAAAGTTGGTTTTACGATGAGAAAAACTTTCACAGGCTCCTGATGAAAAAAAGGAAGGAGACAGATGATGCGATATGACAGCCGATTACACTAGCCCTCTCTCACATCGACAACAATAGAATTGACTATGAATCCTGATGCCAAAATTGATTTAAACGCCTTGAGAATACGGATTGATGAAATTGATCAAAATTTGATCGAATTGATCGCCGAGCGGTTTAAAATCACCCATCAAGTTGGGAAATATAAAAAAGAACAAGGATTGCATCCGATTGACCCGGATCGAGAAGCACGTCAGTTTGAAAAGATAAAAACCATCTCAAATGAATTGAACGTCAATCCGGAAATCATTTCACAAATTTTAAGAATTATTATTGATGAGGTCGTCAAAAATCATCAACAACTCTAAAAATTGCCCGTCTCTGCTCATTCTGCCATGTTTGTAGCCTGCTCAAAACGCTCCAACGCCTCTTGCTCTGTCAGGGAAATTCATTGAAAATTAGCTGAATTGGTGTTATCTCCTTATTTTTAAATTGCTTTGAAATGTTCGAGACTTATTTTTGACCTTTGACGAACAAGCATCGAGGAACAATCTTGATTTTAAATGCTGGTCATAAAAAGAAGGAATGATATGGGAGGCCCCCTGGAAGGGTATCGTGTGATTGATACCAGCCAAATGATCTCAGGCCCCGTCGCAACCCGAATCCTCGGAGATCAAGGAGCGGATGTGATCAAAGTCGAGATTCCAGGCGTGGGGGACATTGTTCGCGGGATCGGTGACAAAAAAGCCAGTATGAGTGCGACATTTGCCACTGCCAACCGCAACAAACGTTCGATTGGCCTCAATCTCAAAAAACCTCAGGGGCTTGAACTTCTGCTGGAATTGGTGAAAACAGCGGATGTTTTTTTACAAAACTTTCGCCCTGGGACTGTAGAGCGCATGGGAATCGGCTATCAAGATTTGTCTCAAATCAACCCCAAGTTGATTTATGTCTCTATCAGTGGTTTTGGTGAAAAAGGACCCTATACCCATAAACGCGTTTATGATCCGATTATTCAAGCAATGTCCGGCTTAGCCGTCATTCAAAAAGACCGAGAAACCGGCAGGCCCCATCTGATCCGTGCGATCATTCCTGATAAATTGACCGCGCTGACCGCGGCGCAAGCTGTGACGGCAGCCCTCTTGTCCCGTGCGAAAACAGGCAAAGGGCAACACATTCGAGTTTCGATGCTCGACAGTATGATTTCGTTTTTGTGGCCAGAAAGCATGTCAAATTATACGATCATAGACAAAGAACCTGGCCCCAACCGGGAAGATATCGCTCAAGATTTAATCTTTGAAACCAGCGATGGCTATATCACGGTCGGAACCGTTACCGACTCAGAATGGCAAGGCTGGTCCTCTGCCACAGAAAAGCCTGAATTGGCAAACGATCCTCGTTTCAAGACAGCCGCAGGTCGGGGGGAAAATATCGTCGCTCGCTTGGATTTGATGGGCCAGGAATTGAAAAAGCGGACAACGGCTGAATGGTTAGAAATTCTTGATCAACACGAAGTGCCTTGTGCGCCAGTCTTGAGCCGCGAAGAACTGATTGATTTTCCTCAAGTGGTCGCCAATGAATTGGTGATTGAAAGTGTCCATCCCCTCATCGGTCGGATTCGACAAGCTCGCGGCGCGGCACGTTTTGAACAAACGCCAACCAACGATTTAAACCCCGCTCCTTTTTTGGGAGAACACACGGATCAAATTTTAGCAGAACTTGGCATCTCCCAGGAACAAATTGAGACATTGCGGAGCCGCCAAATTGTTGATTGAATCGCGGACGATGATGGTCAAAAAATTCGCCACCCTCATAATAGAGTAGAACTATGACAGAAAATTATTGGAATCAACGCTACCCTTCGACACGCCGTCCTGTCCTGGCCAGGAATGTTGTTGCGACCTCACAACCTCTCGCGGCTCAAGCTGGTTTGGAAATGCTCCGGCGCGGAGGAAACGCAATGGACGCGATTCTGGCCTCAGCCATCGCCCTGACGGTTGTAGAACCAACCTCCAACGGCATTGGCAGTGACGCTTTCACTTTATTCAACCAAGGCGATCAACTCCTTGGCTTGAACGCTTCAGGGCGAAGCCCCAAAGCCTGGACAACCGAGCATTTTTCAAAATACGAAACCATGCCATTCCGCGGATGGGATACCGTCACGGTTCCTGGTTGTGTCTCTGCTTGGGTCGAATGCGCCAAATACGGAAAATTGCCCTTTGCGGACCTCTTTGAACCGGCCATTCATTATGCGAGAGAGGGATTTCACGTTTCACCAGTCACGGCCAACGCTTGGGCGCTGGCGGTTGATATTTTTCGAGAGCGAGAAGATTTCATGGCCACTTTTTCCATTGATGGACGTGCCCCTGAGCCTGGAGAGCTTTTCAAAAGCCCGCACCATGCCACCACTCTGGAAATGATTGCAGACACGAACGGCGAAGCCTTTTATCGAGGGGAATTGGCAGAAAAAATAGTCGCTCATGCCAAAGATCAAGGCGGCTTGCTCCGACTCGAAGATTTGGCCGAACATCAGGTCAATTGGGTCGAGCCGATCTCGATTGATTTGAAAAACCTCGATCTTTATGAAATCCCTCCCAATGGTCAAGGGCTGGCCGCCTTGATTGCGCTGGGCATCTGTCGGGAATTCAATTTAGGCGAGATGGCTCCTGAATCAGCGGATGCCGTCCATATTCAATTGGAAGCGATGAAACTGGCCTTCGCGGATCTTCTCTCTCATGTGAGTGATCCGGCCACCATGGAAGTGCCCCCGGAAGAATTGCTGGAGCGCACTTATTTAAAACGTCGAGCGAATGAAATTGATCTGAAACGAGCCGGCACTCCTGAAATAGGGATCCCTCTCAAGGGTGGTACGGTTTACTTATGCAGTGGGGACGCGGATGGCATGATGGTTTCTTTCATTCAATCCAATTATGCCGGATTCGGTTCTGGCGTTGTCGTTCCTGGAACTGGCATCAGTTTACAAAATCGCGGTGCCAATTTTGTGCTGACCCCCAACCATCCCAATCGTGTTGCCGGGAACAAAAGACCCTTCCACACGATCATTCCTGGCATGATTTATCAAGATGGCAAACCCCAATCCGCTTTTGGCGTGATGGGAGGCAATATGCAGGCTCAAGGGCATTTACAAATGCTGTTGCGTCTCCATTTTTGGGGGCAAAACCCACAAACGGCTCTGGATGCGCCGCGTTGGATGATTGGCGGGGAAGACAATCGAAAACCGGAAGTCAATCTGGAAGAAGGATTTGCCCCATCCGTTACGGAAGAACTGACCAACCGCGGGCATCGGATCACGATCCACCCCATCAGCGCTAGCTTTGGGGGAGGTCAATTTGTCTGGAAATTAGCTGACGGTTATCTCGCTGCTAGCGATCCAAGAAAAGACGGACAAGCTGTCGGATTTTAATCCTGAAAATGAATCGAATCTTAATTATCAGTCATGGGGAAGTCAAAGAGCAGATGGCCGGCCCCGCAATCCGTTGTTGGGAATTCGCTCGCACCCTTGCGCCTCATCTTCCGGTAACATTGGCGACGCCCAATCCCATTCCTGAGATTTTTCAAACTCAAACTGCCGCAATTTGCCAATCTTACGACAGCAACAGTTTGCCGGAGTTGGCACGGAATCATGATATTCTTTTGTTACAAGGCTTCTTGCTAGAGCAATATCCCGTTTTGCAACACTTGGACAAGATTGTGATAGTGGATCTTTATGATCCGTTTCCTTTGGAATCGTTGGAAAACCCTCAAGAAGTCGAGCATGCCTTGCAATGGCAACGACATTTGAACAATATCCATGTCTTGAATCGGCAAATCACGCTGGCCGATTACATGATCTGCGCGAGTGAGCGACAGAAAGATTACTGGTTGGGTTACCTCACGGCCTTGAATCGCATCAACCCCTCAACCTACCAACAAGGGAATTATGACCACCTTTTAGGCGTGGTGCCTTTTGGGATCCCTGAAAAACCAATGCAAATCCGCACAAATCGGTTGCGTGGGGCAAAGGCGGGGTACGGGATTTCAGAGAAGGATTTTGTCTTGTTGTGGGGAGGAGGGATTTGGGATTGGCTCGATCCACTCACGCCGATTCGCGCAGTGGCGCAATTGGTGAAAGCAGGGGCATCGGTCAAACTGTTCTTCCTCGGATTGACCTCCCCTGACCCGAATATTCCTCAGATGCAAATGGGGCAGAAAGCGATCTCACTTGCTCAGGAGTTGGGGGTTTATGGAACGCATGTGATTTTCAACCAAAAATGGATCCCTTATGAGCAACGTCAATACTTTTTAAAAGGAGCCGATGTCGGGATCAGTAGCCATTTTGAACACCTCGAAACGCGGTTTTCTTTCCGCACCCGCGCTTTGGATTATTTTTGGGCTCAGCTTCCGTTGATCACCACTTGTGGCGATACCGTCGCTGATTGGGTTGAGCGTTTTGATACGGGCAATGTCGTCGGGTATCAATCCGTGGATGATTGGATCCAAGCGATTCAAGCTCTGCAACGCCCTGCCGTTTATAAGAAAAAACAAAAAGGCGGGGATCAGTTGCGAGAACAATTGAAATGGAGTGTCGCCGTTCAACCCCTGATGGCCTTTTGCCAGAACCCGACTCCGGCAGCAGATCGAGGACAGCGCAATAAAATAAAACAATCCTTAGTCCTCCATCATTTTCCCAAACTCCGCTATTTATCTGAAAAATGGGAAACTTATGGAACCCTCGGATTATTCAAAAAAATAGGGCAACGGGCACTAAAACGGTTGCAGTTTTAATTCAAACCAGAAGCGTTTTCTTCAACATCAATTTCATTGAGAAGGGTCACATGAATCGTCATTTTAGCATTATAATCGGATTGCTTGTGCTGGGCATTTTATTTTCTCTGCCAGGGTGCAATACCTGTACAGGGGATGAGGACAATAAAGGGGATGTTCGGTGCGCGGGGAATATCTTGGCAGACAAGAAAGATTCCAGCAATTCCAACAGTGACAATAACATTTTTGACCTGATTGACCATCCCAATAGAATCTCCATTCCTGAGGCGGTCACGATTACGGATTTCAAGATCTTTAAAACCGAAGTGACCAATGAACAATACGCTCAGTTTCTGAAAGAAAAGGGAGCACGCGCGACTCTCTCACAAGATGGGGCGGAGAATGATTGCCACCTGGATAATAATATCAAGGCGTTGTGTTATGAGTTCACTGGAGCGGGGATTGAGGTTAACTATCCACCAGGTGCAACCACCAAAGGGGGAAAAGCGAAAATTTCAGATGGTTACAAGGTCGCTCCTGGTATATACAGTTCCCATCCGGTCACGTATGTCAGTTGGTACGCGGCCCGCGAATTTTGTAAGATTAAGGGATGGCGTCTCCCCACAGAAAAAGAATGGGACATCGCCGCTGGAACTTCAAAACGAACCTACCCCTGGGGGAACAATCCACCGACCTGCGCTCGCGCTAATTTTGCTTCAATCGCCACTACTGGTAGTTATTGTGCAGGAGATACGGTCAGTGTCAGCACTAAGCTCGCTGATTCAGCCGGACTCTACCACATGGCGGGGAATGTGTTTGAATGGACCAGCAAGATCATTGAAAAATCGGACAAAGATGAAAACCAAGAAGACCGTGTGATCACAGGAGGCGCCTGGGACAGTCCTGCTAAAGAATTGAAAAATTCAGAACGCCCCTCACAGCTCCCCACGAGCACTTTAGCCAATCTCGGTTTTCGCTGTGTGAAATAAATGAAGGTTCTTTAAAAAAGCCGTGAATCCTGTTATTCTCCCTCAAATAAAAATAACTACCAAGCCTGAGCAAGAAAGGTTGCCATGACCGGTTTTAAAAACGAATTTTCCTGGTCAAGATCTCGTGAGGATATTTTTCGAAAATGCCCACGACAATATTATTACCATTATTATGGTTCCTGGGGGGGTTGGCAACGAGACAGTGATGCGCGTACACGCAATATTTATGTGCTTAAAAAATTGTCCAATCAGCACCTCTGGGCTGGAGAAAAAGCGCATCAGGCGGTTCACAAACTTTTAACCGTTCTGCGTGCCGAAAATCCATTGATTCCAGAAGATCAACTGATCGCACAAACCTTGGCAGACATGCGAGCGGATTTTAAAAACTCCAGAGACCGTAACTATTGGAAGGCTCCTCAAACTTGTGGGTTATTTGAACACGAATACGAATTGGATTTGGCCGATCAAGCCTGGAAAGAAATTGCTGGACATGTCGAACAGTGCATTCGCCATTTTTTCCACTCCGAGCTTTTTGAAGAAATTCAACAGATTCCAGTCGATCAATGGTTAGCAATCGAAGAAGTTTCTCATTTTTTTCTAAATGAGATCAAAGTCTATGTCGCCATCGATTTTTCTGTTCGTGACAACGACAAAATCGTGATCTATGATTGGAAAACGGGGTCTTCTGTCAACACCGATCACGACCTCCGCATGGCATGTTATGGTTGGTACGCGTGGCAGACTTGGAATGTTGACCCCAAGCAGATCGAGCTGGTTGAAGTGAATTTGATCGACATGAAAATCGTCCGACATCAAATTGCAGGGGTCAATCTTGAGAAAATTCAAAAACGGATCTTTAGCTCCATCCAAGACATGCAGTTTCTCCTTGAAGACATCGGCAACAACCAAGCCACTGAAGACCGCTTTGCCTTGACCGACAATGAGCGGTTTTGCTCGTTTTGTAATTTCAAAAAAATCTGCCCCAAATGGCTGGAAAGTTGAGTGACAGGAAAATCAATATTTTTTATAAGCAGATGGAGATGGATGCGTCACTGGTGGGCGTCCCGGGCTTCAAACCCGCGTGTGTGGCACTAACACTGTCATAGGTAAGTTCGATTCTTACGCATCTCCGCCATTGATTTTATTGATTATTTATTAAAAATAGGCAGGCAATGAATTGAGTTGAGGAATATTTTTTAGACTGTCTCCCACTGTTAATTCAGAAAAAACCGTTTGTCCTCTAGCCATCTTAACCCATCTCTAGCAATTCGGGTTGGTGAGTGCGAGTGTTCTCCGGCTTTGCTTCCTTTTGTAAAAACCACTTCGACCAGAGATTTTCTACCCGCTTTGCGATGTGATACGCCAGTAAGGGGGGAACGGCATTCCCAATCAATTTATAGGCTTCTGATGCGCTAATTGAACCTGGGTTTACAAATTCATAATCATCTGGAAAGGTTTGGATTCTCGCGCATTCACGCACGCTAAGCCGCCTTTCTTTCAAACCTTGAAGCAATTCTTTTTGATAGTTGCCACCATGTTCTACAGTCAATCTTCTAAATTCAATATTGCCATGATGCTCCGCGCGAATAGTCGGCGCGACTCCAGCAAGATTTACTTCAGATTGACCTTGGCAATGTTTTCCATAGAACTTTGCCTTTGAATAATTTTTCTGCGCTAAATCATTGGAAACATCCGGTTCGTCCAATCCCACTAAAGCCTGCCTCACTGTCAGAAAAGGGTCTAAAGAATGATTCGTATCTTTTCCATTTTCAAGACAATGAGTCGGGGTGGGATAGGGATCATATTCTGGGGGGATCGTCTCAGAAGACAATGCCTTGAGCGCTTTTGATTTTAATAAATCTTTACGAAATCCAAAAAAAATCACTCTTTCTCGATTTTGAGGAACGCCAAACTCAGCGGCATTCAAAACTCTTGCGTTCACCACGAGATAGCCATCATTGCCAATTTTCTTAAAGTCATTCTCTATGATCGCTTTCACGTCTGAAAGGCTGATCAATCCTTTCACATTTTCCGCAATAAACATTTTAGGACGAAGCAGATCCACCACTTCTTTCATCCATAAATACAACATTCCTCTATTCTCAAAGGTCGGATTGTCAAAATCCCTCAACAAATTCCCTGAATGGCTTTTATGCGAGCTGAATCCTTTTCTTTTACCCGCAAGACTAAAATCCTGACAGGGAAAGCCACCTGTAATCAGGTCAACTTTTTCTGGAAAAATCAAACCCCCTTCTTTTTGACGTTTTACTAAATCAACAATACTTGATAACTGGAATGTTCCAGAAGGAGTCCCTCGCTTGTAAAAATAAGATTCCCACGCCGCTTGCGCGCCAGTTCTAATATCATTTGAAAAAATTGTTTCAAAGCAGGTAGGTTCCAAGGTCACCCAATTTTGAGCAACGTCCTTTTTTATCCATTTTGAGTTAATATCTAAATTTAGACACTTTCTCAAAACATCAAAATTTCCTTCCAATCCTAAATCCATTCCTCCGCAACCTGAGAAAAGAGAAACGACATTCTTTTTTGTACTCATACCAATTCCATCGGTTTGTTCTCGATTCAATCAATTTTTTCCTTGACCATGATCTACTTTAAAGATCAATGAATGACAAGATTGATCTTCCGATCAATCAGGTTTCAGCAGAGTTTCAAAGCGTTCGGCAAACACGGCTTCTTGTTCCGGGAAAAAAGAACCTGCCACATAACGATCTGGCCGGATTAAAAGGATTTTGCCTTTTTGCTTCATGATGCCATAATCCTCGTCCATCATCTGAACGGTTTTGGCCTGACCAGAGACATCAGCCAAAACGTCTTGGCAAAGCACAATTCTCTGAACATCGAGTTTTGACCACAAAGTATGGCGGAGATTGAGCAGACTTTCCTGAGATCCTGAACCAATCGCCAAAAGAGCAAAATCGCCTCCCATCAGATTGTCCAACAATGTCGGTTGACCATCTTTCTCACAAACCTTCGGTTGGGGAAACATTTTACCACCTGCGACCACCGATTCACCGTCCTCATCGTCCTTGAGAAACAAACCATCGCTGTAATGAGGTTTCGGTTTAAATTTCATATTGAGCACATAGTCTTGCGCTTCGGGAAACAGGGCTAAGACATCGATCATCGCTTCCATAATTTGACCGCGGATTGGATTGGTCGGCATCACAATATTGCCCAATGCCACCGCAAAATCGATCATGGTTTTCATGGGGCCTCGTCGTTCTCTTTCGTAACTTTCCAGAATCGAGGGAGCCGCGATTCCCTTCAAGACCAGAGCAATTTTCCAGGCCACATTGTGAGCATCGCGGAGTCCGGCATTCATTCCTTGCCCAGCAAAAGGAGGGGTGAGATGGGCGGCATCTCCCATCAAGGCAATCCGCCCGTTGGTGAGTCTTTCCGCCACACGGGCATGGAAGGTATAAACAATCGCTCGAATGAGGTCCGCCTCCTTGATTTCACGGAAGTTTTGCAGGAGTTTTTTGACCGAGGAATAGGTCACCATCGCCTCTTTGTCTTCCCCGTCCAGCAGCATGAATTCATAACGACGGCCTCCATGAGGCGCAGGGATACTGACTCCAGGGCGTGCCGGGTCACAAAAAAACTTTGAATACCGATCACGATCCGTGGCATTTTTTGTATCGAGCACGATCCAATCTTGTTCGTAAGTCGAACCGACCATTTCGATGCCGAGCAACTCACGGACGGTACTACGCCCCCCGTCACAAGCCAATAGAAAATCGGTTTTTACATAGATCTGTTGTTCCTCAGGTCCAAGGAGGGTCACTTCCACTTGATCCGGGGTATGTGTCAAATGAGTCAGGGTTGTGCGATAGCGAGTTTCGACACAATCAAACCGCTTCAAACCATCGGCCAAATCTTGCTCAAGCTCCGGTTGCATGAAGGAATTGCGGCGCGGAAAACCGTATTCCGCTACCGTCGGCGCAATTTTCGCAAAACAGACACCACTGGGAGAGTAATAGCGCGCTCCATATCCCATCAAGGCTTTCTCTTGCACCACATCACTCAATTGAACCGCTTGCAGTGAACGGAAACCTTCATCATCCAGCAGGATCGCTTTGGGCAAATCTGAGATACTGGCATTTTGTTCGACAAGCAGAGTCGAGACACCAAGTTGCCCCAAAAGGTTAGCCGCCAGCAAACCCGTTGGGCCAGAGCCAACAATCAAAACGGGGATCCGAATCGTTTCTTTTTCCATTTTTTCTTAATATTTCTTGTTTCTGAAAAACCGCCATTCCTCCTCAAATTTCATCGGCGACTGGCCCTTCAACGGCGTTGCCATAGGCATCAATATATTCGCCCTGCTCTCCGATGGAACTCATATCACAAAACGCTTCCACACGATGACCATCTGGATCCAGCACATAAAAGGATTCACTTTCGCCCCAGCTCCCCTCTCCCCGTGGGTGGTAAGGACTGTGAACCACCGGACCACGCACAACTTCGATCCCTAATTCTTTCGCCAATTCCAATTGTTGAAGCCAACTGGCTCGATCCGGAAATTCAAAGGCAAAATGATGAATACCCGGCGGAACGCCTCTTGCCTTATCTTCTTCGGTAGGGGCACGGTATTTTTTTTGAGGGTCATGAACAAGCACCATATCATGATGATTGGAATGCAACCGAATGAAAACCAAAGCGACTGGAATCTGCGGAAGCTCATCAGAGGTGTGCCGCTCAGTGAGGCGCATCCCTAAATAATTTCTATAAAACTTCAGGGATTTATCTAGATCCGAGACTTCCAAAGCGACATGATGGAGCCGCCGAGCCGTTGATTTATCTGACATATTATCCTCTTATGAATAAACAAGTGGACCGCACATAACGAACCACGATTCACGAACAACGCCGCTTTTCGCCAATTGACGAAAAGGCATTTGCTGTTCAGTAAGAATTGCAGAATGACAATTTTTAGTGATAATTGCAACAGCGAGCCGAGGCTCTTGAAAAAAGAACAGAACGCCTTTCCTGCTTTGGATCAATTGATCAGGAAGTCGTTCCCGTTGGATGGGGGTCTTCAAAAGATATTCGAAAAAACGATTGATCATTTGCAGAAAAACCAATACGTCTTGAAACACTCATTCGATTTGATTGTTGAGAAACCACACGGGCTTTTGATTCGGATTTGGAAGTCTGGAATAAAACGACCCTCGTCTGTCGTAAAAAACTCAATACAGGAGGAGACCATGCCATATTTTTTGAAAAGATTCGCAGGCGTGATGACAGCCCTATTGCTCATCGGGACTGCCGCAAATACGACCTTGGCCCAAACCAAAAATTTACGGATGGCCAATTGGTTACCGCCAGTCCATCATATGACTCAAACCCTGGCAAACTGGGTTGCCGAGGTGGACAAGGCCTCAGGGGGGACTCTGAAAATCAATGTCCTGAAAGCCCCGATAGCCAAACCACCTGGGCAATATGACATTACTAAAAATGGGATTGTTGATCTCTCCTGGGGCGTTCCGGCTTACACACCAGGACGGTTTGCAATGATGCGCGTGATCGAGCTGCCTTTTCTCTCTCCCAATGCCGAAATTGGCAGTATTGGTTTGTGGGACTGGTATCAAAAAAACAATCTGATGGCCAAAGAGTATTCTGATACAAAGCTCATCACCGCCTTTGTGCATGGCCCAGGAGTGCTCCACTCCAAAAAACAAATACGAACGTTGGAAGATCTCAAAGGCGTGAAACTTCGAGTTGGCGGAGGCGGTGTTGCCATGTCAAATGAATTGGGCGCAGTCCCGGTTGCGATGCCAGCCACTCAGGCCCATGAAAGTCTGCAAAGAGGCACCACTGAAGGCGCATTATTTCCCTGGGAAGGCGTCAAAGGTTTTCGCCTTTCCAAACTGGTGAGCCACCATCTCCAATTTCCAGGCGGGCTTTATACCACGCCCTTCTTTTTGGTCATGAATAAGAAGAGTTGGGGCAAATTGTCCGATGCTCATAAAGCCGTGCTCAATAAAACAGGGGGTGCTTGGGGTGCTCGTTTTATTGGCAAGCATTGGGATGT
>WASW01079183.1_pt1 | contig 15384 bp, 11 predicted proteins | sample 5698521 | NCBI WGS metagenome assembly WASW01 (sample SAMN11175560, study PRJNA528189) | sponge metagenome | isolation source: marine sponge | host: Leucetta | place: Antarctica: Western Antarctic Peninsula, King George Island | collected 2013-01
GGCCGCTTTGCCATTGATTTAATGAAAATTCTGCGGGAGACTGAAGCTGCTCAAACCATGCCACCTGGAAATTCGAATACACCTGGTCTGACACCCAAATTTTTGTGTTATGTTCACTTGTCTCGTGTAATTGCATCGCTATTGCTTACAGAATCCGTTTATAAAATGAACTCAAACCACCAAAGTACAGACTTCAACTCAATCTGTATTGTTCGCCTATCCGCTATTGGCGACGTGACTCATATGCTGCCTATCATACACAGCATTCAGAAGTTTCGCCCTGGGGTTAAGATCACTTGGATCATTGGCAAAACTGAACATAAGCTAGTGGGTGATTTAGAGAACGTTGAGTTTATTCAGTTCAACAAGCGCTTAGGCATAAAAGCCTACCGAGAGGTATTAAGCAGTCTAAGTGGAAGAAAATTTGATGTGTTACTTGCTTGCCAAGTTTCACTTAGAGCTAACATTCTTAGCGCACTGATTTCGGCTAAACGCAAAATAGGTTACGACAATTCCCGAGCCAAAGACCTCCATAGTTTAGTCATTACCGAGAAAATCCCAGAAGCCAAAGTTCATGTCCTCGATTCATTTTTCCAATTTATTGAGCACATCGGCATTCCTCATAAAAAATTTGATTGGTCACTACCCATACCTAAAGAAGCGCATGAATTTGCGCAAATGCACATACCAGAGGCAAAGTTAGTGCTCGCCATTAGCCCCTGCTCAAGTCATGTTCTTAGAAACTGGAGCATACAGTCTTATGTAGACGTCGCTAACTACGCGATTGAAACATACAATATGCAGATAGTTTTATTGGGCGGGATGAGCGATTTAGAACACGAGTTTGGCGAGAAAATATCAGCCCAACTTAAACAGCCACCGATCAATTTAATCGGTAAAGACACTTTAAAAAAATTGCTCGCCATTTTGCAACGTTGTACGGCATTATTAACACCAGACTCAGGCCCGGCCCATATGGCCACCTGCGTCAATACTCCTGTGCTTGCTTTGCATGCAGCTAGTAATAGTCAGCGCAGTGGTCCTTACCTCAGCCTACCTTGGTGCATAGATAAATATGCTGAAGCAGCAGAGCTACATTTCAGACAATCTGCTAGCCAAATCAAATGGGGCACTAAAATTGAAAAATCAGGCGTGATGGATTTAATCAAGCCAGAAGACGTTATAATCAAACTAGATAAACTATTACAAACATAGGGACTCATCTTGCAACTACTTGCCCCCATCTCTGTTGGTGAACTGATCGACAAAATCACCATTCTAAAAATCAAACAGAAAAAAGCTTCTGATACACACAAGCTAGCCAACATTAATCATGAACTCGACGAGCTAGAAACAACCTGGGGGAAAAACAAAGCCCCTGAGTTAGATATCAGTGATCTATTTGAACAATTAACCCAAGTTAATGAAGCGCTATGGAAGATTGAAGATGATATTCGCGCTAAAGAAGCGGTCAATGCCTTTGGTCAAGAATTCATTGACTTAGCGCGCTCTGTTTATAAACAAAACGATCACCGTGCCGCACTTAAAAAAGAAATCAATATACGTAGCGGCTCTACCCTAATCGAGGAAAAGCTCTACCAAGAGTATTAATCAACTTGTTTAAGGCGCTTATAGAAAGAAGCAATATACATAAACAAAAACATCGCTAGTAAACATTCTTTAGTTTCACCCGCCCGTATATCGAGTATGTTTGGCACCGTCGTATCAAACAATTTGTAAGCCTTCTCATGCAAGCTAACAACTACTGCCAACAAACAAGTAGGAATATTGACATAGCTTGGCCATAGCCAGCCAAAAAACTCGTTAGTACTGAACACTTTATCGCGCATCAAAAAGTATACTGGGATCATCACGCCGCCCACAACAGCCGCAAGGGTTAACAACATACGTGGCACCTGATCTAACAACGCACTGGTATTGTGAAGGTTTGTCTCACCTTGATCATTGACATCCATCCAACCTTCTGGCGTTCCCCAGCCAAACCAATGTTGCCCCCAACTCACTTCCTCGCCCGCATAATAGATACAGCCTAGCACCAGCAATGTCAGCCAGGTTTTGAAAAATGGAAATTCAAATGATGCCATCTTCACTATTGACAAAATGCCTAATACGATAGCGACAAACAACACAATAAAAGTGTAATTTTCAATGATGCCTTGCTCGCCAAAAACGTAACCATCCGTCTGAATATCAATTAATCGCATCACATAAGGAAACGAAGCCACCACAATAGGTAACCACAGCCACAGCCACTTCGGTAAGTCTTTAGGGTAAGAATTCTGCATGTGTATCATATGTAATTGTTTATCTTTTATTGCTGGCTTGCTTACCAAGATAATCCCAATGCTTAAGGCTTCGATAATCCCGGTGATTCTTACTACGCATTCCCAACTTAAAACCAATGGCCATAAACGGGTTGGGAGGACGTATATGCTGCGGCATTAAATTAAAATCGTATAGCTTGGGTATCCACTCACCGCTGTCATTTTGTCTGAGACGAATATTCCCAGGAGGAATATCTAAATCATACAAACCTACTTTGGCTGCTTGCTCAACAATATAATAACCGGCTCTCAACACCGTTTCAGGAAGCCCGCGAGATTGCTCCATTAACTCTTCCAACCAAATACCATCAACATACTCTTGCACAAAGGCTAGATCATAACCCTGTTCAGGACGAAATAATTGATACGGTTCTGCCACGTAATTAGTTAATGCAATGGCTTCAAATGCGATCTTATTGCGTGAAAACTCAAATTCACCAATATTCACTTTGTATTGTGATTGATACTTTTCTATGTATTCTGGTTTATACACTTTCACAGCAACAGTCTTATCAAGATATTTTGCCAGATATGCTTGAGAACGACGCCCAGAGCCTAGCTCTTGGATAATGTCTATCTCGGTCGGCAGTACAAGATTGGGCATGATAGAATTGTTGTATAAAGCGCATCAAACGGCGCGTAAGTATAAACAATTATCACCTACCTACGATATTTATTCCTGATGTCATACAAAATTGGAATAATTGGTGCCGCAAGACGACACCAAGGCACCGGCCCATATATTGCCCATATATTTGCTAGTCTTGGTCATGAGATTTCAGGCATTGTCGGGACCAGCGAGTTCTCAATCAAGCGAACACTAACGGATTTATCCAGCCACTACGGCATTAATACTCAGAGATACACAAATTTCAATCACCTGATTGAGTCGCATGCGCTTGATATTATTGTTATCGCCTCTCCTCCCGGCTCACATCTCGACTACCTAGAGCTCGCCGCTGAAAATAATTTACACATCTTCTGTGAGAAACCATTTTGGTGGCCTGAAAATAACGCGTTGGCGCTAACAAGCTATGAGCAAACTCTACAGACAGTGATTGATAAATCAAAAGCCAAGCAGCGATACATCCACCTAAACACACAATGGCCTTACACATTAAAGGACTTCCCATGCTTGCACCCAAGCGCCATTATTAACAATGAAATCAAGCAGTTTGCTATGCACCTAAGTCCTCAAAGCGAGGGTATACCCATGCTGATTGATGCCGCATCACATGGTTTCAGCATGTTGTACCAGCTTGTTGGTGCAGGAAACCTGAATCAGGTTAAACTTAAAAAGACGTCAAATGGCGCACTCATTCATTTCGACTACGAACACCAACAAGGCATTACAAAATCAACCCTAGGGTTTACTCAGTCAAATGAAACTCCTAAGCCTGCAAGCTATCAAATAAATGGACACACGGTAAATCGAACTGTTTCGTTACCCGAGTATCAAATTCAGTTACAATCTGACCAGCAAACGATAGCTATACAAGATCCTCTAGATGCCTCAATACGAGACTTTCTAGCCAGTATAGACGCAGGATTAAAATTAGACGAAGACGCACTCATACTAGGCGCACGTCATTTGTATCAATTGATCGAGAAATATAAACAAGAGTAAATTATGGAAAAAATTCATACAGCAGACGGTGATGTGTTAATGGAAGTCTCACCTCTGATTGATTTTCGCAGTAAAAATACCATTCAATCAGTATTGCAAATAGTCGAGTCGCCTTTACATGTCACAAACAAACAAGGCCAGCACAAAGAGAAGCAGGTAGAGCTGTCTCCTATCCATGATTTTTCCGCTAAGTTACGCCAACCTTCTATCATCAACACGTTGAAGGATTATGTGCGCTGGCAAGTAAAATGGAGAGATGCTTACGCCGAAGGCAAATCTATTGAAGAAATATTAGAGCAAGCACCCAATCACGCACCTCTCTCTGTGAATCTTGATGTCACTACTGCATGCAACTACCGTTGTGACCATTGCGTTGACATGGATATATTAAACACCGGTATTCGCTATGAGCATGAACAACTCAAAAACTCTCTAACCACACTCATTGATAGAGGTTTGCGTTCAGTCATCATTATTGGTGGTGGCGAACCCACTGTGTATCCAGGCTTTTCCGATATTGTTAAACACTTAAAAGCTCGTGACATACAAATTGGCGTTGTTACTAACGGCAGTCGCATGGATAGAATTGCAGAAGTTGCCGATATTCTTACTAAAGGTGACTGGGTGAGGCTTTCGCTTGATTCTGGTGACAACGAAACATTCCGCGCGATGCATAAGCCCGTGAGCAAGAAAGTCACCTTAGATTGGATTTGTTCACAAATACCAGATATCAAAAAAATTAATCCTGATTTCCAGATTGGTTACAGCTTTATCGTCGTCTGGAAAGACTGTGAAGCCAATGACACTGAGATCATTGATAACACCGATGAAATTATTGAAGGAGCTCGACGTGCTAAGCAATATGAGTTCGATTATATTTCTTACAAACCCTTCTTAACGCGTGCAGAAGAAAATAATGCCGAAGTAGTTAATTTAACTCAAGAAGAGCAGTCGATTGATGGCATTCTCACCAAGATTCGTACATCTATCAACGCAACCAAACAACTAGAAAACGAAAAATTCTCAGTTATTGAAAGCACCAATTTGCGCGTACTGGAAAACGGTAGTTACAAAGACTTTATCGACCAACCTAGCACTTGCCACATGCAGTATTTCCGCCAAGTCCTAAGCCCTCTAGGCGTATTTAATTGCCCAGTCTACAGACATGTACCCCAAGCATTACTTGGCGGTAAACATGAATACGAAACTGAAGAATTATTCAAAGAAACTCAGAAGAACACGTTAAGACTGATTGAAGCATTTGATGCTAGCAATGAGTGCCGTAATGTTACCTGCTTATACAATCACGCCAATTGGTTGATTGAAGATTTAATACGCCACCCGGAAAAATTAGAAAACTTGGAAGTCTCTGAAGAACGTCACGACTACTTCTTATAGCCACTTACAAACACAGTCTTAATTGGGAAAATTCAATACCCCCCCCCCTGCCATCAGTCACATCGCTTGTAAGTTCAAGGGGCATTGCAACACATAAATTTATCATTAGGGGATAAACCAGGTGTGTAATGATAAAAAATAATTAACACACGGGAAAAGTTACACGACAAGAGAGGAAGCGAGAAACGACAGCGCATTCATCAAATATTAAATTATCAAATGCCTACTGAGTATGAAAACACGCTTAACTAAGCCGTGCGAAAAATCTGAACTGTTTTAGGCTAAGCCCATTTATCAGTCATCAAAACTTCTTAGCAAAACCAAATAACACACCGCCACCAGAGCGGTCTGAACCAATTAAGCCATGGGCACAGATATACGCTGAGGTGGTGTCTGAGGTTTCCATCGAGGCATTGAGTCCCAAACGACCCTAAGTACCGTCGCTGCCATGTTTAACATCAACGCCCGAAATTGACGATGTAGCTTTACCATCAAACTCATGAATAATCGAGCTTTCAACCGACAATTGTAATTGATGGCTTTGGTATTGTTGACTATTTTCCCAGCTTAAGCCAACTTCGCCGCGGCTAGCATCACAAACGGAGTCGGGTCTTTGGCTTATGATTGCGCTAATCGCAAGTTGAAAGGCAATTAATCAAATGCGTAGAAAGATAGCCAGACCGCTAAGGTTATAATTTTCAGGGCGTTGTATCACGTGACTTCACGTAGGAATCACCAAGAAGACATCCATGAAACCGATAGTAATAGAAAGTACTTTTTATCGGGAGCGCATAAACAATGCTAGGCGAATCTTTTAAGCCCTATTATCCGACAGCGAGTGAGCTTATTATATGAATTCGCGGGACAAAATAATTTTACCTATAAGCGACTTATGACAGCACTCAGAACATCCTGCGGCATAATATCTTTTAGGCAACGATAGTGTTCATACTGACATGTTCGCTGCCAACAGGGGCTACAAGCAACTTTGACATAAAATGATTTAGCTTTTGGGTGCAGCGGAGGTGTATAGATGGGTGTCGTGGCACCATACATAGCGACTACGGGAGTATCGACGGCTGCAGCAATATGCATTAATCCTGAATCATTACTGACGGCAACATTACACGCAGCAAGTATATCGATCACGTCCAATAAACTGGTTTCACCGCACAGGTTAATAATAGATTCACCACACAATGTTTCAATCTGTTTACCCACTTTGACATCTTTCGGCGAGCCTAATAAACATACGTTGACGCCTCGCTGTTTCAGTAAGCCAATCAGTATTGCAAAATGTTTTACTGGCCATTGTTTAGAAGGGCCATACTCTGCGCCGACCATGCAAGCAATTAATGGTGCATCAGTATGCATCGCATGCTTCTTCAAGACATTGGCTTGATTCTCTTTATCTACGCTTAATTCTGGAGCGTATTGTTTCTTAACGAGTGATATATCTGATTCAACATTAATGTAACGCAAATAATTACACACACTTGGTATGCTTTTATCTTTATTAGACGGAAACGTATCAGTGATCACACCATGCCTAAATTCACCGACGTCGCCTATTCGCTTAGGGATTCTTGCAAACCAAGGCACGAGCGCTGACTTAAACGAGCGCGGCAACACAATTGCCTGAGAAAAACCTTCTTCACGTAATCGTTTGCCTAATTGATAGCGCTTTGCCAGGCCAAATTCACCATGCGCAACATCTAAACTATGAATTGCTGATATTTGTGGCATACGCTGCAATAATGGTCGCGACCATTCTGGTGCTACCACATGAATTTGCGCTGGGATAGAATCACCCTGCAATGCCTTATATAACGCCTGTGCCATCACCATGTCACCCACCCAGGCGGGGCCAACCACTAAACTCTTATTAATATTTCACTCCAAATAAATAACTGTGTACACTCCTAACAATATTCGCCAACCCTCTCATAAATATGCGTTAGGCAAGTACGTAATTCATCCTGCTCAGGCTAATAACCAAACATTAGAACGGTGGATAAAAGAATTACAGTTTGAACAATTCGAATCAACCGCTAATCGCATGCAACTACATAGCCGAAAACGCAATAGTCTATATAGTTTTCACCTAGCTTGTGTCGATGCAGAGGTGGTTTTAAAGGTTTCTCAAATATCTGAGCATTATCGCTGGTATCGCAAACTCAATCTTCTATTAGTCAGTTTAATCAAAAATTATAGCTTAAACTCATTCTATGGTGGAGTCGCTTTAGAAAAAATTAAAATCGATAGCCTTAAAGTCTTAGGCCATTGGAACTGCAAACGTCAGGGCCAGAGCGAAAAATCTTACCTTCTTTATGAAAAAGTTAATGCCAGCATGTCTGTTTTTGATTTATGCGATCAAGTCAGTCAAAACAACGAAAAATCAAAAGACATTATTCGTGCTATTGCTCAATCTTTAGCGGCTGTTGTTCGCAAGCTCCATGCTAATAATATTCGTCATGGTGATCCTCATTCAGGAAATTTCTTATTATCTTCACCCGTTAGCGACATTAGCCAACTAACGCCAGAGTCCGTCAAACAAATGAAATTTACATTAATAGATTTAGATAAAACTCAGTTTGTTAGGAACGAGAGGCCTTGGAGGAAAAAAATATTAGACATTCGATGCATTCGACGATTTCGAATACATGATATTGACAGCGATGAGAGCTTAAAATATTACTTAGATAGACCCGCAAGTTTTGTGGAAAAGAATGTTTTAAAATTCTGGATGAAAGGCGGATTCAATATTTATAAGTGGATCAAGCCCACTAAGAAGCGTAATTAACTCTGGGTTATTTCTCAGAATAACCAAAACCATTAAGCCATGACTTATCTGCTTTATGAGGCTCAGTGGACCTTGTTGTTGAGGACTCAGGGTTTTTCACACACACCGACTATAATTGACACATATAATCTTTAAGAAAGTACGTGCAAATTGGTTCACTGAGCTTTTTCGCCTGCTCGTAGTCTTCAGCTAACATATTAAACGTGTCGATAAATTCTTTCACAAATATAATGTGTTATCCCTTCATATAACACGCAACATACAAGACTGACATGACCAATTGTTGTACGCCCTCCACAATTCACCCAATAAGATTGAACCAGAAGAAAAACAGGCTCTCGTTTCTAATGGCAAGGCAAACCACCAAAAATCTGGATGCTTAATCGTATTAACTTAATTTGATTCATCGATATTTAAAACCACCCGCTTAGTTAAATCCAAAGTAGCGTCAAATTGACTTTCACTCTCCTTATGGCTACATAGAGAGTCACTATCGCTTGTAGTGACTACCATTAGATTCAAATCAGGCACTAGCGATATTTGCTGACCTCCATAGCCAAATGCTGAAATCATTTGATGCTCCCCAACACGACTTTGCCACCAAAGATAACCGTACCCCCAATCATCTTCTCCACCAAGACTAAAGCTTCTTAAAAGCGATTTATCTAACCACTGTTTAGACACAATTCTCTTGCCTTGATAAACACCGCCATCAAGCACCATTTGCCCGATACGCGCCAATGCTCTCGGTCGCAAAAATAATGAAAATCCACCGTAATAATTCTCGGCAGAATCATGCATCCATAGATAGTTGTAAATCCCAAGTGGAGCAAATAAATGTTTTTCAGCATATTCGCGAGTGGTCATTCCAGCCGCTGTAGAAATAATCGTGGAAAGTAAATCTGTATTTGGAGTCCCGTAAAACCATTGATCCCCTGCTTCAGCAGTCAAAAACATTTCATGATCTAAAATCCAATCACGCGCATTATCATCACGCATAAATTGTATGAAGATATTTCCATCATATGACCAATTATTGTTGTCAGTAAAATTTAGCATGGTAGTCATGGTCAGCGCATGTTTGATTGTAATTTTATCTTTACGCACATCATGATCCATTGAATAGTAACCAGGGAAGTAAGGTTTAATTAACAACTCTTCCGACTCTAGCAAGCCGTCATCAATGGCAATTCCCACTAACAGCGATATCATTGATTTTGTAATCGAAAAAATATGATGCGGTTTTACCTCTTTTTTAGAGTCGTCATGCTTCTCATAAATTAATTTTCCATTACGTACTACCAGCAAGCTTTTCAAGTTAGGGAGATTATTAATATGACCTTTTATCTCGTCTATATCACTTTCGCTCAACCCATATTTACTCGGATCGGCTTTTTCTAATGATATATCTGGCGTGTTATGTATTTTCCTCCAGAAATTTTCCTCTGAATTTTTACACTGGCTATATTGATCCTGGCAATGAACAAACTGATGATCAAGCGCCTCCGACTTGTTATGATTCACCCTGCATTGCGCTGGATTAACCCCATAATTCCCCAAAATCGGCTGATATTTATCAATCAAAACTGTCATGCATGCTTTATATTCTTTCTGACATTCATTTAGTTTCGTTGCCTGCGCACTATTCATTAGCAACATGAAGATTAATGTAATAAAGAACAACTTAGATATCTTCATTGGCTTCATCCCCGTAAAATTCATGAATAATTATAGCCAAGGATATCACTGATCCGCAGTGATATGCATCACTCCAGGAAATTGTCAGAATATTTTTGACGATCATTACGTTAAGCCTGTCGCTATCACTTTTAGATAGCGAATTACCAACACAACCTAATAATCAGGGATGTTATTTCTTATTGATTATTGAAGAAATAATTTTACCGGTTGAATACCCATCGACGAAAGGGACTATTTTTACTTCGCCTCCTCGCTTTTTAACGTAGTCAGCGCCGACAATAGCATCAGCCTGATAATCACCGCCCTTTACAAGCACGTCAGGGTTTAATTTTTTAATTAGCGCTTCAGGGGTACTATCATCAAATGAAACTACCCAGTCTACCGATGAAAAATACGAAAGCATTTCAGCTCTATCTTGCAAATTATTGATGGGCCGATCATCACCTTTAAGTTGCCTCACTGAATTGTCAGAGTTGAGCGCAACTACCACTATGTCTCCAAATGTTGACGCTTCTCGTAGCAAGTGCGCATGGCCTTTGTGCAACACGTCAAAACAACCATTGGTAAACACGACTGTTTGTTTCTTAGTATGCGTATCTTCTATACGCTTAGCCAAAAAGTCACTACTGACTAACTTGCTATTTGGACACTCATAACTGAGCATGCCGTGAGTTAACTCTTCCGCCGTCACGGTGGCAGCACCAAACTTTCCTACCACGATACTTGCAGCAATGTTTGCTACGCGAGCAGCTTGATTAAAATCCCCATCTGCAGCCAAGCTCAGTGCAAATGCAGAAATTACTGTGTCTCCAGCGCCGGTCACATCATAGACTTCTCGCATCTGCGCCGGGAAGTTAGTCACTGCTCCGTCTTGCATGACTAGCGTCATGCCTTTTTCACTACGCGTGATTAACAATGCTTCAAAATTGTTTTCCTCACACAGGCTTTGCGCCTTTTGATAAATATCTTGCTCATTATCACACTCACCAACGACCGCACAAAACTCAGAATAGTTAGGCGTAATCACAGATGCATTTTTATATTTAGAAAAATCTATACCTTTAGGATCAACAATTACTTTCTTGTTGTTAGCAAGCGCCGCTTGAATGATCGCCTGTACTTCTGTTAACACGCCTTTGCCATAATCAGACAGGATGACAATAGAACATTGCTCTATACAGGCTGAAAATGCTTGTTCGATATCGGCGCTACAGCCCTGCGCTTTATCGTCAAAATCCAATCGTATTAACTGCTGATTACGACTGACAATTCTAATTTTTGAAGTCGTCCTTATCGAAGCACTCGAAACTAGATTGGTATTGATATTTTGCTTATGCAAAATTTGTTTAAGCGCTACGCCTTCTTGATCATCACCAATTGCTCCCACCAGAGTCACTTGCGAACCTAATGAGCTAATATTTTGCGCCACATTAGCCGCACCACCTGCACGATCATGGGTCTCTGTAATGCTGGCAATAGGCACAGGCGCTTCTGGTGAAATTCGATTTGCATCTGCATGCCAGTATCTATCTAGCATCACATCACCAACAACTAATACATGAACATCCATTTTTTTATTTGGAAATGACGTTTGTCACTAACACGCTGGAGTTAACCAGTGTGCATGCTCATCCACTTCACCGTGAACAATTTTGAAATACATCGATTGCAGTTGCTCTGTAATTGGGCCACGTGTACCGGCACCTATTAGACGATTATCAAGTTCGCGAATAGGCGTGACTTCTGCAGCCGTTCCAGTAAAGAACGCCTCATCTGCAATGTAAAATTCATCACGTGTGATTTGTTTTTCAACTATCGGAATATTCATTTCAGCGGCTAACCCAATAATAGTTTTGCGCGTAATCCCATCTAGCGCTGAGCTAAGCTCTGGCGTATATAAGACATTATCGCGAATAAAAAATACATTCTCACCGCTACCTTCTGCTACAAATCCTTGTGGATCTAATAATAGCGCTTCATCATACCCATCTTGAGTTGCTTCTTGTAGTGCCAACATTGAATTCACGTAATGGCCATTTACTTTTGCCTTGCACATCGTGGCATTAACATGATGACGAGTAAATGAAGAGGTTTTCACGCGAATACCATTCTCCAAACATTCTTTACCCATGTAAGCTCCCCATTCCCAGGCAGCAATAATGCAATGCACTTTTAAATTATCGGCACGCAAACCCATACCTTCAGAGCCATAAAAACACATCGGGCGAATATAGCCATAGTCCATATCGTTAGCCTTAACAACATCAACTTGCGCTTGATTTAATTGTTCCTGGCTAAACGGCACTTTCATGCCAATGATTTTTGCAGAGTTCAATAAACGCTTAGTGTGGTCTTGTAAACGGAAAATTGCTGTTCCCTGTTTACCATCATATGCACGCACACCTTCGAACACGCCGGCACCATAATGTAATGTGTGTGTAAGCACATGAGTGTTGGCTTCACGCCAATCAATCATTTCTCCATCACGCCAAATAACTCCATTTCGATCAGACATCGACATAACCCAACTCCTATTCCTTTTGTTGTTCGCCTAAAATTTTTTCCCAACAAGCTGTTATTACTTTTATTTCGCTTGCATACTCTGCCTGCTTCGCTACCGGCTTTTGTGATTGCAGCGCCATCCGATGCATGATGTTACGAAACCGACAATATATATCAGTCATTTCCGTTACCATCGAATTTGATATAAAACCACCGCCAGCCAGGCGTTCGAGCAATCGCACATTGTCTGAATATTCACATAAGCTCTTATCCTTACATGCATGCGCGAGAACCGCGTATTGGACCATAAATTCGATATCCGTGATACCTCCTTTGTCGTTTTTAAGGTGAAATACGCCGGGTAATTTACTTGCTTTTGTTTTTAGCATTTTGGCTCGCATATCAGCAACTTCTACTGCTAGCCGCTTCGGGTCTCTTGGCTGGCAGATAGCATGCTCACGCATGCGACTAAATTGCTCTCTCACCCCGGCAGAACCAGCCACACAACGCGCGCGTACTAACGCTTGTAACTCCCAAGTCCAAGCGCGAGATTGATAATAATCTTCGACAAATGAAAAGGGTGGAGCAATTGCACCTGAATCACCATCGGGTCTTAGTCTTGTATCAACTTCGTACAACTTCCCAGAGACGGTTTGAAGCGTTAGCATTTGAGTAAGTCGTTGGGCAAATTTAGATATTTTAATGATGTACGGAATATTAGATTTATTAGAGTAACCAGATTGCTTTTCATTCTGTGTAATATAAACAAGATCAAGGTCAGATCCATAACTCAACTCATGCCCACCCAATTTACCAAACGCAATAACAGCCAGGTTATCTTGCATTGTCGAATCGTAAGCTTGCTCTAAATATTTAACACAACCATCGACCACTGCTTCTGCTGTCCAACTCAATTGATCGCTTACCTTCATGACAGGTATTTTATCTAGCACGTCAGCGCAAGCAACTTGCAGTTCACGCGTATGTTTAAATAAGCGCACTCTTTCCAAGATTACATCGTACTCAAGCTGATCGTATGCCAATATCTCATTAGAAAATTGCTGTGCAATATCATCTCTACTGAGCAAGTAGTCATCCTTTGAATTTACTGCCAATTCATCCAATAGCAACGGATATGATGTTAGATGACTGGCAATCCAAGGGCTGGAAGATGCAACTAAAATCAACTGCTTTAACACTTGTTGATTTTCATAAAGCAGCACAAGGTATGCAGAACGGCGCAAAATGTTCTGCAGCAATAATATCAAGCGATCTATCGCTAACGCCGGCGAATCTACTTGTTTCAATTGGCGCAAGAAAAGAGGCATAAACAAATCCAATCGATGACGGCCTTCTTTATCTTGATTTCGAAATGCGGAGCTCTTTAATAAGCTTTGGATTTTTTCAGCCACATGAGAAAACTCTTTATACTCTGAAAAACTTTCCACCTCTGGCAATTCACCTTCCTCTAATTGTGTTAACTTCTTCCAGATATCAGTAAAGTCATCGTCTACATGTTGCTGATCATTATTACGTATTCGTGAAAACACTGTGTTGACCGCATTCAGATTAACCTGTAATTTTTGCTGGAATTCATCAACACTAATAAAACTCATCGATTCTGCTAATATTTTTAGCTGCTTCTCATCGGCTGGCACCATATGAGTTTGCTCGTCATTATACATCTGCAATCGATTTTCCACTCTTCGCAAGAAGCGGTATGCCAAGGTAAGATCGCCAACATCTTGCGCACTCAAATAACCTGCTGCCTCTATCCCAGGTAGCGCCTGAATAATTTTTCGAGTCTGTAATCTTCGGTTATGGCCGCCATGCACTAGCTGAAAAAACTGTACTATGAATTCAATTTCTCGAATCCCTCCCACACCCAGCTTTATGTTATTGAGATTGCCCTTTTTTAGCATCTGCTGCGCAATCAAGTCTTTCATTTCTCGCAACGTATTGATGACACCAAAGTCTATATATTTTCGATAAACAAAAGCAGAGACAATTTCCCTAAATTGCTTTTTATCCTCTTGCGACCCACAGATTACGCGAGCTTTTACAAAAGCATAACGCTCCCATTCACGCCCATGAGTTTGTAGATAATCTTCAACATGATTGAAGTTCACTACTAAGGGGCCTGATTCGCCGAATGGCCGCAACCGACAATCGACACGATAAACAAATCCATCTGACGTCACATCAGACAATAGACGAATCACACCCTGAGCAACTTGTGTAAATAATTCCTGATTAGAGATAGACCGAGCACCATCGGTATTCCCCGAATTGGAATAACAAAACATGACATCAATATCGGATGAGAAATTTAATTCATCACCACCAAGTTTACCCATGGCAATCACAACAAAATGCACTTCTTCACCTTGATCACATCGTGCAACACCATATTTATTAGCTAGCGTTTTGACCATCCAATCTACGCTGGCCTGCACACAAGCGTTAGCGACAGCACTCAGTTCGTACAATATGTCGAATACCTCAGTTTTAAGGACTAAATCCTTCCAACATATTTGCAGTAATAATTGATGCCGAATTTGACGTAGACGTTGTTTAACTAAGGCCTCACCATCTATTCCAGTAATTGACTGAAATACTTTGTCTGTTATTGCCGCTTGACTCAAAGCTCCTGCACTAGCCTGTTTCAGCTCACTAACCCATTGCGGATATTGCTGGCACACACGCTCACAATAAGGGCTTTGCTCCCAAAGCAATTGAATAAGCTGCTGATTTTCAACTTCTTCGACAGGAAAGTCTTGCTCAACCATAAATTCAAGCCAGCGTGTTTGTGTTTGTTTGGAAATGGAGGTTCGTACACCCATCTATCTGTATATACACATATATCGCGAACCACCCACATTAGAGAGTTGAGTCAAATAAAATTTAACGCACAAATGAGAATACATCTCATTTGTGTTACTATCAGCAATAATAAGGACCATTTGGCGACTCTCAAGACGGATTAGTAATTATGAAACTTCAAATTA
>WASW01086547.1_pt1 | contig 15340 bp, 14 predicted proteins | sample 5698521 | NCBI WGS metagenome assembly WASW01 (sample SAMN11175560, study PRJNA528189) | sponge metagenome | isolation source: marine sponge | host: Leucetta | place: Antarctica: Western Antarctic Peninsula, King George Island | collected 2013-01
CTGCCAGTTTTTGCGGCGTAAAGCAAAATCGTATCATGCTTGCGCCCAAACCATTTATTGCTAACCCCGCCAGTGCGATAGCCCCAAATTATTTCGTTCAGGAAATTCTTGTGCCCGAATATTGTATCCATCATCACTTTTATATAATGGCCGGCGGTCGGGTCGCAATGCAGATAGATGCTGCCGGTGGGTTTTAATAGCCCCTTCATCGGCAGCAGCCGTTCAGTCATGTAAGACAGATAGGCAACCAAGTCCGGTTGTGTGTTGCGCAAAGCCTTCATCCATAGCTTCCAAAACTGCACCACATCATCATCTATACATGTTCGCGGAGTAGCACTGGCATCTGCCGCAAGGCGCGTTCGCGGGTTTCATCCAGCTGCCATGTGTCGCAAAAGGCCGCTATCTGGTCGGGCAGGGGGCGGCCCGTTTCGTCCTTGTAAATGGCGTTGTAATCGCGTTTTGAGTTGAATGGTGGGTCAAGATAAATTAGGTCAATGCTTTGTGGGCTTTGCTGGTTCATTTCCTGCATGACAGTGAGGCAATCGCCATAAAATAATTTATTTTCAATCATTCAGATGTTTCCTCGAAACCCCGTATGCACCCAATAAACGCTGAAAGCGTTTTATCGTCAGCCTTGCCGGCAATCCCGGCCTTCACCTTGGTGCCGCGCTGTGGTATTAAAAAACACAGGGCCATCGTTTGAAAAGCCTGATTTGAAGATTTGAGCCGGATTTATTCAAGATTTACGCAAGATTTATTCAGGCGCATTTTACCGCTTTTGCCATATTGTTCTAACCTCAAAGGTCAACCTCCAATGCCGAAATTACGATCCGAAACATCCACCAGTGGCCGCAATATGGCCGGTGCGCGCGGGCTGTGGCGTGCAACAGGCATGCGTGACGGCGATTTTGGCAAGCCTATTATTGCCGTTTGCAATTCCTTCACCCAGTTTGTGCCGGGTCATGTTCACCTGAAAGATTTAGGGCAACTCGTGGCGCGCGAAATTGAGGCCGCCGGTGGTGTGGCGAAAGAGTTTAACACCATCGCCGTTGATGATGGTATCGCCATGGGTCATGATGGCATGCTCTATAGTCTGCCGTCGCGTGACCTGATTGCCGATAGCGTTGAATATATGGCCAATGCGCATTGTGCGGATGCGCTGGTGTGCATTTCCAATTGTGACAAAATCACCCCCGGCATGCTGATGGCCGCCCTGCGGCTCAACATACCGGGGGTTTTCGTTTCCGGCGGGCCGATGGAAGCCGGCAAGGTGAAATGGGGGGATGGTGAACGCAAGATCGACCTTATCGACGCCATGGTGGCAGCGGCTGACACGAGCGTAAGCGACGAGCAACTGGCTGATATAGAGCGTTCCGCTTGCCCGACCTGCGGGTCGTGTTCTGGCATGTTTACCGCCAATTCAATGAACTGCCTGACCGAGGCCATTGGCCTTTCCCTGCCCGGCAATGGCTCTTTGCTGGCCACGCATGGCGACCGCGAAAAGCTGTTCAAGCAAGCTGGTCGCACCGTCGTTTCGCTGGCCAAACGCTGGTATGAAAACGATGACGCCTCGGCTCTGCCGCGCGCCATGGCCAGTTTTGAAGGGTTTGAAAACGCTATGACGGTCGATATCACCATGGGTGGGTCAACCAACACAGTGCTGCATTTGCTGGCCGCCGCGCATGAGGCAGAGGTGAATTTCACTATGGCGGATATTGACCGGTTATCGCGTCAGGTGCCGTGCCTTTGCAAGGTTGCGCCTGCCGTGGCCAATGTGCATATGGAAGATATTCACCGCGCCGGTGGCATGATGGCGGTATTGGGCGAATTATCGCGCGCCGGGCTGATTCATATGAGCCAGCCGACAGTGCATACGCCAACAATGGGCGAGGCGATTGAAAAATGGGATATTACCGGCGATGTTTCCGATGCCGTTAAATCTTTCTATCTTGCGGCACCAGGCGGCGTGCCAACGCAAACAGCATTTAGTCAGACGCGCCGCTACCCGCAGCCGGACACCGACCGGACAAATGGCTGCATTCGCAACACCAATAGTGCCTTTAGTCGAGATGGTGGTCTGGCCGTGCTGTATGGCAATCTGGCGGTGGATGGCTGCATTGTTAAGACGGCGGCGGTGAGCGAGGCACAATTAACATTTTCCGGCACGGCGCGGGTGTTTGAAGGCCAGGACGAGGCGGTCACCGCCATCACGACAGACAAGGTGCAAAAGGGCGAGGTGGTGATTATTCGCTATGAGGGGCCAAAGGGCGGCCCCGGCATGCAGGAGATGCTTTACCCGACAAGTTATCTGAAGGCAAAACGCATTGATAAAGATTGCGCGCTGGTCACTGATGGGCGTTTTTCTGGCGGCACCTCCGGCCTGTCGATTGGCCATGTATCGCCGGAAGCCGCCGAGGGCGGCATGATCGCGCTGGTTGAAGACGGCGATGTTATCGACATTGATATTCTGGCGCGCTCGATTCATTTGGCGGTTCCCGAAGCTGAATTAAACCGTCGCCGCGCAAGAGTGGAAAAAGCGATGGAGCAAAAGGGCGCGTCTGCGTGGGCTCCCGCCACAAAGCGCGACCGCAAGGTTTCCCCCGCGCTGAAAGCCTATGCGGCCCTGACTACAAGTGCGGCGCGCGGCGGCGTCCGCGATGTCAGCCAGCTTAAATAAGTCAGTTGAAGTAGGTAGGTAGGTGAGGCAGTGGCAGCTTTATTTTAGATAATTTTTCGATTCATTTCTTGGTCCAAGAGTGCTATCGCAACCGACGATTTACTTCGTTTGGAGAGAAATTTATGCCCAGCACCACAAATTCAAGGCGCGTAAGTTCGTCAGACTTTGATGCAGGCAAGGCGGCGCAGATTGAAGCATGGTTCGCCCACAAAGAAAGTGGTAAAATCAATATACTGAAACTGATGAAACTGATGTATCTGGCTGAACGAAAATACATAGAGTGCTATAAAATGCCGATGCTGATGGACAAATATGTTTCCATGAAGCATGGCCCTGTGTTGTCTGAAACCTACGATTTGGCGAAAGGCGAAGTTGAAAGCACCGAATGGGACGAATGGATTGAAGACATTGCAAATTATAGCTGCCGTGCCAAAAAAGGGTCGGATAGTGAGGATTATGACGCGCTGAGCAGAGCTGATTTAGATGTCCTTCAGGCTGTATGGGATGAGTTCGGCCGTTTTAACCGCTGGGAATTGCGGGATAAAACGCATGATCGGGCCATATGCCCTGAATGGGAATACCCGGGCGAAACGTCGAAAGAAATTCCTATGACCCGTTTGTTGCATCGTATGAATATAGAAAACAGCGACGAAGTCGCCGATGAAATCGAGTCCTATCGTATCTTGTCGGGGTCGTTGCACAGTCCTGCATAATGGTGGAGAAGTTTTTGCGTGGGCGCAGCTATCACTTGAAGTCTGGCACCCAAACGGACCCTGACAAACGGCACCTCCATATCGTCTTGACCGGAGCCGCAGGGCAAAAATAAGGCGGTGCTTGTTGTCTCTTTGTCATCAACCTTAAGTGCTGGCAAGGCTTGCGTGATTGAAGCCGATGAACATCGTTCTGTCACCAAAACAAGTTATGTGGTTTACAGCCACGCCAAGCTCATGCAAACGCGGGTTTTGGATCAATATTCCGGTGGCCGCTCTGATGATGTATCGGAAGAATTGTTCAGAAGAGTGTGTAACGGTTTGGAGGAAAGCGCGTTTACCACGCCGCGTATGCTGGAATTCTATAAAAGTAGTCAGAGCTAAGAATAAAACTCGACATTTACGAAGTCCAAATAAATTAAGGGACTATCCCATCCACCAACCCGGCTTATTCTGGCAGTGTTTTTATTCCCTGCAATAATCGCCTTCCCCTTTTTGACATTTCCCCTTATCCTTGCTCGCAAGATGCTTGTGAATTGTGCGCGCATCTCGGGGTTTAAGAATCCCTTACACAGCGGCAGTTGGCACTGCCGTAACCAATGTCATCTCGACACTTCATGTCGGGGTGGCGGCGTTATACAACAGCCGCTCGCGCTAAAAGTGTCTGGCGAACGCAAGTTGAGCCTTGGCGCGCCTTGCTCCTCTGGCGGTAAATGCGCTGCGGCCATCTTATTGCGATTTTTGAACACCCCGGCTACCAGTGCGAAAGCATTGTGGCCGTTTTCATTTGAAGCCAAAAAGAAAAGAAAGGGTGTTACCATGAACAATTATAGCCTGTGGGCCGACCTACTGAATAAATTCCATACCTCGTCAGAATGGATACAAATATTATGGCTTCTCACGATACCTGCCCTGCTGTTTGGGCTGGTGTTCACCCTGTTCTGGTGCGTGAGGGGAGGTTCTGGTGGCTTTTGCCCAGCGCGGGCAGGCAGGCCCGAAGGGCAAGCTGATGTTCAGCGTGCATCTCATGGCAGATAATGACATTTTCATCTATCAGCGGGCTGATAGCACAGAACGCGCCTTTAGCGAAAAATCATGTCGCTTTCTGCACCAGAAAAAACACCAGAAGGTATGTTAGGCCAGAAGGAAGGTGAGGAGAGAAGCACCTGTCAGGAAAGACAGAAGAACATCTCAGAGATCAAACCGAATGATACCACCAGATCATAAATATCCGATCATAAATACCAGATTATAAATAATTGTCCGCGCTCTTGCGGGTTGCGCGTCCCGTCTTCCACCCCGCCTCCACCACGCGTTCGGAATGCACAAATTATTCTTGATAAGTTGCAAAACATCTTGTTTAGACCTGTTCAAATTCTAATCTATCGCGTTATAATGAGCGCGGTAGAATTATTAAATGCTGGTTATCAGATAATGGCGGGCCGAACGGGTTCAGGCGTTATTCGGGAATGATTATTCGGATAATGTCGCATTTTGAAACACCAGTATTTTGAAACAAGGGGGTAATATAATGAGTGATTCAGCTACATGTCCGGTGTCGGGAGCAGGTGCGAAACACGCGGCTGGTGGGGGTCGAACCAATAAGGATTGGTGGCCAGATGATCTTAATTTGAATGTTTTGCGTTTGCATTCTGAATTATCCGACCCAATGGATGAGGGCTTTGATTACAAAAAAGAGTTTCTGTCTCTGGATCTGGCCGCCGTCAAAAAAGACGTTTTCGCCTTACTGGAGGACTCGCAAGACTGGTGGCCTGCCGATTACGGCCATTATGGTCCCTTTTTTATTCGTATGGCTTGGCATATCGCCGGAACTTATCGGACAGGTGATGGTCGCGGCGGTGCCACGCAAGGGTTGCAGCGTTTTGCCCCGACCAATAGTTGGCCGGATAATGGTAATCTGGACAAAGCCCGTCGGCTGCTTTGGCCGGTTAAACAAAAATACGGTAAAAAAATTTCATGGGCAGACCTGTTTATCCTGACCGGGAATTGTGCGCATGAATCCATGGGGTTCAAGACTTTTGGCTTTAGCGGTGGTCGCGTGGATGTATGGCAAGCGGCGGAAGATATTTACTGGGGCACAGAAGCTGAATGGTTAGGTGATGCGCGCTATTCCGGTGATCGCGAACTGGAGATGACATTGGCGGCGGTGCAGATGGGCCTGATCTATGTCAATCCGCAAGGGCCAAACGGCAACCCTGACCCACTGGCCTCGGCAAAAGACATTCGGGAAACATTTGCGCGTATGGCGATGAATGATGAAGAAACCGTTGCCCTTGTCGCCGGGGGTCATACTTTCGGCAAAGCCCATGGAGCCGCGCTGGAAGATCATGTTGGTCCTGAACCCAATGCCGCGCCGATAGAACAGCAAGGCCTGGGCTGGAAAAATAGCTTTGAAAGCGGCAAGGGTGTGCACGCCATTACCAGTGGCGTTGAAGGCCCCTGGACCGCCAATCCGGTCAAATGGGACACCGGCTATTTTGACACGCTGTTCGGGCATGAATGGGAACTTGCAAAAAGTCCGGCCGGGGCGCATCAGTGGCACCCGAAAAATCTGGCGGACGAGAATCACGCGCCGCAAGCGGATGGGTCCGGTGAAAAGGTAACCGTTATGATGACAACGGCCGATATGGCCATGCGCGAGGACCCGATCTATCGTGAAATTTCCACGCGCTACCACAAAGACCATGATTTATTCGCAGATGCTTACGCGCGCGCTTGGTACAAGCTGACGCACCGCGATATGGGTCCGATTAACTATTATCTCGGCAAGGAAGTCCCTGATGACGCGTTGATCTGGCAAGACCCGCTGCCGAAGGCCGATTATGCGCAGGTTGATGCTGCGGATATTGCAGGTCTGAAGAAGGCTGTTTTGAATTCGGGGCTTTCCATTGCTGAGCTGGTCTCGACAGCGTGGGCCTCGGCATCGACATTTCGTGACTCCGACAAGCGCGGTGGCGCAAACGGCGCACGCATTCGTTTGGCACCTCAGAAGGACTGGGAGGTAAATAATCCGACGCGGCTTGCAAAAGTGCTGGGTGCGTTGGAAAAAATTCAGGCGGATTTCAATGCCAAATCCGGTGACAGGAAAGTGTCTATGGCTGATCTGATTGTGCTTGCCGGTTGCGCAGCTTTGAAAAAAGCAGCCAGAAATGGCGGGCATGACATCACAGTGCCGTTCACACCTGGTCGTGTGGATGCGGGCGATGAACATACCGATGTTGCTAGCTTCGCGCCGGTGGAGCCGCAAGCGGATGGCTTCCGCAATTATCTGAAGACGGCTTATACGGTGCCGGTCGAACACCTTTTGGTTGATCGGGCGCAACTGCTCACGCTTACGGCGACCGAGATGAGCGTGCTTGTTGGTGGCTTGCGTGTGCTGGGTGCCAATCATGACGGCAGCAAGCTTGGCGTTTTCACTGGTGATGATGAAAAATTGACGAATGACTTTTTTGTCAATTTGCTGGATATGGCAACCGAGTGGAAAGCCAAAGACGGTTCACAAGATCAGGAATTCGATGGTGTTGAGCGTAGCAGCGGTGACCTTAAATGGACAGCGACGCGTGCTGACCTGATTTTTGGTCATAATGCTGAATTACGGGCTATTTCCGAAGTCTATGCTTGTGACGACGCCAAAGAAAAATTCGTAAAGGATTTTGTTGCGGCCTGGGTGAAAGTGATGGAAGCTGATCGCTTTGACCTGATTGGCTGATGTTTTGCTCGGATACGAGTACCTGATGTTTTGTTCGGATACGAGAATGGTGTATGGCTTTGCTGTAGCACCATGCTCCACGGCCTCAATGATCCGGGCAACCGGTATAAAAGGCGGGACTTAAGCAACCCGGCATAAAAGCCGGGTCCGTCAATTCAGAATCGTTGCCATATTCTGTGCTTCTGCCACATTCTGGGCCTCCGGGAGGGTATCGGGACAGGTCATCATTATCTCTATCATCTCTGCGCGACCGCTAACTGGCAGATTCATCGAAAAAAGGCAGCTTCAATTTTGTGGCCATCCAGATCGCGTATAAAAGCACCGTAATACTGAGGGCCATAATCAGGACGACCCCCAGGGCCACCTTCACAAGTTACGCCCTCTTCGAGTGCTACCTTATGGAAGGCGTCAACCGATTTCTTGCTTGGGGCAATGAATGATATGTGGGAACCATTGCTATTTGTGGCGGGCTTTCCATCAATCGGCGTTTGCACCCAAAATTCCGGATATTTCTTGCTAAATGCCACAGCACCGGGAAACTCTTCAATGATGACGATATCAAGAACGGTCAGTATTTTCTGATAGAAATTTTTGGTAATGTCAAATTTGTTTGTTCCGATTGAGATATGTGACAAAATGCCCGGATTTTCGTCCATTGGGTTCTCCTGTTCGTAACGCCGTGCCACCTTGCGCACTACTTGCTTTTTGCCGGTGAATTCTTCCTGATATTATATCATCACAGCACAGGAGGAAATGTGTCAGCAAATCCGTATTCACCGTGTTTTTCAAGATTATGTTCAAGAATATGTTGAAGAGAGCATGAAAAGGCAGAAAGAAGTTTGTTTCAGGTCAATGGCGGTTCATGGACTCAAAAATCACTGAAAAATCTCTGTGTCGAGTTTGACTAGATGGTTGCCATGACTGGAGAATGATTTATGCTGATGGCGTTGGCGTTTCCAATGGTGAGTAGTTCTGGAAAATGAATAAAGGTTGGTATGTGAATGTTTGAATTTAAGGAGCGACGCAAAAATATTCCTGATGAAGAACTATTGCTAGATGTAGTAAAAGCGGCCAAAAGGTTCAAGCAAGAATCCATTACAATGGAGCAATATTCTGAAAATGGAAGTTTTCATGCCAGCACATTAGTTAGGCGTTTTGGTAGTTGGTACAAAGTTCTTGATAGTTGCGGTCTATCTCAGAATAGAACCCCAATGAACATTCCTAATGAACTGTTGTTTGAAAATATGGCTGAAGTTTGGTAATCTTTAGGCAAGCAGCCAAGTTACAATGACCTTGCAAAATGCGGTTCAAAATATTCAAGTCGTACGTATGAAAAACGATTCGTATCATGGAATGGTGCGCTGAAGGCATTTATTGATTACCTGAACGGAAATGAAATTAGTTTACCCCTGAAACAGAGTGGTAGCTCAAATAGGCTAAAAAGCAGAACACCAAGAAATATAAATTGGAGACTTCGAGCCAAAGTTTTAATACGTGATAATTGCATCTGCCAAATGTGTGGGACAAGCCCTGCGAAAGACTCTGAAGTGGTTTTTCATGTTGATCATATTCACCCTTGGTCAAAGGGTGGAGAAACAGTTGAAGAAAACCTTAGAACTTTATGTAGCCAATGCAATATCGGAAAGAGTGATATGGTTGTTGAGGAATAATCAATACCGTACCACAGAAAACCGAAGTACGGCTTTCAAAGCCAAGAATTTCCCGTACTTTAGATGATTTTGGTAAAGCAGGTTTTATAGGAAAATGAGTCTATAGAGAGGAAAAGACACGGAAATTCGAACCTTTTTTAAACTCTCTGGTACGGCTCTGATTCCCTTAAAGCCTTTGAAAACCTAGCTTATTTTTGTTGAAACACCATCCAGAGATGGAGTTTTTTGTTTCTAATGGCGGAGAGGGAGGGATTCGAACCCTCGATGCGCTTGCACGCACAACGGTTTTCGAGACCGCCCCGTTCAACCACTCCGGCACCTCTCCAGCGCGATGCTGTTATATTCTCTATTTATCGATTTTCAAGAAAAACTATGGGTCGTGGTTATTTTCTGCCGTTTTTGTGTCAGTCTGGCCGTTCCTCCATTTCTTCTATCTACTCTGTTTCCTGCATTTCTTCCGGTGATATATCCGCCCGACCCTGTCGTCATAATGGCCACTTAACCACAGATAAATCCGGTAATGCGCCAGGCATGAGCTTCAACGGACCAACGGCCATCGCCCGATGCTCGTGTGTGATGGGGAAGACACGCCGCGCAATGTTCGTGTGTGATGTTTATAGCTATGCCTGTAGCTTGTCGCTCAGGTGGGCGATCTGGCCATTATAACCTGCTACTTGCTTTCCGTATTTTCTGACTTGTTTATCTGGTTGCGCAGCTCCTCTACGCGCTCGTGTATTTCCAGTATTTTCTGTGTTGCTTCCGGTGTGAACGGCGGTAAAAGCACCTGCCAACTTGTTGGCTTTGGTGCGCCTTGCGCCAGCGAAGTCTGCCCCAGCACATGCTCTCCCGTTATCTGGCCCGTTATTTTGCTCCCTGCCTCGTCCCCCGCCTCGTTCGGTGTCTCGTCCAGTCCTGTCATACGATGATAAATGTGCAGTTCATTATCATTGGTGGGGTAAACGCTATAGATCAATTCGCCTAAGCCGTCGTCGTTCATAGTAAACACCCCTTATTGGTTCTTCTTGTTACAAGTGAAAACGGCCACCGGAGGTTCCCCTCTGGTAGCAGGGGTGTTTACAAACCACGTGAATACGGCCACAGCGTTTTCACCGCCAGAGGCGCAAGGCGCGCCAAGGCTCACTTCTCGTTCGCCAGACATTTTTAGCGCGAGCGGCTGTTGTATAACGCCGCCACCCCGACATGAAGTGTCGAGATGACATTGGTTACGATGGTGTCACAACCACCGCTATGTGAAGGGCTATCAAACCCCGGGATGCCCACCGGATATTTGGCAGGCATCTTGGGCGCAAGGATAATGCGAAGCGGCAAAGAGGGAAAGATGTTTATGTGAACGCGGGGGCGGCGGTACTGGCAAGTAGACTCAATACTTCAATAATGCGTCAGCCGGAATTTATCATGACAAAAATGTCTTGTTCAATCCGCCACGCAAAGCCGTTTTCTCTTGCCCAATCGACAAGGGCGTCGATTGATGGATAATCGCTATACGCCGGATCAATTTGTAGAAAACATCGAACATCATCGATTAAAATCGTGACCTTGTCGAAGTTCGATAAATTGTTCTTTATCGCTCTCAATTCATCTTCAACTGGACAATTCTTGTTACCTTTAAATGTAATCCCGGCAGAATAATGCCCATCCAGCCAAAAATTGAAAGAGCCTTCAAGCCTTGGCAAGAGAACAGGAAATACGCACTCGCTTACATCATTAAACAACTCGATATTCCGGCCTCTGAACCGCTCAACAACGCCATCAAATAATTCCCGCGCTGGCTCAATGCTGTAAACCTTTGGAAATCTGCGCTCAAGGAAGTCTGTTGTTGTCCCCATATGGGTGCCAGTTTCAATCCATGGCGCGTCTTTGACAGCATATTTCATAAAAATATTTTCTTTGACAGATTGCGGCGTATTCTCCAGATAACCGCGTTCTCGCCATTTCCTGATGGCGCGTTTTTCACGCATCCTTTCACGCAGTTTGTTTATAATTGTTTTCATTTCTGCTTACCTTATCCGTTCATTCTGGCCCGTTCATTTTGAAGTGCATCAAACAGACCATTATTTGCTTGGGGCTGTCCTAGATAATTATTTCGACTCACAGCCCCTTCTTTGTCTCAGGGGAAGGCTTTGAGAACGTTCGGATGGTTAGAAAAGACCTAACAGAGAAGTGTTCTCGTATTTCTTTTTCAGAATATACCAAGCTTTCTGAAAGGCTAGCAAAAACAAAAGAGGAAGAAGTTAAACGACCCGAAGGAACACTGGCCAAAATTCATCAAATACTGCAGCCTGCACTAAATGAAATGTTCTTTACTTCTCGTCTTGTTTTGGTCGGGGGGTTTGAAGATGTAGCCTATATCACGACTTACCTGCACTTGCTTGACAAATGGGATGACTACAGAAAACGCCGTTGTCATATTATTACGGTCAATGGCAAGAGCGAATTACTTCAACCACTGGCAATTGCACAAGCCTTGAGGATTTGGACTTAACGTTGTTTTTGACTCGGATGCAGAAAAAAAGATCGAAACGGCAATCGTACCTGTCACGAGAAAGATAATAAAGCTTTGTTAAACCTTCTTGGTTCTTCAGAATATCCGTTTCCAAGCAAAACTATTTGGTCGCCTCGCTTTGTTATGTGGAACTCCGACATCGGAACAGTGGTAAAAGAAGAAATAGGCGTCGCAGACTGGGCGACGTTTCGAGAAGAGGCCAACAAACAATATGGACACGCTGGAAAACTGAATAAAAACAGTCTGCATATTGCTGCTATTTTGAACATGGCTTGGGATGCAGGAAACTGTTCCCCCAGCTTAGAAAGACTCTGCAACGCGTTGCTTGTTCCTGAATAGGTAGTGACCAATAGAATAAGAGCCGTGGTCGCTATTATTCGCCTCTAACGGCTAACCCCTTAGCAGGGTGAGGGCTTTTTTGATGCGAATTAATTGTCTGGTTTTCTCGCTGTCTGACCAGCCCAGCCGACTAACCCGGCCCGGGCCGCGTAGGCCATATAGGTAGCGATGATGTCGATTTGCGTCTTTTCCAAGTCGCCCGTCTGCCCCTCAACCAGGCGGCGCAACACCACATCATCCAGCATCACGGGCAGACGGCATAAGCATATGGTGGCATAAGCACCCCACGATGATTTTGCCCTTGCTGGCCGCGTGCGGAAACTATAATAATTGAGCGTGTTATTTTTACAAAGTCGAGGCCGGTCATGGAAGCATTGTCGCAAACTATCGAAGCGGAGGATAATAGCTATTGTCCGCCGTACATTAAATATCAAACCCCTGAGGGTTTTGACCTGCTTGATATTCTGGCTTTTCGTGACGGCCAGCCGCATGACTATTTCCACAAATTACGGACCGAAGCACCGGTTTCGTGGTGGCCGACACCCGAACATACAGATGTTGCCGGTATATGGTCGCTGACCCGTCATGAGGATGTGAAAAAATGCGACCTCAACGCGCGTGGATTTTCTTCCGGCAAGGGTGGCATTTTGATGGGTTACAGCGAGAAGACCCCGGGACCAAAACGATTGCAAGCAGCCGCGCTGGACAGCATGATCAATATGGATCAGCCCTTTCATATTCCGTTGCGTATGGAACACCGGCCATTTTTCACGCCTGATTATGTCAGCCATTTGCAAACTAGGGTGGCAGCCGAGGTTGATCGTCTGCTCGATAATATTGAAGCCAAGGCGCGCAAAAATGATGGAAAAATTGACTGGGTGAGCAATTTTTCTGAATGGTTGCCGTTGTTTACCTTGTGTGAAATGCTTGGCATTGATGACAAGGATCGGCCCAAAATTGTCCGTTGGATGCATTATCTGGAAAACGCGCAATATATTACGACCGACCCGGACGCCAAAGTGTCACCGTGGTTTATTGCCAAATTTTTATGGAATATCCGGCAAATGTTTCGCTACGGGCAAAAAGTGCTGGCCGACCGGCGCAAACACCCGCGCGATGATTTGCTTAGCGTTATTGCCAACACAAAAGTCGATGGGGAGCCAATGCCGCAATCCTATCTCGATGGGTCGTGGCTGTTGATTGTATTTGCCGGTAATGACACCACGCGCAATTCATTGTCAGGGACCATGCGCTTGTTGACCGAGTTTCCCGCGCAAAAGCAGATGCTGCTCGATGACCCGCAACTAATCCCGAAACTGGTACCCGAAGCCCTGCGTCTGGTGTCACCGGTTATGTATATGCGCCGCACGGCACTGTTGGAAGCTGAATTTTCCGGACAGCAGGTTCTGCCGGGCGAAAAAGTGGTGATGTGGTATGGGGCCGCCAACCGCGACCCGGATGTTTTTCACGACCCCGACCAGATGGATATTCACCGCAATAATGCGGGTGATCATCTGGCTTTTGGCACCGGGCCGCATGTTTGCCTCGGCCAGCGTATCGCTACCATGCAGTTGGAAACGGCCTATCGGCGCGTCCTTGATCGTTTTCCGAATATTCACTGGACCGGCAAGCAGGCGCATGCCCCGAATAATTTTGTTCATGCCATTTCGCATCTGGAAGTTGATCTCGGCCAATAATGATGACCAGCTTTATTACGTTAACTTAATGCTTTGGGCAATCGACACTGACGATCAACAGCAGGAATTGGCTTCTGGTTTTGCTTCTGGAACGCAACAGGCATTTTGAGCGACAGGCGCGTCATAGAGGTTTTCGGTGAGATTCTCGGCCTTGCCATGGAAAAAGTCGACTTCGGCCATGGTGTGGTAAGTTTCCCGTGCAATATGACTGGGGTCTTGCACCCATGTTTTATCGGATTCGGCATAGCAGCAGGTCGTTTTGCCTTCGTCGAAAATCTGCATGTCAGCGTGTTTGAAGCGCGCGCGTAATGTCGCCATTTCGGTTTCGTCTTCGGCCTGAATGCCGAGATGGTCCAGCCCCGGCTTTGTTGCGCCACGCGCAGAGATGGCAAAATTGACGCATGGGTCATCTAGCATCCATTTAGCGTAGTCCTGCTTTTGCGTGGTCGGGTCAGCACCGAATAGGGCAGAATAAAATTTAGTCGATTGCGCCAGATCGTTTACCGAAATATGAATATGCAGTCTTGTCATAATATACCTCGCTTGGTTGGCCCGTATTTGGGTGCCATGTTTTTAGTTGGCCTGTTTTTAGTTGGTTGGCATGTAGTGTCGCGCCCTTCTTCAAGGATGCAGCAATTCTCGCGCAGATAGTCGATTAACCCCTCAATGGCAGCACCATTGGCCACATAAATCATCGTGCGGCCCTTTTTACGAGAGGTAATCAGCCCTGCCCGCGTGAGGTGCGATAAGTGGAAAGATAGCGTGTTATGCAAAATGCCAAGCCGGTCGCTTATGGTTCCGGCAACCGCGCCATTTTGTCCATACTCGATAAGGATTTTAAGAACCCTTAACCGCGTCGCCTGTGAGAGCGCGGTAAAGGCATTGATTGCTTGTGCTATATCCATTCGTCCATATTATGCGACATATTTAATATGTTAAGAACTATCGACATATGATCGGTTTTGAAGAAATTCGGTTCTCTACCAGTATCTTCTATGGTGTGGCCCGGGGGCCCGATGGTTCTCACCGTGCTGGTGATCCAAGGGGGGGGTCCCAAGGCCGTGTGTTAAAGGTTGGATGTAAAGCCTAGTGTAAGGCCAAGTGTTAAAGTCCGTGTGTAAAGACGAACCTACAGTTTTTTGTAAACCTGTGCGCCACCAGCGCGAAATTCGGTCGATTTTTCCTGCATGCCCGCTTCGAGGGCTCGTTGCGGCGACATGTTGAGCTTGGCGGCGTAGTCGCGCACGTCTTGCGTGATTTTCATGGAGCAGAAATGCGGCCCGCACATGGAACAAAAATGCGCCACCTTCATCGATTGTTTGGGCAGGGTTTCATCATGGAAACGCCGCGCTGTATCAGGGTCGAGCGACAGGTTGAATTGGTCTTCCCAGCGAAATTCAAACCGCGCTTTTGACAAAGCATTGTCGCGGATTTGTGCGCCCGGGTGCCCCTTCGCCAGATCGGCGGCGTGGGCCGCCAGCTTATAAGTGATGATACCGTCTTTCACATCCTGCTTGTTGGGCAGGCCGAGATGTTCCTTCGGCGTTACATAGCAAAGCATTGCCGTGCCATACCAGCCGATTTGCGCTGCGCCGATGGCTGACGTGATATGGTCATAGCCCGGCGCAATATCGGTGGTCAGCGGCCCCAGCGTATAAAACGGGGCCTCATCGCACCAGTCAAGCTGCTTGTCCATATTTTCCTTGATCAGCTGCATTGGCACATGGCCGGGGCCTTCAATCATCACCTGCACATCATGTTGCCAAGCGACCCGGGTCAGTTCGCCCAGCGTCTTCAGTTCACCCAGCTGGGCGGCGTCATTGGCATCCCAGATTGAGCCGGGGCGCAAGCCGTCGCCGAGTGAAAACGACACATCATAGGTTTTCATAATCTCGCAAATTTCCTCGAAATGCGTATATAAAAAACTCTCTCGATGATGGGCCAGACACCATTTTGCCATAATCGCCCCGCCGCGCGAAACGATGCCGGTCAT
>WASW01053845.1_pt1 | contig 15337 bp, 13 predicted proteins | sample 5698521 | NCBI WGS metagenome assembly WASW01 (sample SAMN11175560, study PRJNA528189) | sponge metagenome | isolation source: marine sponge | host: Leucetta | place: Antarctica: Western Antarctic Peninsula, King George Island | collected 2013-01
CTGCAAACTGCAGAGGGTTGGAAGTGGTCTCAAATGTCTCCTGATATGCCATACGAGGCCGTGCAGGAGTGCCAGAATGTATATCCACAAAATATTGAGCCGACACCGGAGCAAGAGGCCGAGTTGAAACGCATTCAGGACGGTTTGGAACTTTATGAGGCTATGGACAATGAAGATGCTCTCAGCCCGGAGGATGAAGAAAAAGTCGCCGAGCTTGATGAAAAATATGAAGCACTTGAAGAACGCCTTCGTGCGTATGACCCTGAAGACTTGGCCCGGTCGGGCTGCATGATCGCGGTCAACCATGATGGTAGCCTGCAAATTCGACGCGGGCTGATCCTGCCGGAAGATCAACAGAAGGATACCACAACTAAAGTCACCGCTATCTACAGCGCAAAATTACTGGAAGACCTTGGCAATTTCCGCCTGGAGATCGCGCAAAAGCATCTGGCGCAGAATTTCGATTGTGCGTTCGATATGATGCTGTTCACCATTGTTCATTCCACCCTGCAAGGGCGTTACTTGTCGGGCAAGCCGCTCGATATAAATTTTGATAAAACCCTGCCATATGACTGGTCGGAACGCTTTGAGACTACAGGTGCGGTACTGTCACCGGAAATTGATATTAACTGGCTTGAACTCTCCCCCGTTGAAGGTTTTAACAAACTTTCAGCCATGCCAATGGAGGACAAGCAAACTCTGTTCTCCTATTGCACGGCATTGACCATGCAGGGGCGACTTGGCGGGATCGGCGGTAATGATCTGCACGAGATTATTGGCCGTAGACTAGATATCGACACTGCTGATCATTGGCGACCAACGGCTGAGAACTTCTTCAAGCGTGTCACCAAAGCCCGCGCCCTTGAAATCGCAGGGCAAGTATTAGGTGATCAATGGGCCAAAAATCATAAGAATGACAAGAAGGGTGTGTTGGCAGAAGCAATGGATGCCAATTTTAACGGCAATCGCACCCCCGGCGTCACACCGGAACAAAGTGCTGTGGCCGCCCGTTGGTTGCCAGAAGGCATGGCTTACCCAACTAACCATGATGAGCCAGCCACGGCCCCCATTTCTGATGACAATGAACTGCCGGAAGCCTTCCTCGTTTCCGCAGCAGAATAGGCGGGCATATCATGGCACATCCAATAGATATTTTGGTCGGCAAACGCTTACGCCAAATTCGTAGAATTCGTAAAATCAGCCAAGCAGATTTAGAGGAAAAGGTCAGCGTTACTTTTCAACAGGTGCAAAAATATGAAAAAGCTGTCAACCGTATAAGTGCCAGCAAGTTATGGCTGTTGGCAGAGGTGTTGGAGATTAATGTCACATACTTTTTTGAAGGCATTAACCGTCAAAGCCCTGAAAATTCTCCGATCCTATCTGATACAGCATATGAGCTTGGCTCCTTGTTTGACAGTCTTAGCGATGAGACCGTGCAAAAACATATGCTGCATATGCTGCGCGCAATGGTTAATTCGCATGGAGACATATCATGAGCGCCCGGTGGAAACAGTGGGTATTGAATCCAAACCATAAAGCCGTTCTGTCATTTTCAGGCGGCAAGGATTCAACGGCCATGTATTTGCTGGCGATGGAGCAGGGCATTGATTTTCTGCCCGTGTTTGCCGATACCGGACATGAGCAAGAATACACCTATGATTATGTTTATAATCTGCCACGATTAACCGGAGGGCCGGAGATCAAATGGGTGAGGGCTGATTTCTCTGAGCAGTTTGCCAGAAAACGTATGTTCATTGCCCGTGACGCAAGGACAGGCCGTAAGAACGGAAGGAAGGTTCGCTGGACGAACAAGGCCAAACGCAGGGCTTTGTCAGTCTTGCATCCAAGCGGCATTCCCTTTCTTGATCTGTGCATGTTGAAAGGTCGGTTTCCGTCCACGAAAGCACGCTTTTGTTCTGAAGAACTCAAGCATCATCCAATCTTTTTTGATGTGCTTGACCCGCTCATGGAGGCCGGAGAAACGGTTATTTCATGGCAAGGCGTTCGCGCCGAAGAGAGTGAAGCACGGTCTAATCTCCCCCGGCTTGAAAAAGTCGGGGGAGGTTTATTTAATTATCGCCCTATACATCACTGGACCTGGCAACAGGTGTTTGACATTCACCGCCGCCATAATGTTGAACCAAACCCGCTCTACAAACATGGCTGTAGCCGGGTGGGCTGTATGCTGTGCATTCACGCCAGAAAATCAGAAATTCAGGCGGTGTCTAAATACTTCCCCGGTGAAATTGATCGCATGGAGGAATGGGAACGTCTGGTTTCTATGGTCGCCAAACGCCAGCAAAGTACGTTCTTTGCCGCCGACAAAACGCCCGGCGCACATCAAACCAATCGCAATATGCCCATGCCTGATATTCGGCAAGTGGTTGAATGGTCAGGCACCAGCCGAGGCGGTCGGCAGTTCGATTTGTTCATCATGGCAGAACCGCCGAAATGTTCTTCGCTCTATGGGTTGTGTGGATAGGTAAGGCGAGAGTTTGAGGCGAGAAAGGTGAAGGTGAAGCCGGACGGAAAAGTCGAGGTTTCAACCATTCACTTCTAAGGAGCTTCAATATGCAACTTTTAACCAAAGCACAGCGCGAAAAGCTGTTAAAAAATGGTCGCAATCGTGATCAAGACCACGCTCCTGTGGTCAAAATATTTAACCCAATGGGTTCTGCTACATGGCTACTTTCAGAAATTGATGACGAGGATAATTCTATTGCATTCGGATTGGCCGATCTTGGAATGGGTTGCCCAGAGATGGGTAGCGTTAGTCTGGATGATCTTCAAAATTTCCGAAACAACCAAACGGGTCTTGGCTTAGAGCGCGATCTCCATTTTAAGGCCACCGCCCCTTTATCAAATTATGTAGACGCCGCAAGAAATGCAGGTCGCATCGTCGATTATCTTTCTTAAAGCAGGAAACTAAATATTATGGCTAAAAAACTACGTGACTTCACTGTTACTCTTTACCCTGCTCATTTAGAACGGGGCTTCTATGTGACCAAATTTGATTTTGGAGAGGAATTACCCCAAAAATCGTTCCAGGCAGCAACCGCCGATGAAGCTGTAGCAGAAGCGAAAGTATTTTCCACAGAGTATGGTAAAGGCTGCCATGCTAGCATTCGTCTCGTTCAAGGTCGAAAACCTGCCGGGTTTGATGCAAAGTGTAAAAATCTATATTATAATATTGAACTGCCCATAGCATCTTAATTTTCAGAAAATAGTTTTCCAACTTAACCGCCCCGGCTCTGCCGTGGGCGGTTTTTCTTTTGGATAGGAGGTCGGATAACTCAACTTTTGTTATATGTTAACGAAATACATATTGCCATCAATGGCGGCGTTGTTAGTATTTCTAAAGGAGTTGGGCATCCTAAAATAATGACTTGCCTTTGTTAGCTAGGGGGAAATATGAGGGACGCAAAAAAAGAGAAAATTATAGCAGGTATTTCCCGCAACTCACTTGATTGTATTGATGCTGTTTCTGATAAAGCAGAAGATAAAAGGCGAAATCATTACCACAGCGGCGCGAGTGCGTTAGCTAACCCTCAAACTTGGAATAGCAGTCAAGCTGTCAAGAGTTTGTCAGAGATCGCGGAAGGTGAACTTGAGCTTCTGATGGCGTTGATAGAGCAGCCTGTGATTGCGAGGGTAAGCGTTACGGATGAAGACGGCAATGAAGACATAATTTTCATAACTCGTAAGGCACCTATTTCTGTACCGGGGTTTAAAATTGCTGGTCGCAATTCAAAATTAGGGCGAATTGCTTCTTTGTCTGTTGGTGATGAAGAGACATTTACTTCTAGTGGTGAAGAACATGACTTGCTAATAGAAAGTTCGGCTCGCCTATATCCAGTCCGTCGAACAGGGGAATGGGATGCGCTAAATACCGAAGTAGATGTTCGTAACTTTGGTAAATTTACTCTCAAATCCCTTCGAGCGGTTCTAAAGACAAAAGACGCACTTGATGGTGATGAACTTGCATCCCTGTGGGGGGATGAGGAAGATGAAAACATTATAGAAGGTGTGCGCCGCGCAATATTAACTCGTATGGGCTTGCGCGATCAACCCATACTGGACAAGCATCAAGATGAAATATTCAGAATGCCACTAAATAGTCGATGCTTTCTTTCGGGTCCCCCCGGTACGGGGAAAACCACAACGCTCATTCGTCGTTTGGGCCAGAAGACGGGCTGGCAGGCACTTAACGAAGCCGGAGACGAGGCTCATCTGGCTAGAAAAATTCAAGATGATATCGGTCACTTACATGAGGCGAGTTGGTTCCTATTTTCGCCAACGGAGCTGCTGAGGCAATATGTCAAAGAGGCGTGCGCAAGGGAAGGTCAGGTTGCCTCGGATGAACATATTCGAACATGGAATGAATTCCGCCGGGATATTGCACGCGAAAAATTGAAGTTATTGCGAACGGGCACTGGAGCGGGGGCTTTTGTGGAACGCCGAGAACAAGAGTATTTACACGAAGACACGAATGACGATGCGTCATGGTATGATGATTTTCGGGGGTATCTTGATAGGAAAAACAGGTCGGAACTTACCGCAACCGCTGAGTGGTTGACCAAAGGAGAAGAGGCTGATCTTCGTTCTTTGGGAGGACGTCTCCTTCAGATTTTACAGTCCTCAGAACGTGATTTCTATGGTTCAGTAATACAACGTGTTGCGGGCCTCTCACCCGATATCCGTAACGCAATCTCTGAACGCAATGATGAGATAGAGCGAATTCTTACTCTCGCGCGAAATACGCTTACACATACTAACCACGATTTCCCCAATCTACTCCGCGAACAAATTTTGCAACAAATCAAATTGGCTCATCAAGAAGAACGTGATGACGAAGAAACCTATGATGATATTGAAGATGATGATGAGCCAATAGTCGAATCAGTGACTGGGCAGAAAGTAAGTGGAAAGCAAGCGAGTGCCCTATTCTATCGGGCAATAAAGGCCCTCGCCAAAACACAAGTTGCAAAACGTCGAGTATCAGATAAATCCCAAGATGGAATACTTCTTACATGGTTAGGACCGGAGCGTTTGCCGCCGGAAAAAGACCTTGCAAGGTTAGGGAAACTCCTCTCAGAGCAGACTCACTTGCGTAAGTTTGAGAAGCTTGACCGAATTTTCCTTCGTAGTGTTGCGTCAAAGTACAAGCGGTTTAGGAGTGATCGAGCAAAGGACCAGCGCTGGTACCGTGCAATGCCGGGTAAATTGTCGGACATCTATTGGTTGGAACTAGACCTGCTTATTCTGGCTTTTTTACAAATAGCCAACGAGATACTCAATTTCTACCGGAAGCAGGCTGGAGGAAATATGCCGGACGGTGGGGTATTAGGTGCCATTCGTAAACTGCAAAGAGCGCAGATTTTTGTGGATGAAGCAACGGATTTCTCCCGAGTTCAGCTTGCGAGTATGTATGAGCTTTCACACCCGTCCAGTCGATCCTTCTTCATATGTGGAGACTTCAATCAGCGCCTAACATCTTGGGGCGTTAAATCTAATGAAGATTTGGATTGGCTCGGCATCGCAATCGAGCGGAAGACGATATCGGTATCTTACAGACAAAGTCGACGTCTCGTTGATTTTGCAAAGGAAGTTGCCAAACTAGGCGGGTCTCATGCTGATGATGTTGTTCTTCCAGACAGACTGGATGCAGAGGGGTTAGCTCCAGTCTGGGGAAGCGGGTTGGCTGATGATGCCGCAACGGCAAATTGGTTAGCTCTTCGAATTGCTGAAATTGATCGTATGGTTCAAAAAGCAACGACAATTGCCATTCTTGTAAACGATGAAGATCAAGTTGAGCCGCTAGCAACTGAGTTAAACGATAAGGTTGAAGACATCAATCTCTCTGCTGTGGCATGTAAGGATGGCAAGATTGTTGGAAACGACCAAGATATCCGCGTGTTTAGTATCCAGCACATTAAGGGATTGGAATTCGAAGCGGTGTTTTTTGTAGGGTTGGATCAAACGATCCAATCCAACCCCGACCTCTTTGCAAAATTTTTATATGTTGGAGCAACGCGTGCAGCAACATACTTGGGCATCACCTTCAACAATGTTCCCCCTACGGTGATTCAGCCTTTGCTGCATCATTTTGAGAAAGGATGGGATGCTTGATACTAGGAAGAAGTGCTCGTGCGCTTTAATTTGATTAGATTAAAGAGATATTTTTTACCGCTCCGGTTTACACCGTGGGCGGTATTTTTTTAGAGGTAGAGGCCGGGAAAGTTTTTGGTGAACAAGTCGGGGGCGAGGAGAGCCTTCGGCAAGAAACCAAGGAGAAACCCAATGGCTCAAGCTCAAACCGCCCAGTCAACACAAACATCATCCCCACCACCGTCCGTTCTGGATGGTGATTTATTCTCACAACCCCAACAGTCACAAAAGCCCAATCGTGCAGAGCAACTGGTATCTGTCGCAGAAAATTTACTTAGAACCCTGTGTCAGGGGCAATCCTTAAGTGCACAGACTTTACGCTCTGCGATGGAAACGGTCTTTGGCGGCTCGGATGCAGAAGGGCTTTGGAGCTGGAAGGATGTTTATGAGGCGCAGGAAATTTCAGCCTTGTTATTCGTCCATAAATATCGTGATGCCCTGACAAAACGCGAACCCCTGGCAACATTGGCAACACTAGAAAAACTTCAATCCCTATTGGCAACGCAGACAAGACGCTCGGATGTGTCTCAACGCTGGCAGCAATTCTCCACACCTTTGCCCTTAGCATTTATCGTTGCCCAGGCCGCCGCAATTCAGGCCAGCGATGTGGTGCTGGAACCGTCCGCTGGAACTGGGTTGTTGGCACTCTTTGCGGAAACAGGCGCATTAGATATTCATCTCAATGAGCTTGAACCAAAACGCCGCGCCATTCTGCAAGGTTTGTTCACGGACGCCCAAGTCAGCAACCATAACGCTGAATATATTGACGATCTTCTGCCGCGTGGCTTTGTGCCTTCTGTTGTGGTGATGAACCCACCTTTTTCCACATCTCCCACCATGACCAAGACCAGCCCTGCCGTAGCAGGTCGCCATATCTTCTCAGCTCTTAACCGATTGGCAAGTGGTGGCCGTTTGGTGGCCATTACGGGTCGCAACTTTGCTCCTGTCAGCTCTCAGTGGCGCGACGCTTTTGTGAGATTACAGAAAATAGCCCGTGTCGTTTTTTCAGCACCCTTGGCTGGAAAGATTTATGCCAAGCATGGCACCACTTTTGAAACCCGCGTGACCGTGTTCGATAAAATCCCCGCAGACGACCCTAATGATTTTTCTGGCTATCATCCTGAGTTGATCACATCAACGGCGGATTTATTGCGCCTGGTTATGCGTACCATGCCGGAGCGGTTGCCTGTCCAAGCCAAAGTTGTCGAGATCAAGCGGGAACCAGCGAAGTTAGATACAGCCAAGACCGCTCTTGCGCCAATCGCTGAAAAACCCAAACCCATCGACATTACGGATTCTTTGCCACTGGCTTATGAAACACTGGATTGGTCAGCACCAATTGAAGAACTAAAAGACTGTCTGTATGAGAATTACACACCGCAGTCAGTCGTTATTGAGGGGGCAAAGCCTCACCCAACAACCTTGGTGCAATCGGCGGCGATGGCCTCTGTTGCGCCACCCAAACCATCCTATGTGCCGGACCTGCCAAAACGGTTAATCACAGAAGGCGTACTATCAGATGCACAGCTCGAAAGCATCATTTATGCAGGCGAAGCCCATAGCATTATGCTGCCCGGTGAATGGGCGGTAAACCAGCACCATGATCTGGCTGGTGAAAGCGAGATCGAAGCCAATTCAGAAACAGGCTCAGAAAATGAAATCAAGTCAGTGCAATTCCGCAAAGGCTGGTTCCTGGGCGATGGCACGGGCTGTGGCAAAGGTCGGCAGGTGGCGGGGATCATCCTTGATAACCGCTTGAAGGGTCGTAAACGAGCCATGTGGGTGAGTAAGAATGACAAACTGCTTGAGGACGCAAGGCGTGATTGGGCGGCATTGGGTGGCGATCCAAAGCAAGTCGTACCACTGTCAAAATTCAAGCAGGGTCAGTCCATTGTGCTCACAGATGGTATCTTGTTCCTGACCTATGGCACGCTGCGATCTGCCGCACGCCAAGGCAAGAACTCACGCCTTGACCAGATCGTTGAATGGTTAGGGCCAGACTTCGATGGACCATTGATGTTCGATGAATCTCACGCACTGGCCAATGCCACTTCGTCTAAGGGAGAACGTGGTGTGAAAAACGCATCAAAGCAGGGTCAGGCGGGATTGCGCTTGCAACGGGCGTTACCGATGGCGCGCGTTGCCTACGTATCGGCGACGGGAGCCACTCAAGTCAGCAATCTGGCCTACGCCGAACGGCTTGGCCTGTGGGGTGAAGATACCGCCTTTAAAACCCGTGCCGGCTTTGTGCAAGCGATGGACGCGGGCGGGGTGGCGGCGATGGAAGTCATCTCGCGGGACTTGAAGGCGATGGGGCTTTATACGGCCAGGTCGCTCAGTTATGACGGGGTGGAGGTTGATATTCTGGAGCACAAGCTGAGTGTGGACCAGATCGCGATCTATGACAGTTTCGCCGAGGCCTATCACATCATCCACCAAAACCTGCAAGCGGCACTGGAAGCCCTGAATATCAGTAGTGAGGAGGGTACTCTGAACAAGAACGCCAAGGCGGCTGCGCTGTCGGCGTTCGAGTCCTCCAAGCAACGCTTTTTCAATCACATGCTGACCGCTATGAAATGCCCCTCGCTGATCAAGGCCACCGAAGCGGATATCGCGCGCGGTGACGCGGTGATCGTGCAACTGGTCTCCACGGGCGAAGCCCTCCTTGAGCGCAGACTTGCCGAAATTCCCACCAGCGAATGGCAGGATTTAAACGTCGATATTACGCCGCGCGAATATGTGCTGGATTATCTACTCAATTCATTCCCCACCCAGCTTTACGAGGTTTACACGGACGAAGACGGCAATGAGTGTTCCCGGCCGATGTTTGATGCGGCTGGCAATCCGGTAATGAACCGTGCCGCTGAGACCAAGCGGGATGCCATGATCGAGCATCTGGCAGGACTACCCGCCGTGCCGACTGCGCTCGATCAAATCCTGCACCACTTTGGCACGGACGCGGTGGCGGAAGTCACCGGCCGCAGCATCCGGCTGGTGCGTGAGGATGGCGTGATCAAGGTTCAAAAGCGTCCCGGCTCCAGCAATCTGTCGGACGCACAAGCCTACATGGATGATGAAAAACGCATTCTGATATTCTCCGACGCGGGCGGCACAGGTCGATCTTATCACGCCGATCTGGACGCCAAGAACTCCCGCCGCCGGGTGCATTATTTGCTGGAGCCGGGTTGGCGGGCGGATAACGCCATTCAGGGCTTGGGCCGATCCAATCGCACCAATCAATCCTGCCCACCGTTGTTCCGCCCTGTGGCAACGGACGTTAAGGGTGAAAAACGGTTCCTCTCGACCATTGCACGACGCTTAGACACTCTGGGCGCGATTACCAAGGGTCAACGTCAAACGGGCGGTCAGGGTATGTTCCGATCAGAAGACAATCTGGAAAGCCCTTACGCCCGCGCTGCCCTGCGTCAGCTCTATCGCCAGATCGTGCGCGGTGAAATTGAGGAATGTTCCTTAACCGAGTTCCAGCAACAAACGGGCCTGTCGCTGCTTGATAGTGATGGATCGGTGCGTGAAGAACTCCCACCCATGAGCCGCTTTCTCAATCGGGTACTGGCTCTGACCATCGCAAAGCAAAACAGCATTTTTGGGGTGTTCGAGACGGTGATGGCGCAAATGCTTGAAGGCTTGCGGGCTAGTGGCGGGTTGGATATTGGTGTTGAAACCTTGCAAGCCGATAGCTTTATCGTGGCTGAAACCCGCGAGGTTTATACCCATGGGCAAACGGGCGCAAAAACAAACAGCCTCAAAATCACCCGTAAGGATAAGCTGATCGCGACCAGCTTTGAGGGTGTGATGGAGCGGCACACGGACGATGCCCGGTTTATGGTCAACGCAAAATCCGGCAGGGCTGCAATGGTATCGCCCGGCCTTAATCGCATGACGGAAGAAGGCGCGGTGCAAAAATGCGTTCGTTTGGTGCGGCCCGTAGAATCAGACAGCATGACCGAGGTCGAGCTTGCAACATCTAAGTGGGAGGAAGTTGCTCTCTATCGTTTTAAGGAAGCCTGGGAAACCGAGCTGGCGAGCTTGCCGGAGTTCCAGATTTCAACCTTCTATCTGGTGACAGGGCTGTTATTACCGATCTGGGACCGTATGCGTAAGGGGTCTATGAAAATTTACCGCCTGCAAACCGATGATGATCGCAGATTGCTGGGCCGGGTGCTTTACGAGAAAGACCTGCCAACCTTCTACAAAGCGCTTGGGTTGGAAGCACCTGAAATGTCACTGGAAGCCTTGTGGAGTTCAGTGCTGGATGATGGTTCATCCTATGAGTTGGCTCGGAAGCTCCGCTTGCGCCGCTCAAGGGTGACGGCTGAATACCGGATCGAGCTGAGCTTCGATGGCGGGTCGGGAATTTTCGAAACGCTCATTGGTTTTGGTTGTATGACCGAGGTCATCGCCTACAAGCGCCGGGCGTTCATTCCGGTCGGTGCCAATGGTCAAAGCATTCTTGCGAAAGTGTTGGAACGCTTCCCACTGGTGGGAGTTTGAGTCTGTGAAAGCTTCGGAACTCTCTCACCGCCTTGGGCTGAACGCCCTGGCGGTGTGTCGATATTATTTATTCAATGGACATAAAGCTGGGCGGTACTGGCAGGTCGGCAACGCGCAAAACGAAAAGGGCAAGAGCCTGTTCGTGCGCCTTGCCGACCCCGGCACCCCCGGCAAATGGAATGATGCCGCCACGGATGAGTATGGGGACTTGCTGGATGTTATCCAACTGTCCTGTGGCTTGCCTGATCTGGCTGCCGCCATGACCGAGGCCGTGCGGTTCTTACGGCTGTCGCCATCACCGCCGCCACGATCTGCACAGCTCAGCAAACGCTCCAGTTATACGGACATCGCCAGACGGCTATACGCCGCTGCCCGTCCTATGGCAGGAACGCTGGGCGAAACCTATTTAGGCAAGCGCGGTATCGCCCTGCGCGAAGGAATGGGTTCGCTCCGCTTCCATCCCCGCGCATGGTTTGCTGCCAACACATACCACCCCGCGATCATCGTCGGCGTGCGCGATAACGCTGGCAACCTCACAGGCATTAACCGGATGTTCCTGGATAAAACCGCCAACCTGATCGAACGCCGCGCTTTGGGAGAGCTAAACGGCAACGCCGCCCGCATCGGCCCAATCAATGTGCATCATTTGTTGGTTGGTGAAGGGCTGGAATCCACATTGTCATTTACCGTAACCCACCCAGGTCAGCCACTGGCAGCAACACTAAGCTCCGCTCATATGGCAGCGTTTAAGATACCCGCAGTGGTTAAATACTTAACAATCGCCGCAGACAACGGTGCGGCAGGACGGGACGCAGCTAGAAAGCTGGAAGCCCGCGCTTTCGCGCAAGGCGTTAAGGCAAGAATAGTATGTCCGAGGTTGGCTGATTTTAATGATGATTTGGTCAGGGGCAGTTAGTGGTTTGCTGGAATGTCGGCTATGATGCAGGGTGCGTATGTAAACGTGGAAGGGCTTTGACCAGCGTGAATAGCCAAGAACGGACATTGATTGTTCACGGCTCCCAGTTGGAGACATGCAATGAGGAAAGGAATGTTACAATGAGATGCTATTTTCAAGGTTGCACTGAGAAGGGGGTTACAAAAGAGCACATTCCGCCGCGATCATTTTTCCCAGATGGAGAGAAGTTGCAGTTATTAATTGTCAAGTCATGCAAGGCCCACAATAACGCCAAGTCAACGGATGACCTCTACGTTTTAGCACAAATTTGCATGAATGCCTCACCGAGCAACCGAGCACGAGAAGTGTTCCAAAACAAGGTCAATCCCCAACTTTCTCACAATAACGACGCCCTACGACGGATGCTCGTGAAGAATGCTGTGATGGTCGAAGGGGCTGTCGCATATCCTGTCGACGTCACACGTTTTGACGATTTTTTCACAGCGTTATCGTGTGGCCTAATCTACAAATCCCAGAAAGCTCAACTGCCATGGAATTACAATATTGGCCATATTTATCATCGGTTCAACAGTGATGAAGACAAAGAGCAGAGCGAAATAGAGTCGAATATTGACCGCTTCTATGATGAAAAGCCGTTAGCTTTCATGTCGTTTGGAAATCCGGACACTCGTAATGAACGTATCTACACCTGTGAAATCCACGGTCTTCCCGATTACCAAGGAAGCATCACTATCGTCCATAGATTTTTTGGGGTGTTCAAGGCAACATCCATGCTCACGCGGCTCTTAAGTTTCGACAACAACGCCCCTTCATAATCGGCAAGCTACCGCTGCAAAAATAGTGACTGAAGGTGCTCACCCATCCACCGCAGCGAACAACCGGAAAATCCGCATTGTGGCCGTTCCGCGATGAACGCGAGAATGTCTCCCAAGGATCATTTTCGCTGATTTAAGCCACGTCAATTTCATTTCTGCTGACGAATGTAAAGCGGCCAAATTAACATGAAATCTTTCGGTTAGATGGTATCGCTTCGCTCCCATCCCCGCGCATTGCATGTCGTCTTGCTGCTTCGCGCAAGTACGCCATCGGTCTTTTATTCCTCCATTAAATCAGTTGGTTTGTTAAATCCGGTTTTTGGCATCGGTGCTTTGTTGAGCCGTTTCACTTCCCCTTTCCACTCCTGAACTCGTGACAAACGCCTAGAGGGAAAGGCGAGAAGAGAAAGGGTGTTTATCAACACTTAAAGGAGTAAAGAAAATGTATTCAATCAACAGCGTAACACTCGTAGGTCATCTTGGCGCAGACGCCGACATTCGGACAATGCAAAATGGTGATAAAGTAGCTACCCTGTCCATCGCGACAGACCACAGCTTTAAAGACAAGCAAACAGGTGATTGGGTTAAGCGCACAGAATGGCACCGTGTCGTGACGTTCCAACAGGGACTGGTAACGGTTCTTGAGAAACACGCGAAGAAGGGTCGCTTGACCGCCGTGCAGGGTATGCTTCGCACCCGTAAATGGACCGATAATAACAACATCGAGCGATACGCCACCGAAATCGCAGTAACACCCGGTTGTCAAATCCAGTTCCTGGAAAAACTTGATAACCGTCCATCAGACGATATGCCTCCGCCTGATGATCAAGGTAATTACGGTGGTGCTGATCTGGATGATGAGATCCCATTCTGAGGCGCTTGAATAATTGTTAGTGAAATCACGGCGGGGGCTTGCGGGCTTCCGCCGTTTCTCATTCAAGGAGGGATACATCATGGAAATTAAAATTATTGCCCTGTTAGGCAAATCACCTCGCGACCGCCTAGCGAGCCTGAAGGCCCTCGCGGCTCGTTATCCTCATTATGGCGACATGCGCCAAGTCTATCGTCAGGGCTTTCGCCCTTTGACGACGCGACACTGCCCCATGAACGCCAACGACCCTGAACGGGCCGCAAGGCGGTTCTATGAGGACGCGAAACAGGCTGGCCTACGGTTTGTCGGCTGGGCCGACGAAAACCTTAGGCTTCGCCATAAGGGATGGTATGCGGATAATTATGCCGAGGAAACCTTTCGCGGCGCGATCTTCCGCTTACCCTCTAAACGAGGGTGTGCGCGGTTTGTCGCTGGCTATGGCGAGAGCATGAATGACGGCTTCGTTCTCGACCTCTGCGAGGTCTGGAACGATGACCTGATCGGTGCCACCCGGGAGAGCGACCGACTGGCAGAACGGGCGGCTGAGGATGCCCGCGAATATGAGGCAAAAGAATCCGCAACGCTGCGGATTGGCAATATTGCAGACGAGCTTAAAAATATTCGTTCCGATATTTTAGCTCTGTGTCATTCAATTCGGGAAGCCTGTCCAAGCATTGGCGAACATCAACCCATTCGCTCGGCTTTGCGTCAGAGCTTGCAAAGTCACTTGAGTAACCGTGTGGCCCTGGTCGCCGAACGTGAACGGCTGCGTAATAACTATTGGGACATTGTTCCAAGTTGGTAATGTTGGAGTTCTCCTACCACCTTTGGCTGGATGCCAAAGTGATGGATCGTGATGTTGTAATCACGCAGCAACCATCATCACGCCATGACCGAGGCCATTTGGTTCCTGGCTGGAACGCCAGAACCTTTGGCCTGGTCTATGGCTCATCACCACCGGACGATACCAGACGGCTGAACGCCGTTGGCTGTCCTTTTCCCCGCCTTCCATGCGGCGGGATATTGTCGCTTCGCTCCCATCCCCGCACATGCACGCCACATTAACCCGGTAACGCCGGAGTTCTCGTTCCATCTCTGGCTGAACGCCGAGATGAAACATCGTGATGTCCAGAGTTAAAGGCTGGAAAAGGTTGGGTGTCGTTCAACACACAACAGGAGAAGGCAAATGACATGCGTACATAACAAAAGAGCAGGTACAGCCCCAGTAAATGCGGTTTATATCGGACGGCCCGGTAAATGGGGCAATCCATTTCAAATTGGCCGTGATGGATCACGCATGGAAGTAATCGAGAAATTTCGTAATTATCTTGCGTGCCGCCCGGAAATTAGAAATGTCATTTAGCGCGAATTGCGCGGTAAAGACCTCGTATGCTGGTGCGCTCCGGCGGCTTGTCATGGCGATGTTTTGCATCAAGTGGCAAACGGATAGAGGCGTATTGCTATGAGTGAGGATTTAGCTCTCTTTTCTGAATTCATCTAATCATGTAAGCTCCTGTCGAAATAGTGCTTATGCTATTTGTAGTTTGAGTTATGCAAATGGAAGTGTCATGAATTTAGAATCAGGGTTAGTGTTTGAGGACGAAGATTCAGCTAAAGAATACTTGCTTGATGTTTTGTCTGGTCATTTTGAATTGTATTGTGAAGTCAATATAGAGCACGCCACATTCAATGAATTAACAATTCGCCCAGATATTGTCGCAATTCCTTTAGATCAAACAATACAACGACATTGCCTTGGCTTTTGAAATAAAATCCGGTAAAAAATCTGGAACACGGGATTTCGCGAAAGCGTTTAAACAATCATCTGACTATGTTTTCTCACGCATCAAACCAGATATTACGCGCGGCGGAGATTTTAAATCTCATGTTGGAAAGCCAATTGTGGCCTGCTTCATGTTTCCTGCCCCACCATGGGTTACAGAAGATGCTCTGAGTGAAGATATGAGCCCGTGCGAGTTGAAGAAAACAGGGGATGCTATATTTATTTCTGGAATGGCTCATATGGCGAGATACCTTGGAGTTGGAATGGCATGG
>WASW01088543.1_pt1 | contig 15337 bp, 16 predicted proteins | sample 5698521 | NCBI WGS metagenome assembly WASW01 (sample SAMN11175560, study PRJNA528189) | sponge metagenome | isolation source: marine sponge | host: Leucetta | place: Antarctica: Western Antarctic Peninsula, King George Island | collected 2013-01
GGCGATTTTCCTGGATGATGGGCGTATCGAAGAACAAGCTCCGCCCGCCGAACTGTTCGGCAATCCAAAATCAGAGCGCTGCCGGCAGTTTCTTGCCAGCAGTCTTTGAGATCTATCGATAACTATAAAAAGACTACAAAAAACTGTTTAACCCTAGGAGGAAAAAATGAAAAAACTTACCATCGTAGCGTCTCTCGCCGCAGCCATGTTGGCCGGACCAGCCCTGGCAAAAGACTACACATCCATCAAGGTCGCCACCGAAGGTGCCTATGCGCCGTGGAACTTTAAAGACAGCGCCGGCAACCTGAAGGGGTTCGAGATTGATCTTATTGCCGACCTTTGCAAACGCATGGCGATCAAATGCACGGTTGTCGAACAGGCCTGGGACGGGATTATTCCGTCGCTGACCGCGGGTAAATACGATGCGATCATGGCTGGTATGTCGATTACGGAAAAACGCAAAAAGAAAATCACCTTCTCGCGCGCTTATGCCTCAACGCCAGCAAAATTTGTTGTCATGAAGTCCAGCGGGTCCGCCGGGTTTAAAACAAGTGCCATGGCAGTCAATCTGATGGAGATTGATGGCGGTGAACAGGCAGCGATTGACGCAGTAGTGAAAGAGTTTAAGGGCAAAACCATTGGTGTGCAGACGGCAACGACGCACGAGAATTTCCTCAAGAAGTATCTCGGCGCTGATGCGACCGTCAAAACCTATGATACCCAGGAAAACCTTGATCTCGATTTGCAGGCTGGCCGCGTCGATGCGGCTCTCGCGTCCATGAGTTACTGGGCACCATTGCTGAAATCCGACAAGGGCAAAGACATGACCTCCGTTGGTCCTGATCTGACCGGTGGTCCGTTTGGCGCTGGTGTTGGAGCCGGGATCCGCAAGGAAGACCAGGCTTTGGCTGACATGTTCTCGAAAGCCATCAACGGCTCTATCGCCGACGGCACGGTCAGCAAACTGGCCATCCAATGGTTTGGTTTTGACGCGTCTGTCAAATAACCGAGCAGTTTGATCGATCAACACGATGAGCGCCGAGCGGCGTAAGGATATTTTTATGCCGCTCGGTCTTATTGTGAATTAAGGACAAAAAATTGGAACTGACGCTGCTTGCATGGGGCGATGGTGGGTGGGGAGACGAAATGGTCTTCGGCGCTCTTATGACACTGGCTGTTGCCGCGAGTTCCTATCTTCTTGGTATCGCTTTTGGGTCGCTGTTTGCGGCAATGAAGTTATCCAATTCAATTATTCTTCACTTTATCGCTGATATCTATACCACCCTTATCCGGGGCATTCCCGAATTGCTGGTCATCTATCTCGTTTTTTTTGGAGGTGGGGCTGTGCTACGAACCATTGCAAAAGGCGTCTTTGGCTACGGTGAATTTATCGATCTTCCGATTTTTGTTACTGGTATGTTGTGTATTGGGATTAGTGCAGGGGCCTATTCAACTGAAGTGATCCGCGGCGCCGTACTCGCTATACCGATTGGCCAAATGGAAGCTGCGCGCGCGGTTGGTATGTCAAAATGGCTCCGATTCCGGCGTATTTTGATCCCGCAAGTGGCACGTTATGCCTTGCCGGGACTTGGTAACGTCTGGCAACTGACCCTCAAAGAGACATCTCTTATTTCGGTGATCGGGCTGGTTGAAATTATGCGCCAGTCCTCGATCGCCAGCGGATCAACAAAGGAGCCGTTCACGTTTTATCTGACGGCGTTCTTCCTTTATTTGGCATTGACGTCATTCACCAATCGCGGTTTTCTTCGAGCCGAGGTCTGGGCCAACCGCGGCGTCAGGACAAACTGATATGGATTTTGAACTGATGCAGGAAAGCTGGCCTCTACTGGTTGGCGCAATCCCCGAAACTTTGCTGCTCGCCAGCTCATCCCTCAGCATCGGTTTTATGCTGGCAGTATTTATCGCAATGATCCGCCTGTCGCCGAGTAAAGTTGCTTCGCATATTGCCTACGGATTTGTCTATATATTCCGCTCAACGCCCCTTTTGGTGCAAATATTTCTGATCTATTACGGCTCTGGTCAATTTCGCCCGGCTCTAGAGAGTGTGGGTTTATGGACATTCTTCAAAGACCCCTGGTTCTGCGCCATTCTGGCCCTGACCCTAAATACGGCGGCGTATAGCAGCGAAATTATTCGCGGCGGAATTCAGTCTGTCCCCTGGGGGCAGTTGGAAGCGGCGCGGGCTTGCGGGATGTCGGGCTTGCTTCTCTTTCGCCGCATCACATTTCCCGTGGCCATCCGTCAGGCCCTGCCGGGGTATGGCAATGAGATAATCCTGATGGTCAAGTCAACTTCACTGGCGAGTACAATCACCATTCTGGACGTAACGGGAATAGCCAAGAAAATCATTGCCGAGACGTGGAGCCCGATTGAGATATTTATCATCGCTGGCGCAATTTACCTGACCATCAACTTTATCGTGACGCGCGGTGTTCAATGGGCTGAGATTAAGTTGTCTCCACAACTGTTCAGGAACCGGAAATCATTCTGGCAGAGATTATTTGGAAAGCCTGACAAACCGGCGCCCCTCGATCAAATCGCCCATTAAGGCGACAGCAACGCTCCGCCCTGACGATGAGCCAGCGGCTCGGCGCCGGCGATTTTGCAAACCTGATCACCAGATTTAACCAATACAGTTGCTTTGCGGGCGAACATCAGGCCCGATGTGCGGGCGTAGAGCGGGGTTCTGGCGGCGGCAACATCATCAGCTTCGATGTCGATAAGATCGGCCAGATGGTCGCCCGCGTTAACCACATCACCGGGTGTTTTATGCCAGGCGAGCAGGCCGCTGGTTGGCGCTTTAAGCACATCAACCCCATCAAGCGGCGTTGCATCACAAAGGGCATCCATCAACGTTCCGGGATCGCCTTCTACCACGCCTTTTCGCATCAAAAATCGAAGCAGGGCACCGGCGTCTTGGACCGCCAGATCATCAAGAATATCGTTTTCACCGCGGAGTTCGACAGTCACGGCAAAACACTGCCGGGCGATTTCCGGGGCTAAGTCAAAACGTTGTTGCAGCGCAATCCACGGGCGGTGGTTGGCCTCATCAAACGGTCCGCCGCCGGCTTCATCTTCAAGCAGGAGTACGGGTGATCCCAGTTCCCTATTAAGCACCATGGCATCGTCCTGCTGCGCCCGGTTGGCATAAACATGTAAAGTGGCGATGCTGTCACAGTGCAGATCAAGCACGATATCGGCATCGATCGAAAGGCCAAGTAAGGTGGCGCGCAACTCGTCCAGCTCCGTTTCGCGCGGCAGGTCGGTGACAGCAGTGCGCAGGGCGTCCCGAATCAGGGCGATATTGTCTTCTGTATTATCGGTCAATTTACCGTCAAGCCGCTCGGCCGCTGCGTCGGTCAGGTCCGGCCAATTGCGGTTAAAATTACCGCCGCCGTCAAGATGGTAACGTCCTGTCATATCACCGTTGACCCGCTGCCCGAGACCGATGGGGTTTGCATAGGGAAGCAGCACGATCTCACCGGTTATCCGCCCCTCAAGGTCAGCCTCATCAAGCATTCGGGTCAGATGATGCTGAACCAGTAATCCCGGCCATTCGTCGGCATGGATCGAGCTTTGCAGGTAAGCCTTCGGGCCGCCTCCTGCCGTACCGTAGCGGTGAACTTTGAGATGGCGGGTTGTTCCGGGGCTTGGTGATTTAAGAGGGATTAGCTCGGTCTGGCGCGGCATAAAATTACTCCGGATTGGATGGGCGGAAAAAGTGTGTCTCAATTCTTCAAAACAGTATTGCCGATATGATCGCCAAAATCAGCGCCGAGTCCATTATTTCTTTCAGTGCGGAAAGTGGTTACGATTACCTTGCTAACAACAGCAACAGATCGCGGCGCAGAGATTATGCCTGACATTTCAATCACCCCCATCAGCCCGGCTATCGGCGCAGAAATTTCCGGTATCGATTTATCATCCTGTTTGAGGCCTAACGTTGTGCGGCAGGTGCGTAGCGCCTTACTTGATCACGGCGTGATCTTTTTCCGGGATCAAAATCTTTCCCCTGAACAGCAGATGAACTTCTCCAAACAGTTTGGTGAACCGGTCGAATACCCTTACGTTCAGGGATTGCCGGATTATCCGCTGATTATCCCGGTTCTGAAACGTGCTGATGAAGATAAAAATTTCGGCGGTATATGGCACAGCGATACGACCTATCTTACTGAGCCGCCAATGGGCACCATCCTGCACGCGATTGAGCTGCCGGACGTCGGCGGGGATACCCTGTTTGCTAATATGTACAGCGCCTACGAGGCCCTGTCGGACGGCATGAAAAACATGCTGGCGCCGCTTCGGGCCGTCAACTCGGGGTCCAAAAAGGCGGCCGCAGTTACGCGCGAAGACCGCATCAGTGAGTCTGGTAAAGGTGCCAGTTCGGTACAGCTTGAGTCCGTTCACCCGGTGGTTCGAACCCACCCTGAAACCGGGCGCAAAGCGCTTTATGTCAACGTCGCCCATACGGTGCGGATTGATGGCATGACAGAAGACGAAAGCGCTTCGCTGCTTGAGTTTTTATTTAAACACCAGACCCGCGAAGAGTTTACCTGCCGGTTCCGCTGGTCGGCAGGTGCGATTGCATTTTGGGACAACCGCTGCACCCAGCATTTTCCGGTCAATGATTACCCCGGGCAAAAACGACTACTGCACCGGATCACCTTGAAAGGCGAAGTGCCTCATTGACCCTGGGAGGCACCATCGTCGCCGATGTTGCGTCGGGGTAAAGGTCCATCGTCCGGGCCAATTGCCGCGTCAGGCCCAGGACAATGTCGATACTGGGTGTTGGAATGCCCACTATTCTGCCGATTTCCTGAACCGCGGTTACCAGCGCGTCAATTTCCATCGGTCTGCCTTGTTCAAGATCCTGAAGCATAGACGTGCGGTGAGCACCTACACTGGCTGCCCCGTTGATCCTGCGCTCACGGTTGACCCGAAATGTGGCGCCCAGCCGGATGGCAATTTTTTCGGCCTCCTGCATCATCAGATCCGCTGTCATCAGCGTATCTGGGTCTGTTGCAATAATGTCGAGGGTTGTTCTGGTTAGTGCCGATATGGGGTTAAAACATAAATTTCCCCAGAGTTTCAGCCAAATTTCACTACGAATATCTTCAATCACCGGTGCCTTGAACCCCGCTTTCGTCAGGATTTCAGATAACCGGGAGCAGCGCTCGGTTAGTGTTCCATCAGGTTCGCCGAGAGTGAACTTGTTGCCATAGATGTGCCGGATCACGCCAGGGGCTGTTTTTTCTGTCGCCGGGTAAACAACGCAGCCGATAACACGGTGCGGTTCGATCGAATTCCATTGCCTGTTATTCGGATCAACTGAAAAAACGCGCCGTCCTTCAAATGAGCCGGGTAAATTATGGAAATACCACCATGGCACACCATTCTGACAGGTCACGACGGCCGTATTTTCGCCTAATAATGGTTCCAGTTTTTCAGCGCATTCCCAGGCCTGATGGGCTTTCAGGCAGAGAATTATATAGTCCTGATGGCCCAGGGATTCAGGGTTGTCTGTGGCGTGCACTGCTGCAACCATGCGCCCATCACCGGTTTCCAGCGTTAACCCGTTTTCCCGCAACGCCTCTAGATGGGCACCGCGTGCGATCAGGGAGAGGTCAACACCGCCGACATTAGCGAGGCCACTGGCGAGATATCCACCGATAGCGCCGGCACCATAGATGCAGATTTTTACCATTTATTCTTACCCCGCGAGATCGAGTTCTGTGGGTTTGGCCGTTTGCCGATAATGCTGTTGCGCCGACCGGACCCCGGACCCAAGTTCAATTGGAATGCCGACGTCCGCCATTGCCATTTCAGCCCCGGCGATTGCCTGCAGCAGCATCAAATCGTTAAGCCAGCCGAGATGGCCGATCCGGAAAACCCGCCCCGCCAGTCTGCTGAGGCCGCCACCGAGGGAGAGATCGTAGCGACCATAGGCGATTTTGATGACGTCATTGGCATCAAACCCCTCAGGAACATAGATCGCGCTAACCGTATCGGAATACCATTTGGGTTCTTCGGCAACCAATTTGAGACCCCACCCATCAACAGCTTTGCGGACACCCTCAGCAAGGCGATTGTGCCGGGAAAATACATTTTCAAGTCCCTCATTAAGCAACAAATCAACCGATGCGCGCAGTCCATGCAGCAGGGAGGTTGCCGGCGTATAGGGAAAATAACCGTCTTTGTTGGTCGCAATCATGTCATCGAAGGAAAAAAAACAGCGTGGACATTTTGCCGACTTGCTGGCCTCTAGTGCTTTTTCACTGGCAGCGACAATGGCAAGGCCACAGGGCAACATGAACCCTTTTTGCGATCCAGACACCGCAAGATCAACACCCCATTCGGTCATGCGGAAATCGATGCTGGCGATAGAGCTTACGCCGTCAACCATCAAAAGTGCGGGATGATTGGCGTCATCAAGGGCGCGGCGCACTGCCTCAACATCGCTGGTGACGCCGGACGCCGTCTCATTATGGCACACTAGAACGGCCTTGATTTTGTGTTCCTTGTCATTCGCCAAACGTTCGGCGTAAACATCAACGGGTACACCTTGCCCCCACGCCACATCAATCGCATCAACGTTAAGGTGGTGGCGCTTACACAGATCAATCCACAAATGGGAGAACTGGCCAAATTCAGATGCCAGAACTGTATCGCCGGGAGACAAAGTATTGGTAATCGCCGCTTCCCAACCACCGGTACCGGACCCCGGAAACAAAAATACTTTACCGTGGTCAAGTTTAAAAATCTGTTTCAGATCACGAAACAAGCCAAGGGTTAACGCTGGGAAATCCGGTGAGCGTTGATCCTCGGAGGGCAGGTTCATGGCGGCGCGTAGTTCGTTCGGGATATTCGTTGGTCCAGGTATAAAAAGCGAATTAAAACCGGCAGGCATATCAGGTCTCCTTGTTAGCCACGTCATTTACGTGGTGGTTCCGGGAACTAATCTATCTATATTGTTATTTGAATTATTATAAGGAGTGCTGTAAACCTATAAAAATGTCATTTTGGAGTTACAATTTATTATGCGAAGATTACGCGATCGATTACCGCCACTGAACAGCCTAGTGGTTTTTGAAGCCGCGGCGCGCTGCCTTAGTTTCACCGACGCAGCGAAAGAGTTGAGTGTTACGCAGGCGGCGGTGAGCAGGCAAATACGATTGCTGGAAGATCATATCGGTACGGTGCTGTTCCACCGTCTGCACCGGGCAATAGCATTAACGGCGCGGGGGGAAGAGTTTCAGCAGGCCGTTACCATCGGCCTTGAACACATCGCCCACGCCGCTGATGATATTCGTAGCGAGTCCGACGGCGCCGACATTACGATCTCGTCAAGTGTGACGTTTGCCTCTTATTGGTTGATGGCGCGTATCGCAAAGTTCCGGGCCCAGTTTCCTGATGTTGATGTGCGTTTGGTGGCGTCGGCTAAAGTTCGGGATTTGGGACCAACAGGTATCGATCTGGCAGTACGGTACGGTAAAGGCGCATGGGATAACGTCAGCAGTGATCATATGTTTGGTAACGATATTTTTCCAGTCTGCTCACCATCTTATCTTGAGGAAAGTAATGGTTTGAGCCAGTTAACAGAGTTAACGACGGCAACATTGCTGAAGCTGAACCAAAGCGACCGCAACTGGGTTAGGTGGGGAACCTGGCTTCAGCACTTTGGTGTTGATCAACCGCCGAAGGGGCGGGCGCTTTATTTTGATCACTATATGTTGCTGATTCACGCCGCCATTCGAGGCGAAGGGGTTGCTTTGTGCGGCGGCAAATTGGCAGAAGACCTGATTGACCGTGGTGAACTGGTCCGTCCAATTGACGTTGCGCTGAAATCGGACTATTCGTTTTATTTGTTGCGCCGGGCAATGCAGCCGCTGCGTCCTCATGCTGAGAATTTCAGAATCTGGTTGTTATCTGAGGCGCGGACTGATTAACAATAATCAGTTGTCTGCCGATACGAACGGTATCGGTGGATCCCCTGCTTTCCAAGGGTCGTATTTTAACATGATAGATTGAAAAATTGCGGCGTTGATAAAGGCCGCCAGCCAGGACTGCAGAGCAGGGTAGGGCGCTTTATCGAACCAGTCCCTGTCCGTATTGGCGAATTGCCGGATAAACGGCGCGATGGCGAAGTCGGCCAGAGACAGGCATGATCCATAAAGATACGGCGTAATGCGGAGACGGCCTTCAAGGCCCTGCAGAAATTCTTCTGCCAACTGGCGATGGGCTGCGGGATCTGCATCGTCATACCGATTGGCATATTTATATCGGTCTAAGTGAGGTTTGAAGTCATCCTCGCACGCTGCAATCAGGTCCAGCATTTCATCCAGGGTAGCTGTCTCCGGGGCAAGCCACTGCTCCGGATCATTTTGTTTTAATGACCAGAGCATAATGTCGAGACTCTGGTCAATGACCTCACCTTCGGCGACTTCCAGTACCGGAACGGTGGCCTTTGGCGAGATGGCAATCATTTCGACCGGTTTGTCACGTAGGACGACTTCGCGGTGCGTGCAGACCTGAGCGCTGGAATACAATGCCATCCGCGCCCGCATGGCATAAGGGCAGCGGCGAAAGCTGTAAAGGATCGGGTAGATTGGTTCCATTAGGTGCCGGTCTTTGGTGTGTTTTGACCAAGATGCGTTTCACCTCGATTTTTCGCCAATTCAATCTGCTTCTGGCGTTCGGCAAAACGTTCTTTTTGTTCAAGGGACTTGGCATCATGACATTTCGGACAACTGACGCCGGGGATATATAAATCAGACGTTTTGTCTTGCTCATCAATCGGATTACGGCACGCATGACAAAGATCATATGGCCCTGGTTTCAAACCGTGGCCGACCGAGACCCGCTCGTCGAAAACAAAACACTCGCCCTGCCAGAGACTCTCTTCCTCCGGGATTAGTTCAAGGTATTTCAGGATGCCGCCGTCCAGATGATAAACATCTTTCACCCCCATCTGACGCATAAACGCCGTCGATTTTTCGCACCGAATACCGCCAGTGCAAAACATTGCAACTTTTTTCGGCGTTTCGGTCAAGCCACTTTCTTTTGCCCAATTCGGGAAATCTCGAAACGATTTGGTGTTCGGATTGACCGCATTCTCAAACGTGCCGATCCCAACCTCGTAATCGTTACGGGTATCAACCACCAAGACGTCCGGGTCTGATATGAGATCATTCCAATTTTCAGGTTCAACATAGGTGCCGACAATCAGGTTTGGGTCGATGTCTTCAACCCCCATGGTCACGATTTCTTTTTTGAGGCGAACCTTCATACGCAAAAACGGCGCATCATTAGCCCAGGATTCTTTGTGATTGAGATCGCCAAACCGGGGGTCATCACGAAGCCAGGCCAGTACCGCACGAATTCTCGTCTCTGGTCCGGCAATGGTTCCGTTGATGCCTTCGTTGGCCAGGAGGATCGTACCCTTGATTTTTTGATCAAGACATTGGGCCAATAACCGTTCCTGCAGGGCGTTGATGTCGTTGAGGCGGACGAACTTATAAAGGGCGGCAACGAGGTAAGCGGGCATCATCTGATCTCTGGTATCATGGTCAGGTTTCTTAACAAAACGGTCTAGGTGATGTTATAGGCGTTGAATCCGGGTGTTCAATCCTGTTATTTGGTTAAGAATACGCCGATTAGCAACGGATTGTCACAACTTATGCCTAAACCACCGAAGCCCGAACCCCGTTTGAACCCCGAGTTCTGGCGTGAAATGAACCCACAATTGACGATCGGGGACGCTTATCAGCCGGATCTCTCTGTCAATATGATTAAGGTGGTTCATCGGGCATCCGACATGCTTGGTCGTGACGGGTATTTTCAACTCCCACCGCAATTTGACGAACAGGTGTTAAACCCCTTGCGTGATGCGATTAAAGCGTTGGCGCACATCGGCATACCGCCCGTATATATTTATCTATATGATCAACCCTGGGCAATATTTGCTGATCTCAGGCAGTTGATCAGCAATTTTCTGGGAGATGATTTTGTCCTACTACCGAATTTTTGGGCCTGGAATATTTCATCTGTTGAAGGTGCTAGAGGCTGGCCGCCACACCAGGACTGCGCGGCTCGGACACGGTTTCCGGATGGGGCTGGCGGGGATGTATTATTAAGTCTGTCTCTGTGGGTGCCGCTCAGTGATGCAACGCTGAAAAATGGCTGCATGGCTGTATTGCCACGTTTGTATGAACATTATTACAATATGCCATTGGATGATCCGGGTATCATTAAACCTGAGCACAGCATCGCCCTGCCGGCGAAAGCCGGGTCGGTACTGGGCTGGACACAGGATCTCTATCATTGGAGCAATCGGGTTACAGTTGACGGTGAAAACCCGCGCCTGAGTTTGTCATTCGAATTTCAAAATCGGGCGTTTGAGCCGTTGGCGGAACCTCTGCTTGATGTCACATGCCCACCATCGTTCGAGACACGCCTCGAGTTGATATCCAAACAGTTTGAAAAATACCAGCATATGGAAACCATGGATTTTCCCACTTATTGGGGGCTTTAACTGGAATTGTGACAAGTACGCTACAATTCGTTAAAACCAATAATCATTTATAAGCGGGATCGCACTATGGCATTAGACACCGATACACTGAACCAATTGATTGAAACCGTCAGGCGGTTTGTTCGCGAACGGCTGATCCCGCTTGAGCAGGAAGTTGATGCCAACGACAAGATCCCGGATGAGGTTATTGAAGAGATGAAGGCGCTCGGGCTGTTTGGTCTGTCGATCCCGGAAAATTATGGTGGCCTCGGTCTTGCGATGTCAGATGAAGTGCTGATTGGTCAGGAACTGGGCTATACAGCGCCCGCTTTTCGTTCTGCCTTCGGCACCAACGTCGGTATTGGATCGCAGGGTATATTAATCGATGGAACCGAGGCGCAGAAACAGGCGTACTTGCCGAAACTGGCAAGCGGCGAAATTGTCGGCTCATTCGCCCTGACAGAACCTGACGTAGGATCAGACGCGGCGTCTGTTAAAATGACGGCCAAGTTGGACGGCGACACCTATGTCCTGAACGGAACCAAACGTTTTATCACCAATGCGGCGCGCGCCGGCGTGTTCACAGTAATGGCCCGTACTGGAACGGTGGAAGACAAAGCCAAAGGGGTAACCGCGTTTCTGGTTGAAGCGGGATCGACTGGGTTAGAACTCGGCGCGCCGGAAAAGAAAATGGGGCAGAAGGGCGCGCACGTTTGTGACGTTATTTTTAATGACGTTGCCGTGCATAAAGACCAGATTATAGGCGGTATTCCGGGACAGGGGTTTAAGACGGCCATGAAAGTGCTCGACCGTGGCCGCTTGCATATGTCATCCATTGCCATGGGAATGGCAAACCGGCTTGTCGATGAGCAGGTTTCCTATGCCATCGAACGGAAGCAGTTTGGCTCAAAAATTGGCGATTTCCAATTGATTCAGGCGATGATCGCTGACAGTCGGACTGAATACCTCGCCGGTAAATCAATGGTTGAAGCTACGGCAGCGCGGTATGACGCCGGGGACAAAGTGTCAACCGATGCGTCGAGTTGCAAACTGTTTTGCACTGAAGCTGTCGGGCGCATTGCCGATCGGGCGGTCCAGATCCACGGCGGCGCGGGTTATATTTCTGATTACGCTGTTGAGCGTTTTTACCGCGACGTGCGGTTGCTGCGTCTATACGAAGGTACATCACAAATTCAGCAGATTGTGATTGCCAAGAATCTGATCAAGGATGCTGAGGCAAAACGCTAGAGCGGTTCCGGAGATTTCCGAATCGCCGAAAACGCCCTAACTCATCGTTATTGGCGCAAAGCCACATTCGCGAATGAACCAATCCGCTCTGGTTTTGCGCTAGAACGCTTTAAAGCCGACAATCGTATAGGTGTCTGTGATTCCAGGAACAGTCTGCACTTTGCTGGTCACAAAGTGCCCAACATCCGTTTCGCTATCAAGGTGAAACTGAAGCATCAGATCGTAACGGCCGGAAATCGAATAGGTTGATGGCGGCGGATCAATCGTGTCGACCAGATCAGCGGCGACATCATAAACCTTTCCCAGCTCGCATTTCACCATTACGAAAATTACCTGCATGGCCTTCTGATCCCGTCTCTGACTGATGTAAGTGTGATCTCTATTTTGCTCGGCCAAAGGTGATGACGCAACAGCAATTTATTTTACTGTCCGGCCTCGCGCTCTCCGGAAAATCAATTAAACTCTTGATATCGGATATAGTGTTTACCGAATTGAGGGGGGAGATCCAAACTTGGCAAAAGTTTACGAAATTGATGGCATGATCCCGGTGATTGATCCTTTGGCCTACGTCCACGAGGACGCCGTCATTATTGGTGATGTAATTATTGGACCTAATTGTTATATCGGACCGGCGGCCTCGCTTCGGGGTGATTTCGGTCGGTTGATTGTTGAGCAGGGCGTAAATGTTCAGGATACCTGCGTCCTTCATGGATTTCCCGGTGGTGATACGGTGATCGAGCAGGATGGCCATATTGGTCATGGCGCGATTATTCACGGTTGCCGCATCAAACGTAACGCGCTTGTCGGCATGAACGCTGTGGTAATGGATGGTGCGGTGATTGGGTGCGCGGCAATTGTCGGGGCATTGTCATTTGTTCCGGCAGGGTTCGATTTGCCGGACCGTCATTTGGCTGTTGGGTCACCAGCCAGGATTTTGCGCGAATTATCAGATGACGATATCGCTTGGAAATCGAGTACTACGGCGGAATACCAAGAACTGACGCGGCGGTGTTTGAGTACGATGCGGCCGGTGGAGCCGTTGACAGAAACCCAGGTGGACCGTCCGAGATTCGTCTCGAGTGGGAGCGTTAAGCCCCTTCACCAGACGCGAAAGAAAACCTGAACGAATGAGCGTTTTCGGATCGCTTAGAGGCGGCTTCTTGACACGAGATCGTGCGGACAACACAATATGTTCGGGTACCAGACACGCATATATGTGCCCAGGAGCATCCATTGTCAGTTCATAGAAAATCCAGCCCAAACAAGTTGAATGGTGCCGACATTCTGCTTCAAGTCGCCGAGCAGCAGAAACTGGGTGATCATGCCGCGATCCTTACGAACGAGGAGATCGTAACCTACGCTGAATTAGTCGGAAAATCCTGCCAATATGGGCATGCCCTACAATCGCTTGGCGTAAATTCTCAAGATCGAGTGTTGCTGGTAATTGAAGATCGACCTGAATTGTTTTTTGCCTATTTGGGGGCCTTGAAAATTGGTGCCGTCCCCGTTGCGCTAAATCTTCGCCTGTCGGCTGCTGAACTGGAATTTATCGCCGTAGATAGTAAGTGCAAGGTAATCGTCACCGATGCGGAATATTCGGGTCTTTGTATTTCGGCCTGTGCGGCGCTTGAGAACCCACCGGTGATCGTTGAAGCGGGAACCTCATCAGGACAAACAGAGAGACTAGACGTTCTGGCTGAAAGCCAACCTGAACATCTCGCGTCAGTACTATTAAATCCGAACGACATGGCACTTTGGATGTATACCTCGGGGACGACAGGAACGTCGAAAGGCGCGGTTCATCTTTTGAAATCGCTTGATGGTGTCGGGCGGTACCTTGGGCCGATCTATGGGGTTGGCCCGGGAGACCGGATATTCTGTTCATCCAAACTTTTTTTTGCGTTCTCGTTAGGCCATAGTTTTCTGGCAACGCTACGCCTTGGTGCAACGGCAGTACTGCATACCGGGTGGCCGTCAACGGAAGCCATCGCTGCAATCGTTGACAAAATACGCCCTGACTTGATTTTCAGTGTGCCGACGATGTATCGAAAGTTGCTGGCTGATGGGCTGGCCGCTGAAGACGGGTTTAAGGCCGTTCGTTATTTTTTGTCGGCGGGAGAACATTTACCGGACCGTGTTTTTAGGGAATGGCAGGCGGTTACCGGACACCCGATTTTGGCTGGCATCGGAGCGACTGAAACGTTAATGATGTTTATTGCCAACGGGCCGGACAGTGAGTACCCGAGTTCTACAGGGAGACCGCTTCCCCATACCGATGTGCGCCTGATTTCTGATGAAGGCGAAGATATAATTGATCCCGGACTGCCGGGTGTGGTGTGGGTCAAATCGGATACTTTGGCTGAGGGATATTGGAACCAACCGGAAAAATCTTCGGCCGTTTTTTTGGGTGGATGGTATTGTACTGGCGATGTTTTCATTCGAAACGCTGATGGTTATTATTTTTTTCAGGCACGTGACGACGATATGCTCAAAATTTCCGGCCAATGGGTCAGCCCATCGGAAATAGATGAATATGTTCTGCAAATCCCTGATGTACTTGAAGCATCGACAGTCGGAATTGAAAATGATCAGGGACTGGTCAGATTAGCGCTCTGTTTGGTGCCTGAAAACCTGGACTTTGATAGAGATACCTTACAGGCGAAGATCACTGATCATTTGACCGAAAACCTATCAGTTTATAAATGTCCGCGGCGGTTTGTCTATCTTCACGAATTACCAAGAACCGCAACTGGTAAAATTCAAAAGTTTAAGCTGCGTCAGTATGTGATGGACCAAATTGGTGGCCAGATATGACGTCGGATACTCACCCTCCCGCTCGCAGTGGCCTGTTGCATGAATTGATGGGTTACCACCTCCGGCGTGCGCAGTCGGCAGTGTTCAGCGATTTTATGAGCGTTATGGCGGATGATCAGATAACGCCGGGTCAGTTCGGGGTGCTTGTACTGATCGACGAAAACACCGGCCTTAATCAGTCAGCCCTGGCAAAAGCCCTTGGTATTGAACGCTCGACAATGGTCGGTGTTATTGACGGGCTGGAAAAACGCGGCTTGGTTAAGCGGCAAAAATCGCTGTCCGATAAACGTGCTCATGCTCTGACTCTGACATCAACAGGGCACACACTTTTAAACGGAGTAAAACCGAAGGTCTTGGAGCATGAGCAGCGTATCGCCAATGAACTGAGTGTGAAAGAAATGGAAACGTTGGTTGCCCTGCTTAAGCGGATTATGCGCTAAGCTGCGGTGGGGTTGAGTGCTCGGCGTATTGTTCGAGAAATTCAGCGCTTGGTGGAATAGGGGTAATCACGTCAATCAGTACACCATTAGGATCGCGCGTAATAAAGTGACGTTGACCAAAGGCTTCATCTTTCAGTGGCAGCAAGATGGGTAAACCGTTTTTTTGAGCACGCTCATATTCGACATCCACATCTTCAACTTCAAAATTGATTAACAATCCTGATATAGCAAAACACCTTTAAAGTGAGTATACTTAGATATGACCTATTCTGTTGATTTCCGTCGCCATGTCCTTTCTGTCCGT
>WASW01002336.1_pt1 | contig 15292 bp, 18 predicted proteins | sample 5698521 | NCBI WGS metagenome assembly WASW01 (sample SAMN11175560, study PRJNA528189) | sponge metagenome | isolation source: marine sponge | host: Leucetta | place: Antarctica: Western Antarctic Peninsula, King George Island | collected 2013-01
CCTAAAAATTTATTATTCATACATTACTTCTTTTTAAAACACGGGAAGTGACAAGCACTCCCCGTGACTTCAGAGTATCAGTGCTTTATTAAGCGCCAACTTTACCGCCGATGTCGCCACAAGATTTCTCAGTTGTGCCCACAAAGCCGTGACCTTTGCATGATGCTTGTCCTGCGCATGAGTTTTCAGCCGTACCGCAATCATTATGACCTTTACAAGTGTTGACGCCATAGCAGTGAATCAAGTCTGCTTTAGCCATTTCGCCAACCCACTCATCTTTTACTGTGCCGCCAACATCGCCACATGCTTTGCTTGGCATAGCAACAAAGCCACTGCCTTTACATGATGCTTGTCCGCCACATGAGTTGTCAGCCGTACCGCAATCGTTGTGGCCTTTACATACGTTAACGCCGTAACAATGAACTAAATCAGCTGTGTTGCTAGAAGTAGCCGCCACTTCTGCAGTTTCTGTTGTGACTTGGCAGCCACCAATAATGCCAGCGGCAGCAAGTGCTAGTGCAACGCCGGTCATTTTCGGAGCGAATTTTGGATTTCCCATGATTGATTCCTTGTGTTAAATCCACATAAAGGTTAATTGTTAAAGTGAAGGTAACTAACCAAAGACAGCATTTTTTAGCTGTATCTCTGCGTTACTATCAACAAGACCTTAAATGTATGGCGTTAATTACAAAACAACTTGATTTATTTTAGTAATTCTTTAGCTGTAATTGGGTGGTAAGGAGTATTGCGAGTTTTATCATGGGTATGCATACGATATTCGACAAAATCGCTACACTCACGGAAATGCAAAAATGGGTTGCCGGTGATTTGCTCGCTGAGATGAGATGTTTCTTTGCTGGCGTAGTTGTGGCCAGGGTGAATGATGGTATTAGGGTCGAGTTCGGCTTTCATTTTCTTTAAAGTGGAAAACATTTGTTCTGGGTCGCCGCCTTGCAAGTCACACCGCCCACACCCAAAGACGAATAAAGTGTCCCCAGTAATAATATCGTTATCTAATAAAAAACATGCGGAACCAGGAGTATGGCCGGGGGTGTGTAAAATAAATATTTCTGTGTCTCCAATGCGAAGCGTGTCGCCGCCATGATGTAGAGCGGGTTTGTTTAAATTGGCGTTCCAGAAATCGGCTTCATCTTTTAATAAATGTAACTGCGGATCTGAATGATTAAGAATGTCTTCGACGCCATTGATATGATCATGGTGGCTATGAGTGAGTAATATATCAGTAATCTTTATTTCTTTTGATTCTGCATGCCGAATGATTTTGGCAGCATCCCAAGCAGGGTCAACAACAGCCGCCTGTTTGGTTTTGGTGTCAGTAATTAGATAGACAAAATTCTCCATCGGGCCTAACTCCAGGGTGGTAATTTCATACGTCTTATTCACTGTCATGCTCCAATTTGTCGCCTGGTAGGGTCTATCATGATTGATATGTATATAATGTAAAAGATAGCGGTTTAAAATACAAAGAAATGTCTGAAGTAAATAAAAAAGAATCTTATCTGCCAGATTATATCGATTATGGAATGAAGGTATTATCAGTAGGATTAAATCCATCGATTCCATCAGCTCAATTAGGTTTTTATTTTGCGAACCCTCGTAATCGTTTTTGGAAGGCGTTTAACCAAGCAAGAATTATTGATGTGAAAATCACCCCAACCAAAAGTATTCATCAACAGTTGCTAGAGCAGTACGGTATTGGTTTTACCGATGTGGCTAAGCGAGCAAGTGCCATGGGGCATGAACTTCGCGCTGCTGATTTTAAAAGAGATGCACCAACACTACGAGAAAAGATAGAATGTTTTACTCCAGATCTAGTATGGTTTCATGGCAAAGTGGCGATGAATAAATTTATGTATTATTCGTATGGTATTAAGCACGATTGGCAATGGGGCTTTAATGAAATTGATCAAATAGGCTCAAAGGTATTCGTCAGCCCAAACCCAAGCCCTGCCAATGCTGCTTATAGTCTTGATGTGTTAGTGGATTATTATAAGAAATTAAAATGTTGGTGAGCCTTCAGGCTAAATTGATGTCAAATATACAACTAATATAAGGTTAGACACATGTGAAGATTTTTTTTCAATGGGCATTTATCACGCTAATACTACTGTCATTAACCTTGTCGCTATCCTCGTCAGAAAATGTGGTGCCTGGTGTATGGAATGATAAATTAATTCATTGTTTTAGTTATTTTTTACTAATGATGATGTTAGATTTTTCTTGTTGCTCGAGTAAGAAATTATTAATTAAAGCCGCGTTAATATTGATTTATAGTGGCCTGATCGAATATGCACAGGGGTTTATTCCAGGAAGAGACACATCAATTGCTGATATGGCTGCGAATGGAATAGGGGTGATGTTATTTGTTGCCTTGGTGCCAATATTGAAACGTGTCAATGCCTATCAAATTTTAAAGCTAATATAATCCATCAAAAAGAGTAAATAAAATGTATCGCATACTAAATCTATCGATTGTAGGCATTGTGATTGCCTCTATGTTATTCGCACTCTATTACTTGGAAGCCGTGTTATTTTTGGAGCCCTGTCCTTTATGTATGGTGGATAGAGCTATCTTAATTATTATTGGTGCTGTTTGTTTTATTGCCTTTGTGCATAATCCAAAGATAATAATGCGCTGGGTTTATACTAGCGTGACGATGTTATTCGGCCTGATGGGAGTCGGAGTAGCCGCGCGTCATATTTGGTTGCAAGGGCTACCACCTGATCAAGTGCCAGAATGTGGTCCTGACTTAGGCTATATGTTAGATGTATTTCCACTTGGGGATGTAATGAAGCGCATATTTACCGGGTCAGGTCAGTGTGCAGAAGTGAGTTTGACTTTTTTAGGTATGACTATCCCGCAACAAACCTTATTATTGTTTATTGCACTGCTAGTTCTTATCATCGTCGCTCACATGAAATCAGAAAAACGCTAACGTTGGATTGATGGATGAATAAAACTTAGCGTTGAAATTTAATAATGGATATAATTTAATTTAACCTTAGTTTTAGTGCGTTTTATAAAATTGATTAAAATATGAGTACCAAGTCATCGGAAGTAGAACAAACACATCCGCGAGCAACGGCGGCGACTAAATTTGTCACATTAAGAGGTGATTACGGCACAGGCGATTTTGTGATGCATCGCAGCGGCGTGCTGAAAGAAGTGGTCGTTGCCTACGAATCTTGGGGAACATTATCAGATAATCATGATAATGCTGTCTTGGTGTTTGGTGGCCTCTCACCGTCAGCTCATGCATGTTCTTCTGCACTTGATCCTAGTAAAGGTTGGTGGGAGTACATGATTGGTCCTGATAAGCCAATCGATACAAATAAATACTTTGTGGTGTGTGTTAATACGCTGGGTAGCTGCTTTGGTTCCACTAGCCCATCATCGATTAATCCCGATACAGGCCAAGTATATGGTTTGGACTTTCCTGATCTTAGTATTGAAGATATGGCTAAGTCGGCGCATCACGCACTATTAGATTTAGGCATTGATCATTTACACACCGTGGTGGGTAGTTCCATGGGCGGCATGTCAGCGCTTGCGTATGCGTTAATGTATCCACAAGAAGTTGATCATTTGATTTCAATTTCAGCCGCGACACGCGCATTACCATTTACTATCGCCGTACGTTCTTTGCAGCGTGAGATTATTCGCTGTGATCCTGCCTTTAAGAATGGTTTATATGATCAGAATGAAGTGCCCACTAGTGGAATGGTATTGGCGCGTAAATTAGGTCTCATGTCTTATCGTGCAGCAGAAGAATGGCATCAACGCTTTAATCGAGCACGTGTCAGTGCTGATCGAAAGTCAGATGATCGTTTTGGTGTTGAGTTTGAAGTTGAATCTTACTTGGATTATAACGCGCACAAATTTGCAAAAACATTTGATGCCAATAGCTATCTGTATTTATCAAGAGCGATGGATTTATTTGATGTTGCCGATCATGGTGGCTCAGTTAATGCGGGGCTAGCAATGATTCAAACTAAAAGCGCATTAATTATTGGCGTAGAAACAGATATCTTATTCCCACTGCATCAACAACAAGAAATTGCTGATGGTATTGGTAAAACAGGTCGTCCGGTTGAGTTTGTGCAATTGAATTCAATTAATGGCCACGATTCATTTTTAGTTGATGAAGTGCATTTCGCGCCAGTGATGCGAAAGTTTTTTGAGCAAAACATTAACCCATAAAAAAAGCCGCCATGATTTTACTCATGATGGCTTTAATGTAGTTGCTAATAGTGATTAGCGTTTCTTGATATCAACGTAATCTCGTGGTGCGTGACCGGTGTAAAGCTGGCGAGGGCGACCAATTCTAGCGTCGGGATCACTCATCATTTCCATCCAGTGTGTCAACCAGCCGACTGTGCGTGATAATGCAAATATCACAGTAAACATGCTGACAGGAATACCAAGCGCTTGGAAGATAATGCCTGAATAGAAGTCTACGTTTGGATATAACTTACGTTTAATAAAGTATTCATCTTCTAGTGCAATCTTTTCAAGATCCATGGCAATTTTAAGCAGAGGCCTGTTTGGATTGTCGTCGCCTAATTCATCTAGTAAGTCGTGGCAAATTTGACGAATAATTTTAGCGCGTGGATCGTAGTTTTTATAAACACGATGGCCGAATCCCATTAAGCGGAAGCGGTCTTCTTTATCTTTAGCACGGGCAATATAATGTGATAAATCTTTACCCGAGGCCACGATCTCATTCAGCATAAGAATGACAGCTTCGTTAGCACCACCATGTGCTGGTCCCCAAAGCGAACCAATACCAGCCGACAAAGCAGCAAATGGGCTGGCTTCTGAGCTTCCAGATAAACGTACGGTAGAGGTTGAAGCATTCTGCTCATGATCAGCGTGTAAAATTAAGATCAAGTCCATGGCGCGAACCATGGTTGGCGAAGGCGTATGTAAGCGACCAGGCATGCTGTAAAGCATATGTAAGAAGTCACCTGTGTAATCCAACTCAAGATTTGGGTAGTTGAATGGTTGTCCTAATGCGAATTTGTAACACCAGCTGGCAAGGGTAGGCATTTTGGCGATCAAGCGGTGGGCAGCAATCTCTCTTGAAATAGGATCATGCACATCAACTTCTTCATGATAAAAAGCAGCCAATGCCCCTACGGATGCAACCATCATGGCCATTGGATGGGCGTCATGGCGAAAACCTAAGAAGAAGCGTCTCATCTTCTCATCAAGTAATTTATGTTCCTTGATGGAGTCAGTGTATTTAGTGAGTTGTGCCTTTGAAGGTAGCTCTCCGTAGAGTAGAAGAGAACAGACTTCGTCATAACTGCTATTTTCAGCTAACTGTTCAATCGGGTAACCGCGATACGCTAGATGCCCTTTGTCGCCATCAATAAAAGTAATCTGACTGTCACAACTTGCAGTGGACATGAATCCTGGGTCAAAAGTAAAATAACCAAGCTCTTTATAGAGTGTTCTAATATCTATCGTGCCTGGACCATCTGTGCCTTGAAGGACAGGAAGCTCGACTTGTTTGCCGGTAGCATTGTCTGTGATGGTGACGGTTTTCTTTGATTGACTAGGCATGTTTAGTCCTCCTGGATTCTAGTTTAGCGTCCGTTGATAGTGGGCGCACTGATGGGCAGCCTGTGTAGCGGCTTCTAATGGTTGACAGTACATTATAGATCTAATTAATAAAGTGATTTAACTGATTGAAATTATTTAATTTAATGCATTGAGAGTTAACAGTTTGCAATGATATCTCCAATGACTCTTTTAATTGCCGAGCTATTTTACATGAGTCGGGAGTATAGAGGATATCTAAATCTATCTATATAAGTGGCGCTACAACACACATTTATAATCTAAGCGAGCTTAAAGTGACTACAGATAAATGTCGCTATCTCCTTAGGTTCATTGATATCTAAGCAAACTACTTGTTCAGGTGCATGGCATGATTCATCTGTCGCCAAAGCAATAATACTATTGTCTTCGAGGCACATGAGTGGATGTCTTAAACTGGGGCGATGCAACTCAATTTTTGGAAAAAATAACTTCTTGAAGCCTTCGGCTAAGATTAGATCGATGTTTTTGTGGTCGATTTCAGTAATCAGATCCGGCAACGATAATTCTGTTTGAGTCTCATTTAATTCAGTCATTAATGCCCAGCGTCGTGATGATGAAATCAACATCTGAGTTGCCCCCGCATGACGAAGCTTATAGCTGTCTTTGTGTTCATGGTCGACATCAAAGTTATGATGGGCATGTTTAATCACAGCCAAACGAATACCTTGCCCACTAAGGATGGGAATCACCTTGGTTAATAAGGTGGTTTTGCCAGTGCCGCTAAAAGCACAAAAACCAATTAATGGCGTGGGGCAGTTTTGTAGTTCCATGATAAATTAAGGGGTTGAATTAAAGTAATTTTCTGGCTGATTGCAGGTCTTCAGGCGTATTAATATTAGTAAACATTTCCACGCATGAAGAAAAATCTGCCTTGGCGAATTGATGTTTATCATACCAACGATCAATTTTACGTTCGCCAGCGCCAAGATAGTCATTTAAGTCATCTAGTAAATCTCGGTGAATAAGTGCATACACCGGTTGTAATCGATTTCCGTCAAAGCCTACACTGATTGGGCTATTAGCCTTGGAGGTTGCTTGCATAAGAATATCGGCGTAATTATCAGGTAGCACTGGTCCATCACAGGGAACGGTTGCGATATAATCAGTTTTGCAATGTCTTAGCCCGCTAGCCATACCAGCAAGCGGTCCTTGGAAGTCTTCGAGTTCATCGCTAATCACGTCATAGCCGTACTCTTCATAGGTGCTGATGTTACGATTAGCGTTGATCAAAATTGAGTTTACTTGAGGACGTAGTGCATCAATGATGTAAGAAATCATCGGTCGTCCTTCTAGCTTAACCAGGCCTTTATCAGTGCCACCCATACGGCGAGCGAGTCCGCCAGCGAGAATTAAACCAGTAATATTATTGTGTGTTTTCATGTTGGATTAGCGCACTTCAAGGTAAAATACATAGCAATCAGATTATAAAGGTTTCGCACCTAACAAGGAGTATAAATACATGAGTGATGAGCATAAAGTTGAAGACAAGCAAATGGAGATTGAAGCCGCAGTCTATCGGCGTTTGGTTGAGCATCTTCAATCTAAGCCGGATGTGCAAAATATTGACTTAATGAACCTGGCTGATTTCTGTCGAAACTGTTTGTCAAAATGGTATGTCACTGCTGCTAAAGACCAAGGGCTTGAATTAGACTACGATCAAGCGCGAGAGCAAGTCTATGGCATGCCCTATTCAGCGTGGAAAGATAAACATCAAAAAGAAGCGACGCCAGAGCAACTTGCTGCATTTAACGCAGATAAAAAATAACCGATAAGCAAATTGATGCCTATTTCTAGCGAGCTAACTGATGCACAGTTGCTGCAATTTAGTCGACAGATTATGTTGCCGCAAATTGATGTCGAAGGTCAGAAAAAGTTAATTGATGCCAGTGTGCTGGTATTGGGTGCAGGTGGCTTAGGTTGCCCTGCGCTATCTTATTTGGCAACTGCTGGGATTGGCGAAATTGTGATTGTTGATCCTGATGTTGTAGATCAATCCAATATGCAGCGTCAGATTCTATATACAGTTGATGATATTGGCCGCTATAAAGCTGAAGTAGCCGAGCAAAAGCTTCGCCAATTTGGCACTGGGCTTAAAACTACTGCGCTAACACACATCCCGAATGAACAAGAGCTATTAGGCTTAGCGACGAATGCCGATATCGTGCTTGATGGTACTGATGATTTTACAGCACGTTACAAACACAACAAAGCTTGCTTGAAAGCCAAGACTCCCCTGATTTCAGGTGCAGTCATACGCTTTGAAGGGCAGCTGACGATGTTTGATCATAGAGACGAAGAGTCTCCGTGCTACCATTGTTTATATCCTATGGCTGCGGATGAACCGCTTAATTGTTCCGAGAATGGTGTGTTAGGTCCTGTTGCAGGCATTGTTGGAACAATGATGGCGACAGAAGCCATAAAAACATTGCTTGGAATTGGGGAATCATTAACGGGTAAATTAATGTTGCTAGATGCATTACATATGGACTGGCGAACAGTGCGCTTAGGTAAAGATGCAAGCTGCTCTGTGTGCTCAAAGACGTAAATTAGTGAAATTATGCAAATCATTTTAAAAAAAATAACTGATGCTATTTGGAAGGCAGGCTTAAAGTCACAACCGTTATGGAAGCGACTTGCTATCAATGTCTGTCGTTTTATTTATTTGATCATCAATGATTTAGCCAATGGGCAATTAAATTTGCGCGCCATGTCGCTAGTATTCACAACCATCTTGTCATTTGTGCCTTTGATAGCAGTGAGTTTCTCTGCATTAAAAGCATTCGGTGTTCATAATAAAATTGAACCAGCATTATTGAATCTATTTTCACACTTAGGTGATAAAGCACCAGAATTAACCAATAACATCATTGGTTTTGTCGACAACATTGAAGTGGGTTTGTTGGGTGTGTTAGGTATTGCCTTCTTATTCTATTCAGTTATTTCTTTGTTAACAAAGGTTGAAGAAGCATTCAACTATACTTGGCGTATACATAAAACAAGGACTTTGACAGAGCGCTTTAGTAGTTATTTAAGTGTATTGATGGTGGGGCCTATTTTGGTGCTATTAGCCATAGGGATGACTGCCACATTACTGAACAACTCAGTGACACAAAGCTTGGCAAGTGTTGAGCCATTTGGATTGGTATTGGAATTCGTTGCTAAGTTGATTCCTTACATGCTGATTATATTTGCATTTACCTTTGTGTATTTGTTTGTTCCCAATACCAAAGTACGATTTATCCCGGCGTTAATCGGTGGAGTGACAGCAGGGATACTGTGGCAGTCGGTAGGTTATCTCTATGCACTAGTGATTGCGCAGTCATCTGCGCAGACCGCAATTTATGCAGGTTTTGCAATCCTCTTTTTCTTTATGACTTGGCTTTACTTGAACTGGTTGATATTGCTTGTGGGTTCAAGTGTAGCGTTCTATAGCCAGTACCCTGAGTATTTGATGGCAAAAAATCAAACAGTGTCATTGAATAATCATGATCGTGAACATATTGCTTTGAATGTGTTGTTGATTATTGGTGCAAGTTTTTACAATAAACGATCACCAGTCAGTGTTGAGGCAATTGTGGATCATTTGTCCTGTCCTAAACAATCGGTTGAAGAAGTATTGCAGTGCTACGAAGCTGTAGGAATTTTGCAGAGCGTTAATTCTTCATCTTCCTCCTCATCTTTATATTTGCCTGCAACACCGTTAGAAAACCTGACTGTTTCAGAAGCTTATTCGGAAATCCGTCACAGCTATGCGATATTTTCTCCTGTGGTTATGCATAATGCTGATACAGATATGGCATTGCCTATTATTGACAGAGTAGAAGATTCGATTGAACGTGAACTAGGAAACTTAACGATTAAAGAAGTAATAGAAATGAATGCGAGTAAAGCTGAAAATTTAAATATAGCTATGGCTCGGTAACAATGGAACAAACAGAAGTTAAAGAGTTAATGCTGGCGCTAAGAAAGTTTGCGCAAGACCGTGACTGGGAGAAATTCCACAACCCAAAAAATCTTTCAATGGCTTTGTCTGTTGAAGTCTCTGAATTGCTTGAGCATTTCCAGTGGACGCCCGATCAAGAAAGTTATGCGTTGGGTGAGGCTAAGCAACAACTAGTAAGCTATGAATTGGCAGATGTATTTATTTATCTACTGCGCATTTGTGATCAACTTGATGTTGATCTGATGTCTGCCACTAAAGAAAAAATGAAAATTAATGATGAGCGTTACCCTGTCAGCAAAGTTAAAGGCAGCTCTAAAAAATATACCGAATATTAATCTAACCTGTTTAAAACCCAATGAGTGAATTATCTGCTGAATCTCAGCCAATAGAAGAGATTCAGATAAACAATACTAAAATTACTGTAATAGGTACGGCGCATGTGTCTAAAGCAAGTGCTGATGCCGTAAGAGAATTGATTGAATCCGATCAATTTGACGTGATTGCAATAGAACTTTGTGATAACCGATATAAATCAATTGTTAATCCTGATTCATTGGCAGAGATGGATCTGTTTGAAGTGATTAAGAGTAAGAAAGCTAGCATGGTGGCAGCGAGTTTAGCGCTAGGCGCTTATCAACAACGTTTGGCAGAACAGTTTGATGTTCAACCGGGTGAAGAAATGCGAGTAGCGATTGATCTCGCGAAGCAACATAATTTGCACTTAGAACTGATCGATAGAGATATTGGTATTACGCTAAAACGTGTATACAGAAATATTTCCTGGTGGAGAAAGTTGCATGTGATTTCTGGGTTGATAGCCAGTGTGATGGCCAATGAAAAAGTCACTGAAGAAGAAATAGAGAAATTAAAGACAGGTGATATGCTTGAAAATACGTTCGCACAATTTGCAACGTCATCTTTTGACCTGTTTAGCCCATTGATTGCAGAGCGCGATCAATTTATGTCAGCAAAACTTAGACAAGCAGTCGAGAAACGAGAAAATAAACACATACTGGCAGTCGTTGGTGCGGGTCATTTAGCTGGGATTAAACAAGAGCTCACACAGGGTAATGCTAATGCGCAAGAGACTATTAGCGAATTAACTCATTTGCCCAAAAGCTCAAGCATTGGTAAATTTATTCCGTGGATAATTGTCGCGTTAGTATTATGTGGTTTTGCATTTGGTTTCAGCAAAAGCACAGACTTGGGTTGGAGTTTAGTCGTAGATTGGGTGCTAATTAACGGCGGGTTATCAGCGTTAGGTGCCGCTATCGCCGGCGCGCATATACTGACTATTCTCACTGCATTCCTTGCAGCGCCGCTAACGTCTCTCAATCCTGCTATAGGCGCGGGCATAGTTACCTCGGCAGTAGAGCTTTACCTGCGAAAGCCAACAGTTAAAGATTTTGAAAACGTCCGTATGGATACGGCTAAGCTATCCGGTTGGCGCTCTAATCGCGTGGCCAGATTAATTCTGGTATTTTTATTGAGTACATTAGGCTCGGTACTTGGAACCTATATTGCCGGATTTCAAATATTCAAGGCGCTTGTCAACTAACCAGTGTTTGGATTCGATAGCGTTGTCATCTTCTTACTGCTAGGAGCTATTGTTGGTTTTTTTGCAGGTCTTCTCGGTGTCGGGGGTATCATGGTGCCTGTACTTACCTCATATTTCTTGTATAAAAATGTATCCGTCGAATCAGTTGTGCACTTAGCGTTGGGCACATCCATGGCATCGATTATTATGACTTCAGCATCGAGCTTGTATGCACATCAAAAGCATCAGGGTGTTGTATGGAACATCGTAAAGACGATGGCACCAGCTGTGCTAATTGGAACCTTTGCTGCTACTTATTTGGTAACGTTAACTAATGCGCGTCACTTAGTAATCTTCTTCGCGATATTTATGACTTGCGCATCCATTCAAATGTTCTTTAATGTTCAGCCAAAACCCTCGCGTACTTCGCCGGGTAAAGTGGTTTTATTGTCTGCCGGTGGTGGTATAGGAGCAATCTCGGCAGTGGTTGCGATTGGTGGAGGTAGTTTAACGGTGCCTTTTTTAGCTTGGTATAATGTGCCATTAAAAAAAGCGATTGGCACTTCTGCAGCAATTGGTTTTCCAATTGCCATTGCAGGAACATTAGGCTATTTGATTAATGGCTGGAGCAGTGACTATCAGCAAGATTATTTGTTTGGCTTTATATATTTGCCTGCAGTCTTACTGATATCCCTGGTAAGTTATTTTACTGCACCATTAGGTGCGCGTTTAGCTCATAAGTTACCAGTATCTGTGCTTAAGAAAGTGTTTGCAGTGTTCTTATTATTGCTCGGTATAAAAATGTTATTGTCGATTATTTGAAGATTTATTGCTGAACAACCATTTGTTGTTTGGCGCGATTCCAGTAGCCACTTAAATCTGCCGAAATTTGTGCAGACTCAATCAGTAAAACGTCGCTTTCGATGTCGTCTGTGTCATTATCATTATTGCCATCACTGTCGTCATTGCTTGTGTCTTTTAAACCAATCAGCTGCTCAAATTCTTTTCGATCTTTTTCAAGACGTGAGAATGTTTTTTCTCTCTTGCTCTGATTTAAAGATAGCTCAGTTTGTTTTTGTAAACTCTCATTTAAGTTATATAGCTTAATTAATGACTGATATTTTTCGTCATTTTTTGTACGCATGGCATGTCGTTTCTCGAGATCGGCAACAATTTTCTTTGAGATATGGTTATCATTATATCGGGCGGGAGAAATCTTGGTCCACGGTAGAGCATTGGCAAGACTGCGCTCACCCTGTTCAGACTTATCGTAAGAAGCTTCAAATGCAATGTCAGGTTCAACGCCGCGGTGCTGAGTACTTTCACCATTGATTCTGTAATATTGTGCAATGGTTGCTTTTAGCTGCCCAAGATCCGCATCATTTTTACGATCAAATCGATTTAAGTCGATAAGTTGTTGTACTGATCCTTTACCAAAGGTAGTTTCACCCACAATCACGGCACGTCCGTAATCTTGTAATGCACTAGCAACAATTTCAGAGGCCGAAGCACTGAATCTATCGACAAGCACAACCATGGGGCCATGGTAAGAAATATTAGCATCTTTATCTTTGTGAATTTCTATATGCCCGCTTGAATCACGCACTTGAACAATAGGGCCTTTGTCGATAAATAAACCTGCTAATTGAGTCGCTTCTATTAAGGAGCCGCCACCATTAGAACGTAAATCCAGCACTAAGCTGTCGATATTTTCTTCTAGTAATTCACCTAATAGCTTATGCACATCTCGAGTGGTGCTGCGGTAATCTTCTTCACCATTTTGAAATGCACTAAAGTCTAAGTAGAAAGTAGGAATGGTAACGATGCCTATTTTTTCTATTTTATTATTATGTGGTATTTCTAGCACATCTTTAGTGGCTGCTTGTTCTTCTAGTTTAATCTTATTGCGAGTGATGGAAATTTCTTCTACTGCTGCACCGTCACCTTTGCTGCCCGGTAATATTTGTAACTTAACAATAGTGTCTTTAGGACCGCGAATGAGTTCAACCACTTCTTCTAAACGCCAGCCAACAACATCGGTAAATCCTTTCTCGTTCTGCTGCGAAATGCCGATAATTTTATCTTTAGCGTGTAATAAGTCGCCTAAGTCTGCTGGGCCACCGGGAATAATGCGCTGAACTATTGTGTTGTCGCCATCCACTCGAAGTAATGCGCCAATCCCTTCGAGAGACAGACTCATACGAATTTCGAAATTATCATAAGAGCGTGGTGATAAATAACTAGTGTGCGGGTCTATCGCAGTGGCATACGAGTTGATATAAAGTTGGAAAATATCATTCTCATCTAATTGCTGCGTTCGTTTTAAAACACTGCTGTAGCGTTTAGTGAGAGTTTTCTTGATTTCGTCTTGTTCTTTATCAGCAAGTAGCAATGACAACACATCATTCTTAATGCGTTTACGCCACAAATCGTTTTGTTGTTCTATTGTAGTTGGCCATTTAGCTTTTTCTCTATCGATGACAAATGTTTCATCGATAGAGAAATCAAAATCTTTCTCGATCAATAGCAATGCATACTCGATACGTTCACTAACTCTTTTCTGGTAAGTTGAAAAGATAGAATAGGCAGGCAGCAAGTTATTATCTTTTAAAGCATCGTCTAAAGTGAGTCGGTATTTATCAAAGCGCGCAATGTCAGTGGCTAGAAAATAGCTCTTAGTTGAATCTAGTGAATCCAGAAAGTTGTTGAATATGGTGACTGAAAACCCATCATCTAAATCGACTTTGCGATAATGATAGCGACCTAAGAAGCCAGTAATAATTTTAGCTGCACGTAAATGATCAGTCGTAGGTGATAGAGTAGGACTCTCAACTCCAACACTGCTAAACGAAAGAGTGACCAATACAAGGGTGGAGATAAAGCTGATTATTTTTTTATGCACGATGATTTTGACTTAGGCTAGAGTGATTAATTCAAATAATTTCTAATTACATTTTTATTGTATACAAGTGTTCATGTAAATAGCGTATTTATGTCATCTATTTTGATGAGAAACTCTCAGAGAGTTCCATTCAAAACGATTAAAATATTGTGTTTGAGGATTTGGACAACACTCTAATTATGCCATGATGATCGTGAGATTATCTAGTAACATACTGAAATAAAACAACTTAGTTGGGTTTATTGCCGTCATAGCTATGGAATAACAGAAAGATATTAAGGAGAATATGAATGGATCCACTGAAACAACAAAAAAAGCTATTTATGACACGCCTAATGACCCCGGAGATGGCAAATTTCTCTGGCAAAGTGCACGGTGGCGCAATACTCAAGCTTTTAGATGAAGCGGCATTTTCATGTGCTTCTCGATATTGTCAAACGTATGTGGTGACAGCATCACTCGACCAAGTGGTATTCAAGAATTCCATTAAAGTGGGCGACTTAGTGACGTTTAAATGCCATGTGAATTATGTGGGGCGTAGTTCCATGGAAATTGGTATTAAGGTGGAAGGTGAAAAGATTTGTGAGAAAAAGACGTATCACGCAATTTCATGTTACTTCACAATGATTTCAGTCGACGAAAATGGCAAATCTCTACAGGTGCCGAGATTGAATCTAGCATCAGAAACAGAAGAAAAACTATTTAAAGCAGGGGAGATGCGCTGTCATATGCGCAAAGAGATCAATGAGAGGAATAAGCAGCTACACGTAGGAATAGATTCTGAGTAGCCTGTAGAAGAATGAGTAACCGGGTTTTAAGAAGACACCAAGTTACTCATACATGTCCTAATTGAAGCTAAACAGGAACGACATTATTAGCGCAAGGGCCTTTCTGACCTTCACCCACTTCAAACTCAACTGTCTGTCCATCATTTAACGTTGCGTAACCGCCACCGTTTTTGATTTCAGAGTGGTGTACGAAAAGATCTTTGCCGCCGTCTTCTGGAGTGATAAAACCAAAACCTTTGTCCGCATTGAACCACTTTACTGTACCTTTACTCATTTTCTATCGTTCCTTTATGTATTAATTTCATATTTGTCGCTACACAAAAATTGTGTATATAAATCGACAAGCGTGAGTGTAACTGAAGGCAAGCCGATATACACATATTAATTGACTATTTATTGAGTAAATCGCAGTTTATGCCGGAATTATTACGAAGATTCGCCTATTTTTAGCAAAAAAGTCGCGCCATGAATCGCATATCCGTTCTTTTCTATC
>WASW01072052.1_pt1 | contig 15246 bp, 15 predicted proteins | sample 5698521 | NCBI WGS metagenome assembly WASW01 (sample SAMN11175560, study PRJNA528189) | sponge metagenome | isolation source: marine sponge | host: Leucetta | place: Antarctica: Western Antarctic Peninsula, King George Island | collected 2013-01
CGATCGATCGGGAATGATGTCCCCGCCAGTGCCGCCGCGCCCAGTGGGTTCTCGTTCATGCGCGCCCGTGCGTCCTGCACCCGGGAATGGTCCCGACCCAGCATTTCAACATATGCCAGCAAATGATGACCCAAGGTTACCGGTTGCGCCGTCTGCATATGCGTGAATCCAGGCATGACGCTCGCAGCGTGAGTTTCGGCCTGATCTAGTAGTGCCGCTTGCAGCGCTGCAATATCGCCATCAAGACTATCCAAAGCATCACGAACCCATAATTTTAAATCTGTCGCGACCTGATCATTTCTGGACCGCGCCGTGTGCAGCCGTCCCGCAGCGTCGCCAATGATCTCACGCAAACGCGCCTCAACGTTCATATGGATATCTTCAAGTGACGCCTTGAATTCAAACTCGCCTGCCTCGATTTCGGCAGTGATCTGATCCAGACCAGAGATAATGGTCGATGCGTCGTCCTGAGTTATAATACTTTGCGCCGCCAACATCGCAGCATGGGCCTTTGAACCCGCTATATCCTGCGCGTACAGCTTCTTATCGAAGCTGATCGATGCATTAATCGCTTCCATGACGGCAGAGGGCCCAGCATTAAAGCGGCCACCCCACATTGCACTTGCGCCGGTAGCTTTGGTGGTTTGTTTTTTATCAGTCATGGCAATTCAGCCTCTACAGCCCTAAATATACTTAATAGTTTTCACTCAGCGTTGATAAGGACTGACGAATGGATCAATCAGGTTTCAGCACCAAGAGCAAGCTTGCAATCGCAGCATTTGTGTCCGCGTCGCTTCTCGCCGTGATTTTCCTTATATCGACCGAGCATGCAAGCGATCATAGCGCTGATTGTACGGTAAATAACGAGATATTGCAGACCATACAGCCAGCCGACGCCCCGCAAGATGTGCCTGACGTGACATTTTTCAAAGCAGATGGCAGCAAAACGACGCTGGATGACTATGCTGGACGCGGCGTAATCTTGAACTTGTGGGCAACCTGGTGCGCGCCGTGCGTGCGTGAAATGCCAGAGCTGGATGCCTTGAAAGCAGATTTGGCGGGCGACAATATTGACGTGCTTGCTGTCTCATCAGATCGCGCCGGTCACACGGCCATTGCTGAATTTTACAAAAGAACCGGCATCAAAAACCTGGATGCATTGCACGATCCCAAAAATGTTGCAGGACGCGCCTTAGGCGTTCGCGGCTTACCGACTACACTTATTATTAATCCGGACGGTAAAGAAGTCGCCCGAATCGTCGGGATACATAAGTATGACACCGACGAATCAAAAGCGTATTTCCGGCGCTGCGTTGGCACATTGTCATGATTGTGCAACGTAAAAATATTTTGGTTCTTGGTGCATGTGTTTTGGCTGTCGTCATTATTTCAGGATGCGCGGCGAAACGATCACCTGTAAATTGGCAACATACCACGCTCGCCAAAGAGCTTTGGGCTAAGGAAATCGGCTACTGTCGCCGCCATGCGCGCCGCGAGACCGATCTGGAAGCAGGTCTAGCAGCAACGGGGCCTGTCTCAAGCAACCTGCCCGGTGGTATATCGAGACACCGGTCGTCGATGACACAATTTCAATTGCAACGTTTTCAGCGGCGCACTTTCGATAGCTGCATGAAACGACGCGGATTTGTGCCTATCGTCAAATAGAAACGGCGACCCAAAAGGCCGCCGCTCCAACAAACCAATTTAGTAACAGCACTTAAGCTGCGAGTGGCAACTCAGACGGAGCAATCTTTGTTGTATCTGCGTCTTTGCGGCCAAATGTCTCAATCGTTGCTGTTGGCACGGCAACAACGCCATATGTGCCATCGCGCAAATCACGAGCGATTGAAGGGATTTGACCGCGTTCAATACCGATATCTTTCAATACTGAATCGCTCAAATTCTCCAAAGTGCGTACGGTCGCTTTAATGCGAAAGTACGTCTGAACATTTGAGACCAATTTCTTCACAGCCGATGTGACTGCATGGAGGTCATTGCTGAAAGCTTCTGCGCGTTCGAGATGTGCCCGAGCAATAATCATTTGAACATCTGCGTTCTGATAAGTTGTCTGTGTCATGTACCTGTTCTTTCATTCTGGAAGTCCAGGCCGGCGCAGCATAACCCGCGTCGCCCTTGTTTCAATGAAGACAGATATATGCCTTTATGTTGCAATGCAAAAACGCCAAATGCACGCATCTGTCACGCGTTTAACGCATAGCTAATGCCATAAGTATAGCACGAGCTATGCATAATAATAATGTCCTTGCACCAATCGACATCGCATCTTAGCCTTCACGGGCTATGAATGAACAACTTGAATTTGATCGAGACCTCGACAGACGCCTGCACGAATCCAGTGCTCGCGTTGATCTTGTGGGTGCTCGCGAAATATTCCGAGGGATATTGGCGACGTCTGCTGGAGACGATGAAACGGCGTGGTTGTCACTGATTGCGCCGGACGCATCAGATGATATTGCTGCCAGCCTTCGGGAACTTCGCCATCGTATTAAAAAAAGTATGGTTGATGATGGGCTGTCCATTCGAAAGACAGATCCGAAACGTCTGAGCGCGTTGCGAGAAGAATTAAGCCGCCGCGACTTAGATGCCTTTATCGTCCCCAAAGCTGACGAGCATCAGGGCGAGTTTATTGCGCGTCATTCAGAAAGGTTGCAATGGCTGACAGGATTTAGTGGATCCGCAGGGTCCGCTATTGTTATGGCCGAAAAGACAGCAGCCATTTTTGTTGATGGTCGCTACACTCTGCAGGTCAAGAAACAAGTATCCGGCAAACTGTTTGAGCGATATCACGCTGCCGAAATGTCACAAGCAGAATGGCTCGAATCGAATGTGTCCGCTGGTATGAGGATAGGGTTTGATCCTTGGCTGGTGACAGACCGCGAGCGGGCGCGACTTGATAAAATTTGCGAACGTGCCGGCGCGTATTTCGTCACGGTTTCGGACAATCCCATCGATAGCGTATGGCCAGGTCAGCCGCCACAGCCCATCACACCGATGGTTGCCCATCCTGCCAAGTATGCGGGCCAGACATCTACCAAGAAACGTGCGCAGCTAATATCCGAGCTGCAACGTCTAAACCTTGATGCGGTCGTCATCTCGGCACCTGACGCCATTGCATGGTTGTTCAACATTCGTGGCCATGACATTCCATGCACACCAGCATCATTAGGGTATGCCGTCATTCACGCAGCTGGGGGTATCGAGATATTTACCGAGCCTCATAAATTGAGCCCTGGCCTTCAAGCGCATCTCGGCAATGACGTCGTAGTTCTCGAGACCGATGCATTGACCGACGAGCTTGGGCATTTTGGTACACGAGCAATGCGTGTCGGTGTCGACCTTGCTCAAGCGCCCGCAAAAATTTCGTTGGCGCTAAGGAATGCTGGCGCCGAAGTCATTCATACATCTGACCTGACGGCTATGGACAAGGCCTGTAAAAACAAGGCTGAGCGGAATGGCATGCGTACGGCGCACTTACGGGACGGGATCGCACTTTGCCAATTTCTATGCTGGCTTGATCAAGTTGCTGGCAAAGGCAAAATTACGGAATGGGATGCTGGCCTCAAAATAGATGCGTTACGACGCGACCTTGATCTTCACCAAGGCCCAAGCTTCGATACGATTGCCGGCTTTGGCGCGAACGGCGCGATTGTCCATTACCGCGCAGAGAAAAAATCCAGCGCAACCTTGAAAAAAGGTTCGCTGCTTTTAGTCGATAGTGGTGGACAATTTCTAGATGGCACCACCGATGTCACGCGCACCGTAGCCATTGGCAAACCATCAAAAGAAATGTGCGACCGCTATACTCGTGTCCTAAAAGGCCACATCGCGCTTTCACGTGCTGTGTATCCCGAAGGCACCAGCGGATCACAGTTGGATACGCTGGCGCGCAAACCATTATGGGACATCGGTCTCGACTATGAGCATGGGACCGGACATGGGGTTGGGAGCTATCTTGGCGTCCACGAAGGTCCGCAACGAATATCGAAACATCCAAGCAATGTAGCACTTCGATCCGGCATGGTGGTCTCGAACGAACCTGGCTTCTACAAGACCGGTGGTTTTGGCATTCGCATCGAAAATCTCGTGATGGTGCAATCTATCAAGATGCCAAAAACGGCGGAACGAAAAATGCTGGGCTTCGAGACCTTGACCTGTGCCCCCTATGATTTGCGGCTCATTGATACCGCACTTTTGACTTCCGGCGAGATCGCGTGGATCAATGAATATCATGCATGGGTCAAGAAATCCCTGTCGAAAGATTTGGATAAAAACACCAAAACCTGGCTCGATAGTGCAACCAAGCCGATCAAGATATCTGCCCGCACAGCACGCTGACCTCGCCACCTCTTCAACGATAACATTTTCATCAATTTAGGTTCAGTCCTACACATAACCCAATAGTTATGGTTTCCCGTTGAGTACGCATCTACGGCTTGGGATAATATGTTAACCATTGGAGGATCCCCCGTGCGGGCAGAAGACATTACAAGCGAACACGAAGATACAGATGTTGGCATTCTGCTGGCATTTTGGAAAGCAGCGCGTGGGAATAATATGTTTCCGTCGCAAGCGGACCTCGACCTTATTTCTATTCCGAAGCTCGCACCAAGCGTCATCATTATTGACGCCGAACCAAATAATGTCTTTCGTTATCGTTACATAGGCACTGCTATTGATATCCATCTCGGCGTTAATTTAACTGGTCGTACTTTTAATGATTTCCGATCTGGTCGCGTTTTGGATGAAATCACTGCGTTTTTCAAACACGTCATCGACACATCATCAATGGGTATTTTGATGACGAAATTACCCTCCAGGACGCGTGGCGCCATTATCAATACTCGCGTTGGCTTGCCCGTCGCTGATGATCATAAAACGCCAAATAAAGTCCTCGGCCTGTTGCTGTTCCAACTCCCGGAAGGCAGCAACGGGCATAATCGAGAACCATATGATTTAGAAAACGAAGAACAAGGCATCAACAGCGCGACGTTTGGCGAGCTTTAATCCTCCACAAAAATTCGTATAATAAAACCATCAAATCCAATCGGAGGTCTCTATGAACGATCTTGTACTCGATCTACTGGAATGGTTGAAAACCGGTCCGAAGCCCTATGATGAAGTTATGGAAGCCTGGCGGACATCCTGCCCACGCCTAACTGTATGGGAAGATGCAACAGATGCCGGTTACGTTGAACGGCATCCGGAGAGCGGCACGACAATTATTAAATTGTCAGACTCAGGGCGTCGTTACTTGGCAAAAAACCGACCCGCCGCAGCTTAGCCCCAGGTCGTTATCCCGACGTAAAGCAACCTCAATGCCAATACCGTGATGACTGCCTTCAAACCGATTCTGAAGATGTGTTCCGGCATGAAATTTAACATGTGCTTACCTGCAAATGTCCCCGCAAATCCACATAACAAAAGACCGATCAAAAGCGGAATGTAAGGACCAAAGGCAAAACCCAGCACGCCAAAGGCAATGATCTTAAATCCGTGCTGAATGCTCATCATCGTCGCATGCGTCGCTACGACTTCTTGGCGCTTATCAGATGCTGCAGCAGCAAAAGGTGCCACTAAAGGCCCTGTTGCACCGACAAACATGGTTGCCAAAGCGCCAAACACACCGATCCCGAAAAATGCTTTATAACCTGGGTTTGATGCTTTAAATTTTGGCGCCCAGGTCGCATACAAAACGAATACGCCCAACACGACCTGCAACATAGCGGTTGGCAACGAGACAACAAGATTACCGCCAATCGCTGCACCAATAATGGTGCCGATCAGAAATGGTGGGATCACATATTTAAGAATGTTTTTGCGCATCATCGCCGCACGACCGATGTTTGAGCCCAACTGCACAACACCATGAAGCGGGATGAGGACGACTGGTGGCAACAGAGATGCCATGGTCGCCATCACCAACAGCCCACCGCCAAGTCCCAATGATGCTGCGATAAAGCTGCCTGCAAACGAAACTGAACACATCAGCAAGAAGCCAAAGACATCCAGTCCTGTACCGTCCAAAAGCATACTGATTATTTGATCCATCTGTGTCCCCCTTCAATGCGTGACAGATTATTTAGCAAACGCCGATAGATTTGACACGTGCTCGTGTTTTTCAAACGGCAACGAGCGCATGAACGAGAAATCGCTCAGCTGCACGGGACAATGCTTTACGCTCTCGTACACCGAGCAAGAACCGTCGCGTCGCCCAATCTTCATCCAGCGAAATCACCTGTAGGCCATCACTTTTGGCATAAGGTGCCGCAACGCCGTAGGGTAAAACTCCCAGACCAAGGCCGCTACCAACCATACGTCGCACGCCGTCGAAACTTCGGACTCGCACCGCGATGTCGAGCGCACCACCTGCTTCTGCGGCGCGTGTTGAAAACTGCGCAAACAACGAGCTGCCATCTTCAAGGGCGACATGGGGGAAATTCAAAATCTCTGCAAACGCCACTTTGGTCTGCGTCGCCAGCGGATGACCAAGCGGCGCAATCACACATAGTCTGTCTTCCAAGTAAGGGAATGTCTCAATACCGGCATGATCAACAATTTCAGAAAAAATACCGATATCAACGACACCATCGCTAACGTCGCGAACCACGCCATCCGACATGGTTTCCTTCAACGCAATTTTGACGTTCTCGTTATCTATCGCGAATGACGAGAACAGGCTTGGTAGAAACTGCGCGATTGCCGACGGGTTTGCAGAGACACGCACGTGACCTCGTCCACCTTCGGCGAAATCAGACATCTCGTCAGCAGCCCGATCGGCAAGGCGAAGCAAGTTCTGCGCATGCTTGAGTAACGTGATGCCTGCGGGTGTGGGTTCGACTCCACGCCCCTTGCGGTAAAGAACAGCGGTTCCTAATCGATGTTCCATATCCGAAAGGCGGCGGCTGACGGCTGAGACAGCAATGTTCTGTTCAACCGCTGCAGCCGAGATTGATCCCAGCCGCACCGACGCATCCAGCAATCGTAAAGTGATCAGATCAAAATCGATATCACACGTCTTTCATCATGAGATTAAGCCGCAGCCAATGCGCGCGCCCGAGGCACGAAACGAATGTGTCCGCCCGTATCCGTGTCAGGCAATGCGCCAACGATGTTCGCGACATCAAGCAAAGCCTCAAGGTCAATCCCAGTGTCGATCCCCATATTGGTGAACGTAAACACCAGATATTCTGTGGCCGTATTTCCTGTCGCCCCTGGTGCGAATGGGCATCCACCAAGCCCCGCAACCGATGCATCAAATCCGCGTACACCTGCATCATATGCGTAGAGCGCATTGGCAACGCCAAGCCCAAACGTATCATGACCATGGAACACCCAATCCAGATTATCTCGATTAAAACGCCCAAGAGCACCTCGGCAAACACCAGCAACATGATCAGGGATCGCACGTCCTGTCGTATCGCAAAGACCGAGCGTCAACGTCTGGCCAAATTCGAGTATTTTTTCAATCGCGCGGTACACGGTATCTTCGTCAACACGGCCTTCGAACGGGCAATCAAAAACGGTGGCGATGTTCACACGAAGTTTGAAGTCATCACGTTCTTTGCCTTTGGAGATCACTTCGCCTAACTCTTCAATTGAAGCCGCAACGGGACGACGCACGTTTGATTTGTTGTGACTTTCGGATGCCGAGAAAACAAACGCGATATCGCCAATACCTGCTGCAAAAGCATTTTCTGCTCCACGCAAGTTTGGCACCAATGCCGTCAGTCGCACATCGTCGCCAACGTTGGCGGCTTTATGAACTTCAATAGTATCAGCCATTTGCGGGACGTGTTTTGGGCTCACAAAAGCGCCGGTTTCGATATGCTTCAAACCAGCCTGGGCAAGACCTTCGACAATAGAGACTTTGGTCTCAGTTGGTATCCAGGTTTTGACGACCTGGAATCCGTCACGGGGTGCCACGTCACAAATGTTGATAGCGTCTTTAGTGGTCATATGATGCCCTCCTCTTTTAGGCGTGCGATCTCTGCGTCAGACATGCCGAGAAGATCGCGTAATACGTTTTCGTTATGTTGACCGATGTCGGGACCGGTCCAGCGAACTTTTCCGGGCGCACCGCCTGCCATATGTGGCACGACACCTGGATGAAGGATTTTGCCCAATCTTGGATCATCAATCGATTGAACCATGCCGCGAGCAAGGAACTGCTCGTCCTCAGCGATGTCCGCCATATCAAATATCCGGCTCGATGGAATATCAGCGTCCGCGACCAGCTTTTCCAACTCAGCCAATGTGTACGTTCTCGTCCATTCCGCAATTTTTGCATCTAGGGCTTCGGCATTTATCACCCGGTTTGGGTTGTCGATGTAGCGTGGGTCTGTCGCCAATTCCGGTTGTCCCATCGTCTCGCACAAACGCTTGTAAAGTGCATCCGAATTAGCTCCGATCAGGAACCAGCGCCCATCACTGGACGGATAAGCATTGGACGGCGAGGTGGTGCGAATAGTCGACCCTTGGGGTTGGCGTATCTTATCAAAATACCCGTATTCAGGTAGGCATCCCTCGAGCAGGCTCAGCACACTTTCGGTGAGCGCTACGTCGACACGGCGCCCCGGTTGACCCCGGCCAGCATTTTTTTCAAACAAGGCGGCGAGCAAACCAATGACGCCATAAAGTCCAGCCACACTATCGCCAATCGAAACCCCAGTGCGAACTGGCGGCAGATCAGAGACCTCATCCGGATATCCTGTGAGATGTCGGAGCCCGCCAACCGCTTCGCCAATCACGCCAAACGCGGCACGTTTATGGTTCGGCCCGCTCTGTCCATATCCCGAAATCTGCACGATGATCGCCTCGCCGTTCACGGCTGCAATATCATCAGGACCGAGGCCCCATTTTGCCAGTTGGCCGGGCTTAAAGTTCTCAACCACGGCGTCCGCATGCTTTATCAATTCTTTGACCAGTTGAATGCCTTCAGGGTTTTTAAGATCAATTGTGACGGACTGTTTGTTGCGGCCGTGTACAGACCACCACACCGAAGATTTATGCCCCTCGGGCATTTCACCCCATGTGCGCACGGGGTCACCCCGGCCAGGAGGTTCAACTTTAATCACGTCAGCACCAAGGTCTGCCAACACACGTGTGCAAAACGGCGCCGCAATAAAGTGGCCGAGTTCAAGAACCCGGAGACCACTAAGCGGTCCATTCGACGTGTTATCTTCGCTCGTCATTAATGATCATCCTCATAAACAGAAATTTCGATCAGGTTATGATCGGGGTCGCGAAAGTATACCGAATTGATGGGTCCCATGGCACCCGTACGCGGGCTCGGCATCAGATCGATCTTTACCCCCGCAACTTCGAGATGCCGCACGACGTCTTCCATGGGCGTCTTTGTGATTAAACAAAAATCTCCACCGCCAGGGGCGGGGCTCGAGGCCTTTGGCTCAGGTTCATGCCCAAATAAATGAAGATTAATCTTTTGGTGGCCAAATTTCAGCGCCGTTCGTTCATTACCAAACACCTCGGATGTCATGCCCAGCGCGCGCTGATAAAACTCACACGTCGCAGCAATATCACGAACGGTGAGAACGAAATGGTCTATACGATCAATGATCATGAAAATGTCTCCATACTTATAAGATAGAGGATCATCATGATTTCTCCAAATCGTTGCTGACGAAAACTATATTCGCGATACGCGAAAGCTCAGTTTGCGTTTTGTTTGTCGTGCAAAACGTATTAACCTTTTGCCAACACTGAATAAATTATAATAAGAAATTAATTTCTTGGTCGGGGAAAAATCTTGTTCGGGTTATTTAAAAAAAAGAAACTTGGTGCTGCCTATGATGGCCCAGCACTTGATCCGGAATGGGCGCGCAATAAACGCGGCAAATTCCATCGCCTCAACCATTTGGACGGCATTGCCGAAGGTCTCGGCGGCTTCAGTGCTGTTTTCGTGGTTTGGCATTCAGGCGTAAAGCCTGGCTGGGTCTATGTCGGTCGCTCAGACGATCTGGCCACCGCGTTGGACGAAGCTGCTGACAATGAAGATATTCAGGAATACGAACGCAATGGAGGCCTATTTGTAAGTTGGTCACCGATTGTTGCCAACCGTCAAAACGGCGTATTGCGCTACCTTCATGAAGCCATGAAACCAAAAGTGAAGAACAGCGCCGCTTCTGATATTGAAGACGGCCCGATTAAAGTCATCCCACCAAAACGGAAATAGATACTTCCTCTTCACCTGGCGAACGGTGGCTTCTTCTCCCTCAAGATGAAGGGCTAATAGCTCTGGATTCCGGCCTGCGCCGGAATGACGGGTATGGAATAGGGGTTATATAATCGTAAAGACATTGTCACCCCGGCGAAGGCCGGGGTCCAGTAACGCAAGCCGATCAGCCCGTCCCTAAAATCTAAGCCGCCTCTTTGTTTGCGTCCTCAACAATACCGACGACGCCTTCCAGGATGCGCGTAATATCAAAATCCTTTGGCGTGTAGACTGCCGCAACACCACTGCTCAGCAAATGCCTTTCATCTTCTGGCGGGATAATCCCTCCGACGATCACAGGCACATCACCAATTCCAGCGTCACGCATGCGTTCGACAACTTCTGCGACCAACGTCACGTGCGAGCCTGACAAGATCGAAAGGCCCACCACATGAACCCCTTCTTGCAGGGCTGCCTGAACGATTTCGGCAGGCGTTAAGCGAATACCTTCGTAGACAACTTCGACGCCCGCATCCCGTGCCCGCACAGCAATTTGTTCAGCGCCATTCGAATGACCGTCCAGGCCTGGCTTGCCGACCAGCATTTTGAGGCGTGTGCCAAGCACATCTTCAAGGCCATCAACGCGTATACGAATTGGATCCATTTCGGCTGCTGCCACCGCAGCAGATCCGCCAACACCTGTCGGTGCCCGGTACTCGCCAAACACGTCACGCAGCACGCCCGCCCATTCGCCGGTCGTAACCCCTGCATGAGCACAGGCGATAGACGGCTCCATAATATTTTCAGAACCATTCGCCGCATCTCGAAGATTATTAAGCGCCGTCGTCACCGCATCTGCATCGCGGCCGTTACGCCAGGTTTCCAGGCGATTGATCTGTTCCATTTCTGCCGAGGCATCGACCCTCATGATCGATCCGTCACCAGCCGTCAAAGGTGATGGCTCACCTTCTGTATAACGGTTCACACCAATCACCGGCAGATCACCGCGCTCAATCGCAGACAGTCGGGTTGCGTTACTCTCAACCAGACGACGTTTCATATACGAGTTCTCAACAGACGCCACCGCGCCACCCATCTTATCGATTTCGGCAAGCTCTTTGAGTGCATCCGCTTTGAGTTCTGCAACCTTGGCCTCGACAACAGGCGAGCCATCGAACAAGTCGCCGTACTCCAGCAAATCAGTTTCAAAGGCAACAATCTGTTGCAGTCTGAGCGACCATTGCTGATCCCATGGGCGCGGTAATCCAAGGGCTTCATTCCACGCCGGCAACTGAACGGCGCGGGCGCGGGCATTCTTGGACAGAGTCACCGCGAGCATTTCCAGCAAAATCCGGTACACATTGTTTTCAGGCTGCTGTTCCGTCAGCCCCAACGAGTTGACCTGTACGCCATAACGGAATCGACGTAACTTTGGGTCCTCGACGCCATAACGGTCACGGCAAATTTCGTCCCACATCTCTGTGAAGGCGCGCATCTTGCACATTTCAGTCACAAATCGAACGCCCGCATTCACAAAGAAACTGATCCGTCCGACAACGGTCGGGAAATCTTCAGCGGGGACGAGTGGCCGCACTTGATCCAGGACTTCAATCGCGATGGCCAGCGCATATGCAAGTTCTTGCACCGGCGTCGCGCCCGCTTCTTGCAGATGATACGAACACACATTGGTTGGATTCCATTTCGGAATCTCACGGTAGGTAAAGCTAACAATATCGGCGATCAATCGCATACTCGGCGCAGGTGGGAAAATATAAGTGCCGCGCGACAGGTACTCTTTAATGATGTCATTTTGAACCGTGCCAGTGAGCTGATCACGCGATACGCCCTGACGTTCCGCAGCCGCAACGTACAAGGCTAATAGCCAAGCCGCCGGCGCGTTGATCGTCATCGACGTATTCATTTTATCCAAAGGAATACCGTCCAGCAGGGTTTCCATATCACCCAGATGTGAGATCGGCACACCGACTTTGCCAACTTCACCTTTGGCTAGAGGATTATCGCTGTCATACCCTGTCTGCGTCGGCAGATCGAAGGCGATCGAAAGGCCTGTTTGACCTTTATCGAGGTTCGCACGGTACAATTTATTCGACTCGGAAGCAGATGAGTGTCCCGAGTATGTTCGAAAAAGCCACGGGCGATCAGGTTTTTGGTGCACTGCATCCTTAGCGTCTGCAGCAATGCCTTTTTTACCCATTGAGAAATTATCTTTCATTTGGAACCCCTTAACGCCCGAAAATACGCCATTCTTATTATTATACGTAATTTAATTACAATATTGTCAAATTATTTTGCAAATGTAGCAAATTGTGCATTGCGAAGAAAGTAAAATCCATCTATCTCTGTATTGCGTTGCAGCATAATGCAACATCACAGTTGCCACCTAATAAGGCAGCTTGAGCGTTTGGGGGCGCTTTCGTCACAGATCAACAATGGGGACTATCCAAAATGACCGAGACAGCTGAAATTATCGATTTCGACGCAAACTTGCCGAAAAAAGATCTTTATGAACTGGGCGAAATTCCGCCTCTTGGTCATGTACCTAAACAGATGTACGCGTGGGCGATCCGAAAAGAGCGCCACGGCGAGCCTGAAAGCGCGATGCTTCAAGAGGTCGTCGACGTCCCTACTCTGGATAGCCACGACGTCCTGATCATGGTGATGGCCGCCGGTGTAAACTATAACGGTGTATGGGCTGCGCTCGGCACACCCATTTCACCTTTCGATTACCACAAAGCTGAATACCACATTGCAGGGTCTGACGCATCCGGCGTTGTCTACGCTGTCGGCTCTAAAGTGAAACGCTTTAAAGTTGGCGATGAAGTTGTTGTTCATTGTAACCAGGATGACGGCGATGACGAGGAATGTAACGGCGGCGATCCAATGTTCTCAACATCTCAGCGCATCTGGGGTTACGAGACACCTGATGGGTCTTTCGCTCAGTTTGCCCGCGTTCAAGATCGCCAGTGCATGATGCGTCCAAAGCATCTGACGTGGGAAGAAAGTGCCTGCTACACGCTGACACTTGCAACCGCATACCGGATGCTCTTTGGCCACCGTCCACACATCCTTCGTCCTGGCCACAATGTTTTGGTTTGGGGCGCATCGGGCGGCTTGGGCTCAATGGCGATCCAGTTGATTGCAACAGCCGGCGCCAACGCGATTGGCGTGATCTCCGATGAAAGCAAGCGTGACTTTGTGATGGGCTTGGGCGCCAAAGGCGTGATCAACCGCAAAGACTTCAATTGCTGGGGCCAGTTGCCACCAGTTAACGGCGAAGGCTTCAAAGAATATATGGGCGAGACCCGTAAATTTGGTAAGGCCATTTGGGAAATCACCGGCAAAGGCAACGATGTTGACTTCGTCTTTGAACATCCCGGCGAAGCAACCTTCCCGGTCAGCTGTAATATTGTGAAGCGTGGAGGCATGGTTGTGTTCTGTGCCGGTACGACAGGCTTTAACCTGACCATGGATGCACGCTTCGTATGGATGCGCCAAAAGCGTATTCAGGGCAGCCACTTCGCAAACCTCAAGCAGGCAAGTCAGGCCAACCAGTTGGTTATCGAACGCCGCATTGATCCGTGCATGTCCGAAGTCTTCTCTTGGGAAGATATTCCTGCTGCGCACACAAAGATGCTGAACAACCTGCATAAACCCGGCAACATGGCCGTGCTTGTACAAGCAAAACGTCCGGGCCGACGTACAGTCGAAGACTGCATCGAGGGTTAATTAAGGCCACAGCGCGCTGGAACAGATCAGTTATAACTGATAAATGACCTGTTCCTGGCGCATGCTGTGGAGAAGGCATTGGGATGACTAATATGGACGCAAGTGGAAATGCCAATACACCGTTGATTGATGGCTTGGTGGATTTGGCAACGCAGGCATTGCCTGCAGCGGAGCAATTATTCTCCGAAACCCGGCAATCTGTCGGCAACCTGGTGATCAAGGACGGCCGCGTATCCGGTGCCCTTGTTGAGCAAAATCAGACCGCCGTTCATGGATTGTCCTGGGTCGCCACATATGTAGAAGGCTTGCGTCAAATGCTGGCGTGGGCTGACCGCTTAAGCGACGAAGATCGTCTCGGCGAACTTGAGCAACTTATGGTGCAAGCCGCTTACGGTGAATACCTAAGCCAGCTATCTGGTGGCATCGCGATCAGCCAGCTTGAAATTATTAGACCCGCTGACTTGGGTGTTTCAGACACCGCACTTCATGCGTTTGTTTCAGATGATGCTGTGCAGGCATTGATGACACAGGGAAACACCGAACCGGTTCGCGCGCGCATTGCCGCATTAATCGAAGACAATCACTTCGGCGCGCCTGGCCTATCCGATGAAACGCTCGATATGGTGCGCGATCAGTTCCGTCGCTTTGCCGAAGAGCAAGTCACCCCCTATGCCCACAATTGGCATCTCAAGGATGAACTGATCCCGATCGAAGTCGTCGAACAGATGGCTGAGCTCGGCGTGTTTGGATTAACCGTGCCTGAAGAGTTTGGCGGGCTAGGCCTCGGCAAGATGGCCATGTGTGTTGTTACCGAAGAATTATCCCGTGCCTACATTGGCGTGGGGTCACTGGGCACGCGCTCAGAGATTGCGGCTGAACTGATCCGCTTGGGTGGCACGGACGCACAAAAAGAACATTACCTGCCGATGATCGCGTCTGGCGAGATTTTGCCGACGGCTGTGTTTACAGAACCGGGTACGGGCTCAGACCTGGCTTCGCTCAAAACCCGTGCTGTCCGCGATGGCGATACCTATAAAGTGACCGGTAATAAAACCTGGATCACGCATGCAGCACGCTCTGACATGATGACATTACTCGCGCGCACAAACGCTGACGTAGCTGGATACAAAGGTCTGTCGATGCTGTTGGTCGAAAAACCACGGGGCACCGTCGAAGACCCTTTCCCCAAGCAAGGCATGAGCGGCGGCGAAATCGAAGTTCTCGGTTACCGCGGCATGAAAGAATACGAACTGGGCTTTGATGCAATGGAAGTCCCCACCGAACAATTGTTGGGTGGCGAAGAAGGC
>WASW01046033.1_pt1 | contig 15215 bp, 15 predicted proteins | sample 5698521 | NCBI WGS metagenome assembly WASW01 (sample SAMN11175560, study PRJNA528189) | sponge metagenome | isolation source: marine sponge | host: Leucetta | place: Antarctica: Western Antarctic Peninsula, King George Island | collected 2013-01
ACTGGGGGGACGGCCAAATATCTAGTATCGCTTTGTATGATGCTGTTAATGCCTTCTAGTGTGGTTGCTGTCATGACAGTCGCCACAGCTGTGTTTCAGCGAAAAAACCAAACCTCAAAATTTTCGACTTTTTCAACAGCCTCAGCCATTAACGGCCACAAATTTTAATTGAATAATCTCGAAATTTTGAGAGTTGGTAATGGCCGCTTCTGGGAAAAGCGGACAAAACTTGGGTTTCTAGACTGAATATAGCGCAAGCTATTCTTCCTTTCACGAAAAGGAGAAAGATTATGCACTTATTCAAGTCTAAAAACCCTTATAGGGCCCCCTGGAACAAGGGTAAAATTATCGGGCAGAGGCCACCTTTTAAACTCAAACACGTATGGGCGATCAGGACCACGTTGCAAATTAATAAACGGGTACGCGATCTGGCCCTCTTCAACCTTGCAATAGACAGTCAACTTCGAGGATGTGACGTCGTTAGCTTAACAGTTGATGATGTTGTTTCTGGGGGCAGAACCAAAGACCGCGCGACCGTACTCCAAAAGAAAACAGGGCGGCCCGTGACCTTCGAAATAACAGAGCAAGCCCGCCATACGGTTGATGAATATGTTCGCCTCAAGAACAGAAATTCGGGTGGATTTCTGTTCAAGGGACATTTCAGAAATGATAACCATCTGTCGACTAGACAATATTCTCGTTTGGTATGGGAGTGGGCAGAGATGATCGGGTTAGTTCCAGGGATGTACGGCACTCATTCCATCAGGCGAACAAACGCTACGCTAATATATCGTAAGACTGGAAACATTTGGGCCGTGCAATTGTTGTTGGGGCGCAGCAAGGTTGAAAGTACGGTTCGGTACCTCGGTATTGAGATGGACGATGCGATTGCGATTGCCAAGCAGGTTGATATCTAGTCAGAACGGGGCAGAGTTGTAACGCTCTGCCCCTTCATCAAGAGTAGGATTTCAACCAAAAGGAGCCATTACTCGTGCCGGCCGGAAACAGGAATGACGGGATAAACTGACGGCTGCTTCCAGTGGAATTACGGCTATTATTTGTATTTTAAGCACAGGTTAACCGCATACTGTTCAGTGAACGGTGTCATCCTTAAATTTTATATCTCTGATATTGAGGATTGCCGCAGCGTTTTTTGTCCAAGTTGCTGCGCCTAATTCGCTCTAGTATTTCTCTTATTCAAAAACCTTGTCTTCGGCGTGGAGGCAGACCTTCTTGAATTCCATTTCCTTAACAAGCTTAATTGCCTCCGCATAGATTTCTTTCTGCCCAATCATCTGCTGATAGTACATAATTTAAGATTATGCCAAACGCTCAATGTCGGTACAAATTTACCGTAACAGTAAGGTAATGATTGAGTATTTCTCGTGTCGAGTGGTTTCAATTGTGAATTCAATGAGCCAGACTGATTATTCATATACACCTCAGAAGACATTGGACCGAAATTGAATTCAGCCAAAGTCAGTTATGGTCTCTTGATCCGTTGGATCTTTCCGGCGATAGGCATTGTATGCGCTCTCGCCGCTCTGATCTGGCTTTATCAAGATCTCGACCTTGAACGGTTCCTTGTCGCCATATCCACTGCTGAGCTGATATGGTTGTTCGCTCTGGCCGGAACCATCCTGCTTGAACAATTAACCCGCGGTTGGAAATGGCGGCAGATTTTGTTCGAGTTAAAGCCAATTTCAAGCTTCAGGCTCTTTGGTGCAATCCTCTCAGGTTATGGCATCGCTGTCCTCATACCTGTGGGCGTCAGCCCGCTCGTGCGTTCTTGGTTGGTTGCTCGGCTAGAGAATTTGCGTTGGGCCTCGGTTCTGACAACATCGGCTATAGAGCGGTTTCTTGACGGAATTGTATTTGCATTGTTTGCTGCATTTGTCGCGTTTGTCGACCACATCCCGGATGTTGAAGGCGACGTGAGGGCGGGCCTTATGATTGCTGGCGGTTTGAATCTCGCGTTGTTTTCCGGATTGTTATACATGTTGTTTGCAGGCCGCTCGCCTCTTGATCGTAAAGAGGCCCGAATAAGTCGATGGATCGACTGGTTGTCTGCCAAGGGCGGCACTCGTCTTGATGGCTTGAGGACAGAAATCCGAAAAGGCATCGTGTGGCCACATGAACACCGCCGACAAATAGGCGCGATACTGGCAAGTGTGCTGATGAAGATCATTGCCAGCACGCATTTCTTGTGGGCCGGATTAGCCGTCGGAGTAGTTCTTGCGCCCTTCGACTATCTGTTTCTTATGGTGTTCGCCGGATTTGCACTCGTAATCGCCCGGTTTGTCCGCGTCCCCGGAGGGTTCATAATCGGTTCCGGTTTCGCCCTAAAACTCTTGGGGGTACCGGACGAACAGGCTCTGACGATGATCCTGTTTAACCATATTTTGAGCATCGTTCTTATGGTCGGTCTCGGTCTGCTGTATTTGTGGAAAAGTGGCATCGATATTCGCGAGGCGCATAACACTGAACCAAACATCGATGCCCCGTCCTGACACGTCGCCAAATGACGTGGAGGCTGCCACGGGCGAACGCGGTAGCCCCGTCTTATGGAAGGTTTCCGATGGCAAGGAAGAGGATGGCAAGCCATCGCTTGATTATCTCATGCCTCTCAGAGCGGGCGCTCAAGCACATGGTCTACCCGAGTAATTGACCTCCTTTTTCGACGGCGTGCGCCACTTGGAATAAGATCTGCACTCATCATTCCTTGGCACAACGCAAACATCTGAATTGAGTTTGATTTATATCAAAGCTCTGTGTGACTCAGTCGAATAGAATGTAACCATATTAAAGTACGAGCCAGGCACTCAAATGTTTTTGGAGTTATATTATATGTCTATAAAACCTTCGGGCGTGCTCCTAAGCACTGGTGCTGCAGCATTAATATTCGGCGCGGCAATAACTGATGTTTCTGCCCACGGGCCTGAAGCCATGGTGACAGCACCAGCAACCACTCAAATTCAACCAATGCCAAAAAGCAAAATGATGATTCCCGGTAATCGTCTGGGACGATTGATGATGCCTAATATGGATCCGGAGAACGGCATGACATTGTTTGTTACCAAAGGCTGTGTTGCCTGCCATGCTATCAATGGCATTGGCGGCCATGATGTGCCTGCAATGGATTCCCACATAATGGGTCAGACAATGAACCCATTTGATTTCGCCGCAAAAATGTGGAACCACGCCGAAGGTAAGATAACTGCCCAGATTGAGGGTTTAGGCGAGCAAATCCTACTTTCTGGACAAGAATTGGCCGACATTGTCGCTTTTGCGCACCATGACGACGTTCAGCACCATTTCACAGAAGCCGATCTGACGCCACAAGCCTTGAAAATGATGAGTCATGATCACGACAAACAACCGGCCCACATAGAACATTCAGAAGAGCTTAATCATAAAATTCATATGTGAATTCACGAAGCCTCCCTTTAAACACTTATGGAAATTGGAGAAATAAGATGGTTGGAATTAAAGCCGGTTTAGCAACTATGTTTGTCATCGTTGTGGCTTGGGCACCGGCGTGGGCAGATCAAGGCGGCCAGTATCAGGGGATGCATATGTGGGAAGGTGGATGGCATGGCTGGCTAATGGGGCCGCTTATGATGATCATATCTCTCGTAATCCCTATCATGGTCGTGGTTTTGCTGCTGCGGTGGTTTGGTGTCCTTGGTCAAGGTGTGTCTCCTGCGCCGCATGAGGCACTTGATGAAACATCACTCGATATTCTCCAAAAACGTTTCGCCCAGGGCGTAATTGATCAGGAAGAGTTTGAAGACCGTAAGCGGCACCAGTTTCGTACCATGGGCGGGGAAATAATTTAAGGACTCCGCAGCTTGAGCTCTTTTAGCAGAACACGGCTCATCCGGCGTCCATAAATCATATGCGAATAACCCCAGAATGATGCCAACTACAAGCACTACAAGATTTCTATGTCCTCTATGGGGTAGGGAAATTTTTAATATAGAGTTTGTGGCATTCGCCATCAAATTCCTATGACTATTCAACTATCTCAGTTTGTTTTAGCGAGGCTATCGCCGGTACGCTCATCTCATTCAGTTGAAAAAATAAAATCGTCAGTTAATCAATAATCTTGGCGGCAAAAACCCTGTGAGACCTTTCCGTTGCTCCATATTTGCGTCTGCAAATAACAGGCTGAATATATTGTGGTCATCCGAGATCGGTTTTGAGAACCATAAATCCCGCCGCGTAAACTGCTGCCGATTGGATATCGAAAATTCTACATAATTTTTTAGCTGATGTGACAATCCCGTCGCCTCGACGCGGATTGTTTCTGGTGCTACCATAGACGTACCCACCAAAAACACGTTTCCCCCTGGGATTCCCGAAACAAATATATTTGGAAATGACGATGCGATGGTTGCAAGAAGGCGTTTGTTCGGTTCGTCGTTCTTTGCATCCAACATTACATTCATAACCATCGCCCCTTTGGGTCTAATGCAATTTCTTAAATCGGCAAAAAACTCCTTTGTCATCAGATAGTCGGGCACGTTGTCTCCCAGGAAGAGATCCACTACGGCAGCGTCATACTCACGGTTACATTTACGAACGAACGTTCTGGCATCTTCGAGAAACACACGAACGTCATTATCATCAAACCCGAAATTTTCTTTTGCCGCTCTCAGCGCTTCTGAATTAATCTCTACAACGGTTGCATTGAGACCGTCTGAGGCAAAATGACGGGGCACGACGCCAGCGCCAAGTCCAAGCACGAGGACATCTTTTGCTTTTGGCACATATCCATGAACAAGAGACTCAAGCACATAGGTGTACATTGAGATCGACTTATTATTAAAATCAGTTCTGTTTTGGACCACGCCGTCTTGGACAAAATACTTTTCTGCGGGGCTGCTGGCATCTGCCACTCGAACTTTCGCAACTTTGATATTACCAAACATCGAAGTGTATTCTGCGATAATCTTATAAGTCAGTTGACTGTTAAATGCTGTGTTAACAAAACTCAGATAGCTTTCCTTTGCGGCAAACACCGTTATGCAAAGAATTACAGTTGCCAGACCAATTCCAAGCAATGCGCGCTTCTGTCTTACTTTCAGGACTTGCGAAATTAAAATGTACAAAATTGTAATGGCGCTGACTGTAAACCCGAGCACCAGCATCGCACGAAAATTGGTTACATTTGGAATAAACAAAAATGCGGTAATAAGAACACCAATTACTGATCCCATGGTGCTGACAAAAAACACCCGCCCAGCGCCGCCATCTCCGACGCTCGTCTTTCCTCTTCTAAGACCAATTAACAGTGGGTTCATTGCCGACAATGCGATTAGAGGCAAGGCGAGAAGCAACGTTGCACCAATAAAGCTGCCTGCTATTAGGTTCACTTGGGACAAGTACGGGAATGCGAACGGATACAATAACGCCGACAGCGCCATTGCCAGCGCAGAGGCAATCGGTGTCGCGAGAAACACCAATTCGGCGGATGAGCGCGATAGTTTAACTGAAACGGTTCCACCAAGCCGATAACCAAGGGCCAAAAAGACCAGAGTTATTGATAGGATGCCTGACCAAATATACAAACTTACGCCAAAAAAAGGCGTCATAATTCGTGATGCCAGAACCTCAAGAGAGAGCGTCACCGCACCCGTTAAAAAGATCAAAAGATCGTACTTTCCTATGTTGGTACTTGCGATTTTTACCTCCTATTAGTTAGTGTTTCAAAACCCATGCCGATGGTCTTAAATTCGTCTCTGCCCACTCGCATCAATCAGCCTCATAGGTCGAGCACTTTATTTGGCCACACAAAATCAGAGAGGCGGTCAGTATGCGTCGCGCACAACTGAACTTGGCGCCCATTCATTCCTAAAAAATGGAAGTTTTGATCGGCCGCCATCTTCGCGACGCCAAATCAACCAATGAGTTTCGGGAGAACCTTTGCTAAGTTATGGTTAACTTAGGAGGGCCGTGAGGAGGTCGGCCTTTGACGGTCGACAGGGAACTGATTGGGGTTTCCAAGTAGTTATTTCCAAGGCGGGAATAATGCCCGGGAAAAGAGACCATCAATATGGCCATGCAATGAGAATTTGAAGAGTGCCCGCTGTTGATGGAATTCACACAACTCATTTCTGTATTAAAATTCTGCACCTTCGACAATGAAAGTGATTGGCGCTGTTCGCCAACGGCAGTAAAACTCGAAATTTCAATGAGTGTCGCATTGGCAGAATGATTAAAAACAACCAAAGAAAAAAGAATTAAGATTGCCAGAAATGTACCGTCTGGCCTTACTGTCGGCTTTTTATGCACTTTGGATGTTGATGCCATTTGATTTCGTGCCGTTCATTCCAAATTATTGAATTAACGTTCGCCGCCGCAGAGTAATAGCTTTGCAGACAACGATAAATCAACCAACTTCAGTGTATTAATCTAGCAACATTCAGATATACGAGCAAGGCGGTCCATTCCAGTTGTGAATGATCTGGTTAAGCCGTAACTGCAAGTATTGCTAAATAACGGCCAGTCTTACTGATCGCCACCAGAACCAAGAACACGGGAAATCGGACACCAAGAACGCCCGCGGCAAAGGTTATTGGATCACCAATGACTGGAACCCAAGCCAACAGTAAAGACCACACGCCATAGCGAATAAAATATTGGCTGGCCCGATCCAATTGTCGCTGTGTGACTGGGAACCAACGATGGTTCTTCCAATGCTGACAGTATCGGCCAAGTCCCCAATTGATAACAGAACCAAGGGTATTACCGACGCTCGCGGCAAACAGCAGACCCCAGGCGCTAAAGTCCTCGGACGCTAGCATACCGACGAGTAAAACTTCTGACGAAAATGGTATGATGGTCGCAGCTAGAAGCGCGCTGAGAAAAAGCCCTAGATAATTCTCCAATACAAGGCCCTCAATTCATAAATTGGGTTAGGCTTTCCGGCTTCCAGAGACATTAGGCCCAATATCACGTCATAAATCGGAAACATACGGCTTTGACCTTCCAGCGACTGGAACCAATACAATACTCGATGTTTTGGACGTCCTAGACCAAGAGGGTATAAAATTGATGACAGGTTCAATAACGAAGATGCGCACTTTACCGTTTTTATTACTAATTGCTTCATTGTTTGTTCCGGTTGCAGGCACGGCGTCGACTCATGGCGAGGACTTTTCCAGCGAACAGCAAAAAGCTATTGAAGGCATAATCCAGGACTATATCCTCAAAAACCCCAAAGTTATTCTCCAATCCATCAAAGATATGGAAATACGCGGACAGCACGCCAAAGCTCTGCGGGTTAAGGATACTCTCGATCAACGAAGTGCTGACTTGACCGATGACCCAGCCTCTCATGTCGGTGGAAACCCCGATGGGGATATCACCCTAGTTGAATTTTTTGATTATCAATGCGGATATTGCAAGCGGGTTCACCCGACAGTCAGCAAACTGATAAAAGACGATGGAAATATAAGGTTGGTATACAAGGAATTTCCAATCTTGGGCCCGGCATCAGTTTATGCGACGCGGGCAGCAATCGCATCTCGGCTGCAAGGCAAATATCTTAAGTTTCACAATGCACTCATGAAATTCAAGGGATCTCTATCGAATGAACGTGTATTGAAGCTTGCAACGAAAGTTGGACTAGATGTGGATAAATTGGCTAACGATATTAAGGAAAACGAGGAAAATACTGACGGCGTGATGAGGCTAAATTATGATCTCGCCAAAGACCTTGATATTAACGGCACGCCAGCTTTTATCGTTGGCAGCAACGTCATTAGAGGCGCAGTTGATTTGGCGTCATTGAAGAAAGCGATTGCTGACGCCCGCAAAGAAAGAAAAGGAAAAGGTGACTGATTGCAGTCAGCCCGTTTTATTTAAAACAAAGGAGTTTTGTTGGTGATAAAAAAAATTACTCTCTCAATCTCTGGTATGTCCTGCCAAGGGTGTGCGGACAGCCTTGATCGATTGTTCGGTCAGGAATCCGGTATTGCTAACGCGGCAGTGTCGTTTGAAAAATGCATTGCCGAACTGGAGTTTGACCCCATTATTGTGACCGAGGGACGCCTCTGCGAGATCGTAACGAAGGCTGGATTTTCCGTTCGATCATCATGAGATCATTTAACGTACTTTGGGCAGTGTTCGTCATCACGGGGATGCTGATGGGGTCGCAAGAAGCCCGGTCATCGGTCCATCCAAACGGCGAAGAATTCAACATGCTCTGCAACGCGACGACGGCCGACGAAGACGGTGATGAACGGTTTGCACAATGTGAAAAATTGATCAAAGACGCCCGCCAAGTTCTGGCGTTATCACCAATTCACGGCATTCGGGCTTGCGTGCCCAATTACATTTCTGATTTAAGACTCCTATTTTCTGCTCTGCATTGGCTGGGAGACCGCACTGATAGTGACAACATGGAGTCAGATGAGATCATCGCTCGTGCCTGGTCCAAATCATGGCCTTGTTCAGTTGACAGCTAAAATTTATGTCATCGTGTATGAGCCGGTTGGGGGCTTAGCTTCAATCCTCTAGAATAACTTATTCGCTTTTTGGATAGACCTAACATACTCAACAATTGACTCGATCTGACCGTCTGTGATTCCGGCAATTGCTTTCATATCACCGAACGGCCAGTGATGTGCACGAACGCCCCGTTTCGCGGCAATAAAAAAGGCTCCGTCACCATGATGCCCAGGATGGTAAATTCGGCTAATAAACGTTGGCCCCTTTTCCGTTCCGCGGGCTGTTTTGCCATGGCAGGATGCGCAGTATCCTTCATAGTTCATGCGACCCAGATTGATTCTAGGTGTTGCTTCAGGCTCAACGGCGTTATTGAAGATCCCTTTTGGAGCGCTGAATGAAGAAGTAGAGGCCACAGAAATCAGGCCGAATAACAATATGAATGCGACGCTTCCAAATAACTTCCTTACCATTATTTTCTTCCCTTCGTCCTATTGGGTACTTGTCACTTGAGGTTTATCAATTGGTCCTGGCGTGTCTAAACAACTACTCAAAATTCTTCTTTGTATTTTTGAAATTACGCATGATCGCCTTCTTGTCCTCAACACCACCCTGCGCCCGAACGGCAACATCTATTCTACGCGCCGCTACATACCCTGAGAGAGCGTAGGATGACGGTGTGCCGCCAAACCTCTCAGTATATGCACTCGAAAATCTCACAATAGAAGGTCTGCCAGATGCCAAATCAGGTGATCGATTGGAAACCAGAAATGGTACGTTTTGTCGCCTCACTATTTCGTTGAACAGAAAAGGCCTATCTTGTGAATTAAAGGCAACGATAATGTCTGGCTCATGTTCTGTGATTGCTTGTTCTAGTTTGGTAGGCACATCCCCACTTTCATCAACGATGGTGACATACACATCCAGCCCCCCGAGATGTCCGTCTGATTCCTGGTCCGGGTGACTATCACGTTCCGCGGTTGCGACCATAAACCCCTCACGAATTTGTTTGGCGGCTTCAAATTGTGAACCGGAGGAAGGGACAACTAAAACAACCTTGAAGCTGTGGGTTAATGCAGGACTGACTGAGTAAAAAATTATCCCCAGAAGAACCCATAATCGACATGTGACATATGTCTTGCGTTTCATTTTGGCCTCAATATTCAGACGTTTTTGCCGTAATCGGTAACGGCGACGGTGACGATGAATTAAGACTGAGGTGAAAGCGTATCCCCTTCCTCCGACGTGCGGAACCCTCGCGATTGTTTTTTTATTTTCCAAGTTTTCAAGAAAGCAGCCAGTTGAAGTAAGGAGACGAGTGCGACGAGCCCAGCGAATGGGACTTGTGCCCAATTAGGATCCGGAACCTGTCTATGAAAATCCTGAAAGTGGAGGTACAGGAAATATGCAGTGTGTACAACGATCAGCATCCACATTACATAAGCGCTCTGTTGCAGAAATTTCCATACGGACCCGCCCAATAATCGTTGGCTCCAGTCACTCGACGCGAGCGCTAACACAATTCCGTATACGAGCGCAATTATCCCAATGGCATTGCCGAGCCCAAATCCGTGCAACAGCATAACGTAGGTCTCTGTTTGAGGGTGTATGACGTAACCGAAGAGCCGGATCAGGTCCCACTCGACCCAACCTGCGAGGATTATGACTGTATGGGCAATAGCGAGTAGCACGCCGTGAATCCCCAACTCTCGTCGCCAGGGAATGGCAGATTGAAATACTTTCGACAATCGGGCTAATGGCCCTATCATCATAGAGAGCGTAATTAAAACCAAGCTCATGTCTCCAACAGCCCTGTTCCAGCGATGCATTTCTGACCAACTCGCACGTGACTCCAAAAAGACGTACGTGCCAATGCCCATTAAAAACAAAATAGCGATATGACGGGGTTTCCACCCTGGTTTTTGGAACAAATCAAGCCGCGACAATATTTCTACCATTATTAGTCGTTCCCCTTTCCGGCCACCGTATTAAGGATCATACGCGATAACATTCTACGCTCAATAATGCAGAATAATATGGCGGTATTGTGGCTATACATTACGCATAATTTAATGGAGACGGGTTGCTCGCCCTATAGGGCACCAATAGAAATCGGCGACACTTGATTAGGTGCCGCTGTCAATTCGTAGCTCAACTTCTCTCGCAAGTGCATTAATAATAGTCAGATCTGGGTTGAAATTTAAGAAACCCACCCAACCCTACGCTGGTGAGGCCCGGAATTTTCTACCCGCGTTGTTTTTTGTTAACGCAACGGGCATCCGCCCGTAGCTCAACAGGATAGAGCGCTTCTCTCGCTAGGAGGTGGTTGCAGATTCGAGTCCTGCCGGGCGAACTTCCTTCTCTTGTATCGGTTCTCACAGAATGTGAAGAATATCTCAAATAAATGAGAATCGTGCGGTGCTGACCACATACTGGAAAACTTTTTCAGGCAGATTTTTGGACCGTTTTTGATGGCGACCTCAACTGATCGACGCAACACTTTAATCTTTGATGGAAAGATGAGGTGCTGTCATGAGTTACAGACGTCGTATTTATTTTACGAGCGAGCAGAAGTCTGAGATATGGGATCGCTGGCAACGTGGCGAGTCGATGAGTTCGATTGGTCGCGGGTTTGATCGAGAGTCATCATCGATTTATCCGTTGCTCTCACGCACCGGCGGCATTCGTCCTCCTGTTCGCAGGCGATCAAGATTAGCGCTGACGCTTATCGATCGTGAGACTATCTCGCGCGGTGTCGTTGGGTGTCATTCCATCCGAGCGATTGCTAGGGAACTTCACCGTCCAGCGTCAACCGTCAGCCGAGAGATCTGCCGCAGTGGTGGGTTTGATAAATACCGTGCTTCTGATGCAGAGACCAAAGCCTGGGACCGAGCGCTAAGACCGAAAGTTTGCAAACTGACAACGAACAAATTTCTGCAACGTGTGATATCAAACAAGCTTACAATACATTGGTCGCCGGAACAGATTGCCGGTTGGCTAAAACGTAAGTATCCGGACGAAAAGCATAAACGCGCGTTGCCCGGCAGGGTCATTCTTTAATGATCCGAGAGGGTGTCACACGAGACGATCTATCGGAGCTTGTTTGTTCAGGCCCGCGGCGTGCTGAAGAAGGAACTGATGCAGTATCTTCGTTCAAAGCGTACGATCCGCCGTTCCCAACATGCCAGCCTGAAGCGAGACGGACTTGGCCAAATAAAAGATGCCACATCGATCCGCGAGAGGCCGGTCTCGGTGGAGGACCGAGCCGTTCCAGGGCACTCGTTGCCCGGCAGGGAATGCGCAGCATGCCCGAGAGGGGGAGGGGGACCTTATTGCAGGCTCCAAAAACAGCTATATCGCCACCCTTGTTGAACGCCATTCCCGCTATGTCATGTCGGCCAAGGTTCCTGGCAAGGATACGCAAAGCGTCGTATCGGCATTGATCAAACAAGTCCATAAATTACCGCGCGAGTTATACAAATCCCTCACATGGGATCGGCGGAAAGAGCTCGCTGACCACAAGCGTTTTACACTGGCAACAGATATTGATGTCTACTTCTGTGATCCTCAAAGCCCGTGGCAACGTGGCTCCAACGAGAACACCAATCGGCTACTCAGACAATACTTTCCAAAGGGAACCGACCTATCCGTGCACTCGCAGGTTCATCTAAATAAGATCGCCCGACAGTCAAATGAACGGCCTAGAAAAACATTGCTATTTGAAACACCAGCTGAGAGGTTTGATGCATGTGTTGGATTGACCGGTTGAGGTGGCAGCTAAAAGGAGCCATCGGTTCTGCCCGTGGCCTACACGTTTCAGGTCAAGGGTCATGACCGGGCGCATACTTTTATTGCAACGTTCCCACGCTTATTCCGAGACGCGTTGCGGGTATATCTTCTCGCCAAATCCGGTGATTTGTAACCGAGCATAATCATGATGATAAATTCGTCTGCTCCGACCTCCGCCAGCTTGGTGCCAACCGTGTGGCGTGATCCATGAAATGTCTGGCCTGGAGCCACCGCGCCCTCATCCGCTAGTTTCGCGATCAGTTTGAAGAAACTGGCGCGGAAACCGGATTCCGTATAGGGGTTGCCGCGCTGAACAACGGTCATGATCGCTATTTTTAGGTGATGCGCCGATAAATGTAATCAGGTTCACAGATGATTAGCATTGCGCTATGGTAGTATTTGATGTGGGTATCGAGATTGTGATCAGCCGCATTGGGGGGCTCCAACATGCTAAACTTACACGATGTTAAATCTCAATTCGCTATTTTTTTCGTGATTTCTTTGACCTTTGCGATTCACGGTGGGTTCGCAAATGCGGCCAGATTTCTAAATAATTCTCAGCTGAAATATGTCTTTAACAATACTGAAATGATGGCTTTTGGGGGCACGTGCATCGGGACACATTATTTTTCACCGGTACAATTTCCTGTTGAAACAAATCTAATGTTCGAGAATGGAGGCGCTGTTTCGATTGTCATCCGTTGCCTTGCGGATTCACAGTATGGTCCCTGGACAATAACGGAAAATGGGGAATGGTACGTTGAGAATGGGTTTGTGTGCATTGAAAGTTCGGGAGAAAAGTACCCCTCTATCCATTCGTACGAAGGCGAAACGTGTTGGCGGGTTAAGGAAGCACGATTTGGTTTAACGGCGTTTAATGCGAGAGATGAACAGGCATGGCGACTTGACATTACCCAGCACCCGAAACATGCAACAAAGGAAAAACTATTGGTGGCGCTTAAGGGGATTGAAGATGCAGTCGGCACATCAGCCCAACTAGAGAAACAGAAAGCGGCATTGGCAGAATTGTTGCAAAAACGTAAAGAACAAGAAATGGCTCTGGCCGAACTGCAGCGCAAACGAGAAGAAGTGGTATCACTTATTAAGGCGCCGTCCACGCCGCGTAAAAATGCCAAAACAGAAGGAGACCTTTGGGAGAGGATATATGCTTCCAATGATAAAGAGACCCTTGAAAGTTTCCTTGAACGCTTTCCTCAGGGACGTTACGCAGGCGAGGCAACGGCCAAGATTGCCATATTAAAAAGGTTCAAATTAGTGGAAGACGTGGATTTTGGTCGTTACCACGCATTGGTTATCGGCATCAACAATTACGAATATCTTCAGGATCTCGGTACCGCAATTAAAGACGCGAAGGCAATTGCGAGTGTTCTCAAAAATGAATACGGCTTTAAAGTAACCCTACTTGAAAACCCAAGCCGCAGTGACATCGTTGAAGCGTTCGATGACCTACGTGAAACTCTAACAAGCCAGGATAACCTTGTGATTTATTATGCTGGCCACGGTTGGCAGGACGTAAGGTCTGATCAGGGCTACTGGTTGCCATCAAACGCAAAACCGAACCGCCGGACCAATTGGGTTTCCAACGGGACATTGGTTGATACGCTAAAGAGCCTGACAGCCAAACATGTTATGGTTGTCGCGGACAGTTGTTTTTCCGGTACATTAGTTCGATCGGCTAACGTAGGGTTCGAGACGGCGGACTATAAAAGTGGCGATTATTGGCGACGAATGGCTATGAAACAAACCCGTGTTGCACTGGTATCCGGGGGCCTTGAACCAGTCACTGACGATGGTGGCAGTGGTCATTCGCCATTTGCAAAGGCGTTTATCGATGCGCTCTCTGAAAACAAAACGGTGATTGATGGGACCGCGCTCTTCAACAAACTTCGACGCCCAGTCATGGTAGCGGCCCAACAAACACCGCAATACTCGGACGTTCGCAATACCGGGCATGACGGTGGAGATTTTTATTTGTGAGAAAACATTAAGCACTTAGTAGAGTCCGGTTAAGGTTATTGACGGCTATTTTTTTGGGAACCCACGATTTTCGGCCGCATATAGCCATGTGTGGACGGCCCCCTTTTGGCAAGGTTTATTTGGCGATGATGCAGAGCTGGTTGGTGCTGCCATGTATCCGTTGCCCGGCAGGGCATGCTTGCATGCCCGAGAGGGGGCCTGTTTCTGCGGCACTTTTACATGGCCGCTGGCCATAATGCTTTCCGCAGATCAGGTTCCGGTCATAAGCACGCAGTCTAATCGCTGCACTGGCTAAGTTGGAGTGTCCTGATCTTCAGGTCAACCGGCTGGGTGCATTAGTCGTCTGTCTTCCTTTCCAACCTCAGATGCGTGAAAGTCAGGCTCTTTGTAATATGTTCCGTGCGCCATCATAGTCCGAGAGGGGCCATGTCGTTTTTGTTGCGCTTAACATATGATTTAACGTAACGCGGCGGCATCAGTTTGACCTGATGACCAAGCAGCGCCAGTTGCCGGGCCCAATTGGACGACGTAGCGCAGGCCTCAATGGATACCAGACAAGGCGGTTGTATTTTGAAGAACGGCAGCATCTTACGGCGCCGTAATTGTCGCCGAATGATCACCGCTCCCTCCACATCAACATCGGGGATATGAAAAACACTCTCGCAAGATCGATACCTATTGTGATGACCTCTTCCATGGTCAGCTCCTATTGCCCTGTGTTTCCTAAAACACCATTTTGGCACATTACGATGCCTCGGGTGGGAGCAGTCCACTGCATCAGAAGCGGCCATCGCAACATTGGGTTTTGGTGAGGGGCCCAGTAAAAATTTGATGACTGCTTCCGGATGAACAGCAGACGAAACGGTTGGGTAGGCCTCTAATACGACGTAAGTTTGGTTTGGGCGGCTTCACCAGTCGGCAACAAAATTAGTGGCGGGGTTGACTTTGTTACTTGGAACGACCACGTATGCCGT
>WASW01035594.1_pt1 | contig 15198 bp, 16 predicted proteins | sample 5698521 | NCBI WGS metagenome assembly WASW01 (sample SAMN11175560, study PRJNA528189) | sponge metagenome | isolation source: marine sponge | host: Leucetta | place: Antarctica: Western Antarctic Peninsula, King George Island | collected 2013-01
GTGTGCGTGTGTGTGTGTGTGTGTATTGATCATGTTGTTCGGGTTGTGGGACTCTTCGGATATTCGGTTCCGGTTTTCTGGCTTGCGCTCGTCGGGCTGTTAGTTTTTTACGCACAACTTGACTGGGTTCCAGGCCCCGGGCGGATTGAAGTTTATTACGATGGCATTGTCGAACCGATCACGGGAGTGATTCTTTTTGATGCGGCCTGGCAAGGAGAATGGGAAGTTTTCGAAAACGCGCTGGCCCACCTCATTCTTCCCTCCCTGATCCTCGCAACTTTCGCTCTGGCCTACATCTCCCGCATGACACGCAGCTTCATGCTCGATCAACTCAGCCAGGAATATGTCCTCACTGCCAGAGTCAAAGGGTTGTCTGAATTATCGGTCATCTGGCGCCATGCCTTCCGTAATGTGCTGGTGCAAATGATCACCATCATTGGGCTGACTTATGCCTCGCTCCTGGAAGGATCTGTCCTCACCGAAACGGTTTTCAGTTGGCCGGGAATTGGGCAGTATATCACCAGTTCCTTGTTCAATGCCGATATGAATGCCGTGATTGGGGGGACTGTGGTGGTGGGGGTTTGTTTTGTCGGGATCAACATGTTTTCTGATTTTCTCTACAAACTGGTAGATCCGAGGACTCGAAAATGACGGATACGGCTTCTCCTGAAAATTCCATCCAGCGCCTCAATAGCTGGTTGCGTTCCGATACACCGGATTCAGTTTTTCAAGCACGCTGTCAACGATACTATTTCAGTTGGTTGGAATTCAAGAGCAACCCGATTGCCTTGTTGGGCTTTTTGATCATCCTGGCATTGGTGCTGATTGCCATGTTTGCCCCTTTGATCACCAGTGGTGACGGGATTGAACAAGATCTCGCTCAACGCCTCCTGCCACCGAGTGCTGAGCATTGGTTTGGCACGGATGGGTTTGGCAGAGATATTTTTGATCGCATTATCTGGGGATCGCAAATCACCCTTTTTATCGTAGTGTTGGTGGGGATCATCGTGGTTCCAATTGGAATGTTGATCGGAACCATTGCTGGCTATCTTGGGGGTTGGGTCGATAATGTCTTGATGCGCTTCACCGACATTTTTCTGGCCTTTCCGCGTTTGATTCTCGCCCTCGCTTTTGTCTCCGCCCTCGGTCCTGGATTAGGAAATGCGGTTTTGGCGATTGCTCTGACAACCTGGTCCCCTTTTGCCAGGATCGCTAGAGCGGAAGCCTTGACCATCCGCAATGCTGAACACATCATGGCCGCTCAAGTCCAAGGAGCCTCAACGGCACGGATCCTTCTTTATCACGTCACGCCTCTCTGCCTTTCCTCGCTGATTGTTCGTTTGACGTTGGACATGGCCGGCATCATTCTGACCGCGGCCGGCCTTGGTTTCCTGGGTTTGGGAGCACAGCCGCCCTTGCCGGAATGGGGGGCGATGATCTCGACTGGACGCCAATTTCTGATCGATCAATGGTGGGTCGCAACGATTCCTGGGATCGCTATTTTGACCGTTAGTATGGGATTCAATCTTTTGGGGGACGGGCTTCGTGATGTGCTCGATCCCAGAAGTGGAGGCTGAAAATGGAGAAGAAATCATTGCTGACTGTGGAAAATTTACATGTCTCCTTTGATACGCCCAAAGGCACAGTCGAGGCAGTCCGTGGCGTGAGCTTCAACTTGGGTCAAGAACGGCTTGGGATTGTGGGGGAATCTGGATCAGGGAAAAGCCAAACCGGTCGGGCGATCCTGCGATTGACAGCAGCGCGTAGCCGGATTCAAGCGGAGCGTATCGACTTTGACGGGATTGATCTGCTTCGTGCCAATGAACGAACGATGCGGAAAATTCGTGGGAGCCGGATTTCTATGATCATGCAAGATCCCCAATACTCCCTCAACCCTGTCATGACGGTGGGAGAACAAATCGCGGAAGCCTATCGCGTCCATTCCAAAGCCAGCCGCAAAAAAGCCCGTCAGCGTACTCTTGACATGCTGAATACGGTTCGTATCAGGGAACCAGAAAAAGTCTATCATCTGTATCCTCATCAAGTCTCTGGCGGGATGGGGCAACGGATTATGATCGCCATGATGTTGATCCCGGAACCAGATTTAATCATCGCCGATGAACCCACTTCCGCACTGGATGTGACGGTGCAACTTCAAGTCCTCGCGCTTCTGGATGACATGGTTCGAGAAAGAGGAATGGGATTGATTTTCATTAGCCATGACCTCCAGCTAGTTGCGTCATTTTGTGATCGCGTGTTGGTGATGTACGGAGGGCGGATTATGGAGGTTTTGGAAGCAAAACACCTAGATCAGGCACAACACGCTTACACGCAAGGGTTGCTCAATTGCCTCCCAAAAATCGATGGGTCTCATGGGGTCTTACCAGTGCTCAAACGCAACCCATCTTGGCTCGAATAGAAGGAAAGATGCCCATGATTGAGATCAAAGATTTGAATATTTCTTTCGGAATTGGCGCCTCCTCAGTTCACGCCCTTCGTGGAGTTTCCTTTCATGTTGAGCAAGGGGAAAGTTTTGGCTTGGTTGGTGAGTCAGGTTCCGGGAAAACCACCGTGTTGCGGGTGATTGCGGGGCTGAATCCGCATTGGACTGGTAGCATTGAAATCGACGGAATTCAGCTCGGAGAACGGCGAGAAAAATCTTTCTGCAAGCGGTTGCAGATGGTCTTTCAAGACCCTTACGGCTCTCTACATCCTCGCCATACCGTCAATGATATTCTGAAAGAACCCCTGATCATCCACCGCTTCGATGCGATTGAAAAACGGATTCTACGAGCACTTGATGAAGTCGGGCTTGGCCCTCAATTCCGCTTCCGCTACCCGCATCAACTTTCTGGTGGGCAACGTCAAAGAATCGCCATTGCGCGGGCACTGATCCTTGAACCTCGTGTGGTGCTCCTCGATGAACCCACTTCGTCCCTCGATGTTTCTGTGCAAGCCGAGGTTCTCAATTTGTTACTCAGGTTACGGGAAGAACACGGATTGACGTACATCATGGTCAGTCATGACCTCGCGGTGGTCGGGCATTTGTGCGAACGGATGGCGGTGATGAATCGCGGGATCATTGTGGAGGAAATGACCGATGAACAGCTCTGCGCCGACACTCCCACTCATGGCTATACCCAACAATTGCTCACCGCGAGTAAAGGATTTGACCGTGAGGCGATTCAAAAATTCACCGATTTCAGTTGAAGACGCTCCGCCTTGGTTTGACCTTATAACTCAGTGATTTTAAAAGTCACTATCGAATTTACTGATCACGTCTCCAAACAAATTTTTTTTCAATTAAGAACATCCGAATCCAACCTAAAAATCACTACATGGCATTGTGTTTCATGACGACAATGATCACCGAGGTTTACGAAGCCCTGATTGACGCAGGTGCGAAACCGGATAAAGCGACCGCCGCAGCACAAGCGATTGTCGATAAAGAAACCTTAGCGACGAAGGAAGATTTGTTGAAAGTGGAAGCCTCGATGAAAGAGGAGACTGATCGTGTCCGCTTCGAATTGAAAGAGGAGATTACCGCACTTGATAAAAAGATCGATCGCGTCCACGCTGAATTGAAAGAGGAAATCGCTGGTGTGCGTTCAGATTTATTGAAGCTCGAAAACAAAGTAGACGCATTGGCATTGAAATTAACAGTCCGTTTAGGAGGAATGCTCGTCATTGCCGTCGGTGCGATGGCCGCCTTAGTTAAAATCTTGAGACCTCCACACATTCATATATTCCAGATACTGTCTTAATTGCTTAGCTTCTAATTGCTTCATGTAGTTTTCCATAAAAGCATAGTCGGGTTCTTTGTTATCATTTATTGGAAGTAAGATTTTTTCTTTCACTTCGTTTGTAACCGAAGTTGTATTTTCCCCTCACTTTATCTGCGACTGTTGTGATAAATGTTCCAATAAAACGATTTAATTTCGGGTTATAACCCACTGAAATATCAGAAGTTGCTATAAACGATTCAGCTTTATAAACTGAATACCCCATTGAACCTTCCCCATTCCTAATAAACGCTATTGCATTACCTTTATGAACAAACTGCTTATCTTCTACTACTTGGCACAGAACCCCGTTATTTAAACTGGTTGCACCTAAATAGTTTATACCTGTATTTTTTTTCGTTAGATGGTTCAATCCTTTTGATTTACCTTGAGAAAGTTCAAATAAACTTCCTATTTCAAACTCTCCCCATTTTTTATTTTTCAAATCCATTTCCACATTACTCTCCATTTTCAAAGAGGTATTGTCTGCCTTGCGATCATATTGAATTCAAAGGTGAGGTAATCGGCAATGGTTTTTTCAAAGTCTTCGGGTTTGGGAATTTCGTCATTGAAATAGTAGAATGCGTGGAGCCATTCGTCGTCGGGTTCTATGGTGGTTTTTATCGTAAATTTGCTTTCGGCAGGGGCATCGTGAAGCCAGACATTGAGCAAGTGGGTTTTCCGTTCTTTCGCTCTCTCGGTTTCGACAAGTCCGATGTGTTTGCGTACTCCAAAGCCGTCATCTTCATAATTGATAAATTTGCAGTATTTTTCCGGCGGGTGTGGCTGATGGGCGGTAAAAATAGCTAAACAAGGATTGATTCCTATGCGATAAAAGGTTTCTTTGTTGAGGGTGAGGACTCCTTCGAGGGTATGTTTTTCTAAAATGCGTTGTTTGACTTGTTTATCTGCTTTATTTTTACCGACCATCGTTGATTGTGGAACAATCACCACACAACGCCCCCGTCTGCCAAGCCATCGAGCAAATGCTCAATGAAATGTATTTCGGAAAGATGCGCTGTGCCTGCACCTTTGGCTTGGGAGTAAGGCGGATTCATAAAACCGACGGTGTAATTTTTCGCTCTCAGGTCGGTAATGGATTGTTTTAAGAAGTCTTTGTTTTCAAGATTGCTTTTTCCATCTCCCCGCAAAATCATATTGGTTGTTGCAATCGAGAACATATCTTCTCGTATTTCTATCCCGTGCAATTGATCTTTTTTAATTTGTTGTCGTGCTTCTTGCGTCTCGACTTGGGGCAACATTTTAGACAAAGTAGCAATTAAAAAGCCAGAGGTACCACAGCAAGGATCAAATACGTTGTCCTTCGGTTTTAAATCGATTAAATCACAGAACTTAAAACATGAGTTTTGATAAATTCTGTGAAATGGCGCAGGGGTGTTTTGGCCAAATCTTGATGAATCTCACTGAGCAGTTGACGGTCTTTAACAATATTGAATTGGTTGAGCACTTTTTCTTTTTTGGTTTCAGGAGTGACTTTAACTTGCGTCATATAATCTTTGATAGCGTTGAAAATTTTCTTACCATCCGTATTTGTTTTGTTTCCTCGTAAATCATCAATTTTAAACTCTTGATTAGACAAAGCGAGTAAGATCGCCGAAACCACCAAAGGTTTTTCAGAATCGCCAAGCTGTCCATAATTCCTTAATGCTTCGTGGAGTTTAGCAGACTTTTTTAACACATTTTCAAGCTCCAGAATTTCGGATGCCATTTCCCCCAAAACTTGCTCTTTGTAGTATTTTTCGATGTTCTTGGCTGAGAAGTTTTCAAAATTCTCAACAGGTTTTAATTTTTTATATCTACTTTCATCCACATAGATGGGTCTTATCCGATGATGTTTTTCATTCCCTGAACATCCAAAAGCAAAGACTTTTTTGAATGAAGTTTGAGAAACGATTTTTTGAGCATAATGCAACGCTCCATTTTCAGCAAAATGTTGTACGGACTTTGCATCCATTGCCAAAATATTTTGTTCTTCATCTTCATATTTGACTTGGTTTTCAAGAGTGGCTTTATCTTCAATCACTAAAATAAAATCCTTGGATTTTGCTGTGAAATCGGGATAACCTTGTCTTTCAGTCCCTTTTTTAGAAGCTGTTTTTAAAGCCTCTTGAATTTCTTTGATCCCGCTTCCATCTGGGGCAAAGTCAATTTTTGCTTGCTCAAGTTGTTTACCAATAAAAAAGTCGGTTGTTTTTTCTTTATCCATCCTGATTGTCTCTCTCAATTGTTAAGTTTTTAAATATTTATCGAGCGAACCGCTATAATTCAAATGACACATACGTCTCATAATTTCATGTACAATTCCTCACCGCGAGCAAAGGATTTGACCGTGAGGCGATTCAAAAAGGGTCTCTTTGAACGCGGCCATCTCCAGCCCTCTCGTATCGAAAATAGTGAGAGGAATCCCTTCCTTAGTGATTTCTCTTGTATTCTTAGTAACAGGCTTTCCCTGGCCTGTATCGGCCATCTTTTCTTGAAATACAGAGTTAATTAAAGTGCTTTTGCCGACACCTGTACGTCCGGCAATAATTACATTGATGTGCCCTCTTTCTTCCACCGCTTTCTCAATTGCCTTTGCAAATAAATCTCCAATATTTTCTTGGCTCATTACCAACTCCTTGTTATAGTTTTTTTATTATTTATTTTTACCCAATACAAAATTAACGAGAGCTTTTAGTAGGAGAAATTCCGGGAATATTCAAGCACCTTATGATCTATAATGAGAATAATGAAATTTATTGCGAAGCATCGGGTCCAATACCCCGCCACTTGCGAAGTTTTAAAAATGAAATTTCGCAACAAAATTGACTTTCCTCCCTCTTAACGCTACGGTTTGCAACCTCAAAGAGCTATTGTTGAATAGAATCCCCCCATTGAACCCGCTCTCATGAATTTTTCATACACAAGAATCATTTTTCTGACAGGATTGCTCTGGGGAAGCACACTCTCGCTCTACGCTGAGGAAGGCTCTTCCGCAAGATTTTCTTCGCCATCTCAAGCGCCCTTTGTGATTCAAAATCGCTCTCCAACGGCACCTGCTCCTGGCGCGCAAACCACCCTTGTTGTTGTGGCCACTTCGGATTTACACGGGTGGCTTTCAACAGAGACGCTCTTCCCAGAAGATCACAAAAAAGGCATTCTGCATATTGCTTCGATTATTGAGCAATTGCGAGAAGCGACTCCTGATTTGATTTTATTGGATGCCGGAGACACCCTTCAGGGAAGCCCCACCAATTTTTATTTTAATTATCAGGCCCCTTCCGATGAACCATTGCCCATTGTCAAATTGATGGATCGGCTCCAATACGATGCGGTTGCTTTGGGAAATCATGATCTGGAACCACCCTTGAGGGTCTTACAAAAAAATCTGAAAAGGAGTGATTTTCCGTGGCTAGCCGCCAATTTGCTCAAAGCGGCTGGAACCCCAAACGCTGGTGCTCCGGTGCTAGCGCCTTATCATGTTTTGGAGCGGTCAGGAGTGCGGATTGGAGTTTTAGGTTTACTCACTCCAGGAACCGCGATGTGGGTCAACAAAACTCATTTGGAAGGATTGGAAATTGAGGACATGTTCGCTTCTACGCAAAAATGGGTTCCGATTTTAAAACAGCGGGAGCAAGTGGATTTGTTGATTGGCTTGTTTCATAGCGGACAGAATCACCGCTACGATCAGTATGTTTCTCTGAATCAGGGAGTCCCCATTGCCAATGCGGCTGGTATAGTCGCGGACTATGAAGATCGCTTTGACCTCATCATTTCAGGACACGCCCATCGACTTTTTCCCAAACGACGCACTTCAGTGCTGAGGCATTTTCGCACGCCCTTGATCAGCCCTGGATTTTGGGGGTATGGCGTCAGTGTGATCAAATTTTTTCTCAAAGAAAAAAAAGGAAAATGGCAGATTGCGAAAACGGAGTACAGCTTTATTTCCGCGGCTCTGGAGCCGTCTTCTGAGCTTCGCTCCTTAGTCCAAACAGAGATGGATCAGGTTCAGCAGTATTTAGATACCCCGACCGGAGTGCGGTTGCATGCTCAGCCGAGCAAGGAAAATTTTTACCAATGTGGGGCGGTTCTTTCCCACCGTGCCGCCCTCAGCCAAGGTCAAAAAAAAGACTTGTCCCTCCTGCCGGGACGGTGGCGTTGGAAAAAAATTCCTCAAAAAGAACTCCATCATTCATTGAAAAGACTTCATTTATTTCGCTGGCTTCCGTATGATAACTTTTTAGTGCAATCTCAATTGTATGGGCGACAAATTCAAATTTTACTAGAAACGTATCGACGCCAGCAACAAGGACGCTTTTTCCGCTCTAATTCCCTGCTGAATCCCGGCGGCTTTCAAGCCAGTTTCGCAGACAATGAAGGCGCAACACGACTACGATTACAACAGATGAAAGATCCGATGCCTTTGTCTGAGCTTTATTCTGTTTGGATGAGCAATTACCATTGGAACGGCGGAGGTGGGCTTGTTGCGGAAGCGTTGGTTCATCCTTCTCAAAAATTAAAAGAAAGCGAAAAAACCCTTCGTGACCTAGTTTTTGCGTACTTGCAAACGCCTGCTTCATTGCCTGCTTCTTGTTTAACTTTTCTCAAAAAAGACCATGTTTTGGCAAAACAACCCTAATTCTTCTACGACACGCCGCTGGGCTTTCTTTCTCTTGGGGATAGGAGGTTGCTTTTTTGGAAACACGGTGTTTGCCCAGTCTCTTTCTCTGTCTTTGTCCGAGACATTTTTGCAAACCTATTTGACCGCAGAGTACCACGGGCAGGATGTTTCGACCGAGAACGACCAATCTTTTGGTTTTGATAAAGTTCGGCTTCAATTGAAAAAAGGCCGCATGAGCATCACAACAGATTTTTGGTATAAAAAGTTTTTCACAAAAGCCAAGGCCACGCCCGTGATCGATGTGATTGGAAATTTAAAAGCGTCATTCAGTGTCATTTATTTGCCGAAGAAAAAACGAGTGATGCTGGCAAAATCTTCGATTGAACACCTCAAACTCACCAAAGGCGGCGCTCTCAAACCGCTCTTAGAACCTCTCTTGCAAACGGCGCTGGATCGGATCATTGTTTGGGAAAAAATCGATCAATTGGTTTTGGGAACTTCTCTGAAAATTCCGATCAAAAGCGTGCAAATTGACCTGCATGAGCAAAATGTGATCGCGCATCTAAATCAACCGTCTCAGATTCCTCCAGAATTGTTGGCGGAGATGTTTGCCATTGCCGTGAATGAATCCACCCTGAATGCCGCGCTGGCCGCCAATGCTTCTGAGATTTTTTCAAACGCCATCGGGATTGTCAAAAACGAAGCGGGGGTCCGTTACGAAATCAAGCTTTCTGGAGAACCTTTTTTAGACATTTATCCAGGGCCATCAATCCAGCCTGGTGAAACACGATTAGCCCTCCCGCTTCTGCTCAATCCGATTGCCGAGGATCGTGCAAAAGGGACTGCGATTCCTTTGAAAATCATCCTGCAAGTGGTTCCTCATTTAGAAGGAAAAGGCCGACAAGTCAGCATCAATCTTGAATTAAAACCTGATTTTGAACTCAAATCCGCTGAATTTTCTCTCAAAGAACAACCTTGGATCGAAGCCGCTTTGCAGGAATATCTCTTACAAATTCGTACATTGCTTGCTCAATTGAAAGTGGCTCTTCCTCCCATTCCGTTCATTCCCAAAGCCCAACAGATGCAGTTGTCGAAGATCACTCTCGACAACAACCAAATGGGATTGGGAGGGACTTTGGTGGAGTAATCATGCCCGATTGGTCGCATCCAATGCTAAAAAAAATTGTCCGCTTTTTGAGTGGAGGTGGGTTGATTTGGGGGTTGCGTGCGGCTTTGACCGCAATCCTGGCAGAAGCGTTTCTGATGGACCCCGTGATTGCGTATCGTTTCGGATTAGTGATCAGTTTTGTTTTATATTTTTTCATGAACCTTCATTTCATTTTTGAAGTAAAGGATCGTTTGTTTTGGCGATTGTTCAGATATTCCTGTGTCTCCTTGGCCTTTTTATCAACAGACGGTTTCTTAATGGAACTGCTCCACCGCAAGCTGGAATGGCATTATTTTCTCGCGCTTAGTACGTCCACTGCGGCTTTGCTAGTTGTCAAATTTTTTGTTTATGACCGTCTGGTTTTTCAAAAATCTAACCCCCTCGATACTCAAGCCTCCTAATGAATAATATGACACGCCTTCCCCAAGAATTGACCATCATTATTCCGACTTACAAAGAAGCGATCCCTGTCGTTCAGGAAACACTCACAGAAGTGGAAAAGGTGCTTTCTCAAACAAATTGGAAATTTGAAATCATCATCATCAACGATGGTTCTGGCCCTGAGTTTGATTACAATGCTTTGCAAACCAAGGCGCCTGTCCGGATTTTGGAGCACCCCTACAACAAAGGCTATGGAGCGGCGATCAAAACCGGCATCCAGCACTCGACTCATCCGTGGATTGGCATCACCGACGCGGATGGAACTTACCCACACCAGGATTTTCCGCAATTGCTCGAAAAAACCGAGGAAGCCGATATGGTCATTGGCACCAGAAAGCTCAGCGATGTTCCCTGGCTCAGGCAAGCTCCTAAATTTCTGCTCAATCGTTATGCTTCTTTTTTGGCCAATGAAACCATCGCGGATCTCAATTCAGGGATGCGGCTTTTCAAACGGGAAATGGCAATGAAATTCTGGCCGCTCTACCCCGATGGATTTTCCCTGACCTCGACGATCACGATGGCCGCCATTAGTCATGGATACACCTTGGCCGAAGTGCCAATTGAATATTACAAACGCCAAGGGAAATCCTCCATCCGCCCGATTGCAGACACTTACCGTTTTTTTAAATTGGTGGGGAGGCTTGGGTTATATTTCAACCCCTTGCGGATCTTCACTCCCATTGCGGGAAGCTGTATCGCCGTTGGATTGCTAAAGGCCACCCGCGATTATCTCGTGGAGGGGCATCTCGGCAATGTTTCGATCAGCTTGATGCTAGCAGGTCTGCAAATTTATCTGATGGGCTTGCTGGCCGAACTGATTTCCAAACGATCCTGATCATGGTATGACAGAGCCTTCAGTATGCTCAAAGTATAGGGACCTGTCGTAACTTTTGAAGATGCGATGAATGTTCTGCTCAAAAGCGGTTTAGTGCTATCGTCATTGAGATATTTTTAGTTTTTTATTGAATGATTACACAATGCTGAGAGGAAGCCTCCAACAAAAGAATCTCCTAACCCAATGGTCGTGACCTTACTCTCCTTGACCTGAAGAGATGGGAGACAGCAAATTGTCTCCCCTGCTAATTTGCTGAGGGTGGTCGTAAATGCGATTTTTTCTATTTCCGAGGGCAATCCTTCGGTTTCCAGGTAGTCGGCAGAAGAAAAATCATCACCTAAGCGAAAGCGTGTGGTTGCCATTGTGATCCCACCCTGCAAAGATTTTGCATACCGGACAGCATGCACCCCAAACGCTAAAGCCCAGTACTTTGTATGAACTACCAATGTTGGTACCGGAAGCAACTGACATAAGTCTTGCAAAGCTCCATATACTTTGACTGGATCCAGCAACATGATGTTTCCGCCCAAATATCCTTGCAGCTCATCCTCATTCAAACTGTAAATGTCGATCACATCAATCAGAGCCTCGCGGACCTGCATGCCCAAATTCAGGTCATGGAAACATGCCTCTTCATAGAAGATGGTTGCATCGGGTGGTAGGGATTGTATGATCCTCAGGAGTTTTTCCAGTCTATTGGCCAGCAGTTCGCTGTTCTGCATGGCATTGAACCCCGAAATCAGAAACACCTGGGTATCAGCAACCAAGGACGCAAAGTCAGGACTTATCTCCATACTAACATTATCGGGATCGTTGACATAGATGATGCGGTTTGCCGTTTTCGTACGAATCACGATATCCCCTACCTGAATACATATATCCTTGTAGAATTGAACTATGAGGTGTGGATAGAAACTATCCTGGTCGTTGCTACAGACCCACGGATTGTCCGGCGGGATCATTTTTCGTACGTGGTCGTTGATAGTTACTAAATGCAACGCAGAAGTATATCCCAGCTTTCGCATGGCTATCGCTGCCCGCACCGATGTTCCGCCGAGAGTGATCTTTTTCTGGAAAAGATTCGCAAACTCTAGAATGATCTCTGCTGAATTTACGAAACACTCTCCCCCAATCTCACTTTTCAAGAATCCAAGAATCGAAACCACCAGATCACGGATATTAAAAATTGGTATGTCAGTTCGAATTTCGGAGGCGGTGATATCATGTGCGATGATTAGTTGCTCAATAACTTGGGAGTTCCACACAATTTCATAATCGATATTGTTTCCAAATCCTAATACGATTTGCTCTCCCACAGCGGGTTTCCCTTTTCTCTGATTTCTCTCAAGTAAGTCAAATTAAATGAAAAGTGACTCAAGGGAAAAATCAGAATCTAATTTTATCAGTTACAGGTCATGGAATAATACTGGATCGGTCACTTTTAGATCTTCTTCTAATTTGCGAGTAGGGGTGATATCTTTTTCTGTAAGATGAGCGTGATATACTTTGACAGCTTCCTCTGTATTGATTTCACCTTGGACCACTGCACGCATCAAAGTGACAAGCTTTGAAGATGATTCCGCAAAGAGTATTTTCCTACCAAAAAGCGCAATTCGAGCACCATATTTTTCACTCTGTCGAACAAGTTCAAATGTGTCACGAACTGTACCGATTCCCCCTCCAAGCACTCCTACAATGAGATGACCTGGGTCATACTGACAGATTTCCTCCATCGCTTTGGGGCCGTTGAAAGGAATCTTCAGAAAAAGAGGGCGATCCTCTTGAGTCAGACCGGCAAGACATCGTACAATACAGTCATTCACATATCCCGGCAGGTTTTCTTGATCGATTCCGATATCAATTTGAGGATTGAATACTTCTAAAAAGTAACGTACATTTTTTCCCGAAATGTCATTTAAAAAACTATGAAATTCATTCAAGGAGTCGAGGTCTTTTTCAATATCATTCGAAAAAGTTATCGAATACAGCCCAAGGTCAACCAGGGACTTCATTCTTTCAATTCTTGCTGATCGGAAATTTTGTGTTGGATGAGTTTTGTATTTGGAACCGCGCGGCCCCCAAATATCGGTCGTATCATTCAAACGCACCGCAGGAGTCACCGTTGAATTTTCAAAAATCCCCTCATTGACAAGTCTTTCTGCCGCTGTAACAGACATCAACATGATATCAATAAGTCCGCTATTAGTCATCTCACACATCGCTTCCAAATGTTCAGGAAATGTACCAATTCGGCTGGGATCTTTTTTCGATTGACCAAACGCTTTTATGCCACCTCCCATATCACCATCCTTTGCATCAGCAATTATAAAATCAGAAGGTTGATAGGTTCCTTGGCGGGTTTTTTCTAGTTTTATGTCTAACCTTTTTTCCATTTTATTAGTCTCTTTTAAGGTTAAAATTTCCAGTTTTTAGCTGGATAGATCCCTCCTTTTAACGATCCGTTTTTCGCAAGACGGCTTGTAGAAAGGAGGGATTATGAAGGATCGTTATGGTAGCCATATCGTTTTTGAAATTGGTTTGAAATACGAATAATCAAGGGTGCGGGCAGGATACAAAAATCATTTGGTATCACCTCAATTTTTCACAGAACCGGCCGTCATGCCCGCGAGGAAATACCGTTGGACGGTCAGATACATGACCAGGATCGGCAGTGATCCCAGGATACTCATCGCCATCATCTCATTCCATTCGTAAGCGTGCTGTCCCATCAGAAGCTGGATACCGATAGGCACTGTGCGCATCTCTGTTGACTTGGTAAGCGTCAGAGCAAAGAGAAATTCATTCCAAGCGAGTAAGAATGTATACACTCCTGTCGCTACGATCCCAGGAATCGAGACGGGTACCAGCACCCGCCAGAGGGCGGTGAAACTTGAACCTCCGTCAACCATCACCGCTTCGTCAAGCTCCTTGGGCAAAGTATTGAAGTACCCGGTCATCATGAGGATGGCATAAGGTAAGGTAAATACCATATATGTGAAGATCAGCGCAAAATATGTGTCATACATCCGAAATGCGACTATGATTCCGAAGTAAGGAATTAGAAGAGTGATCGGTGGAACTGTCTGGGTACTGATGATAAAAAGATTTAACGGTTTCTTCAGTTTGAAGGAATGTCGGCTAAAGCTGTACCCTGCTAGAATTGCAACAAGCAACGTGAGGAGTGTGACCGCAGCCCCCACAAGATAACTGTTGAGAAAGAACCGGACTTTCATCGGATTGCTGAAGATACTATGATACGCCTCTAGGGTGAATTCTTTCGGGAGCAGTCTCGGTGGGATGGAGAAAATTTCTGTATTGGATTTGAGAGAGCTGAAGAGCATCCACACGACGGGGAAGCAGGCATATACCAGGCCAATCGCCAACCCCAGATAGGTAGTGATAGTGAGAAAGTTCAGCTTGCGTTTGATTGATTTTGCCATGCTTTAGTCCCTGGCCTTCTGGTATTTGATGTAGAAGAGCGTCACGCTCATAGATAAGATCAGAATGATGACTGCGCTCGCGGACGCGAGTGAGAACTTGTATCTACTGAAAGCAAGTTTGTACGTAAAAGTACTCAACATCTCGGTTGCATGGATGGGACCACCACCGGTGGTCATCCAGACGAGAGGGAATACCTGCATGGTCCAGATGAAGTCAAGCATGGCAATACTGATGATGATCGGTTTTAGGTGCGGGATGGTGATGTGCCAAAATTTCTGAGGTTCATTTGCGCCGTCAATGTTGGCAGCCTCATATAATTCGAGGGGGACACCTTGAAGGCCAGCGAGAAGACTAACCATATATAACGGGTACCCAGCCCAAATATTTACGAACGTAATCGCATGAATTGCAGTCGCAGATGATGAGAACCATTCTATATGGCCACGGGTGATGTTTAAAATCAGTAATAGATAGTTCACCACCCCGCTAGGATCCAACAGCAAACGCCAGATGATGGCGATGATAACCGCAGTGAACACCCAGGGCATGATATAGAAAACCCTGAGGATACTCTTAACGGTGGAATTGACTTCCTTTGCATTCAACAACAAAGCAAACGCCAGTCCAATAATCAAGTGGAAGATCACACTCATGAGTGTGAAATACAGAGTGTTGCCCACGGATATTCTGAACGTCTCGTCTGCAAATATTGTTTCATAATTCTGAAGCCCCACGAAGGTGGAGTCCTTTTTCATGATGACGTTATCTAAAAAGGAATACCGGAAAACGACAATCATGGGGAAGAGCATGAGCAATGCCAAGAGAGTGATGGTCGGGGCCATATACAAGTATGGAGTAATAGCACGCTTGGTCGTATAAGAAATAAGTGGCGTGGGTTCGTTTTTTTTGA
>WASW01000920.1_pt1 | contig 15192 bp, 14 predicted proteins | sample 5698521 | NCBI WGS metagenome assembly WASW01 (sample SAMN11175560, study PRJNA528189) | sponge metagenome | isolation source: marine sponge | host: Leucetta | place: Antarctica: Western Antarctic Peninsula, King George Island | collected 2013-01
CCTCCACGACGCTCTCCCGCTCCCCCCCGCGGGACGACCAAAATATCCCCGCCGATCGCACAGTACGCCGCTGCCAATCGTCCCGGCCCAGTCCTCAATGCCGGATTTCTGGCGCAGATAGGTCAAAATGCTGGGGAAATCATCACTGAGCTGGTTGGTCGCATAGAGAAACCCAAGGCGTGAATAACCGGCCTTCAGGACCGGAAGGTCGGCGATTTTGGTATTTAGCTGTTTGGTAATCAGGTCCCAGCTGTCTGCCTCACTTACTGTTGACCAGAATGTCGATAATTTGCTCATCCCTTGGTACCTTTGATTGCTTCAATTACCAGCGGCAGGAGATTTTGAACAATAACAGCGACACCTTTTTCGTTGGGATGAATGGCGTCATCCTGATTAAGATGTGGAATTGATGCGACCCCTTCAAGGAAAAACGGCAACAGGGCAACGCCATGTTTTTTCGCTAAATCGGGATAGATTTGATTAAAGTCTTCGCCATATTCCGAACCGAGGTTTGGCGGCGCCTTCATCCCGGTCAAAATGATTTGAGACCCGGAGCGTTTTATACCGGACAATATTGCGTCGAGATTATCATAGGTTGCCGACGGATTGAGCCCTCTCAGACCGTCATTGGCTCCGAGTTCGACAATCACCAGATCCGGTTTGTCATTAAGTGCCCAACCAAGGCGCGATAGTCCCCCAGCCGACGTATCCCCGGACACCCCGGCGTTAATGACCGTCGCCGCAAAACCCTTGGAGGCGAGGGTTTCGCGCAGTTTCACGGAGACGGTTTGATTGCGGGTGAGGCCCAAACCAGCGGTCAAACTATCGCCAATCATCAGAATTTTTATCCCCGGTCCGGCCACGGCAGCTGAGCCGCCGCCATATGCAAGTGACACAATCGTGAGCATCAGCACAGGCAGGGCACCGTTGACAAGTTTTTTCAGGGGTCCATATTTCCGAAGAACCCCCGCGCGCGCCTTCACTGAACGGATAAAATTGAACATCATAATGCCTGATTTACCTGCTGATCCCATACTCTCTCTTTCCGATGTTCATCTACAACTTAACAGTGACGCCGGGCCAGTGCACATTCTTCGCGGAATCGATCTGGAAATCAATCGCGGAGAAACCATTGGCGTAATTGGCCCGTCCGGCTCCGGGAAAACTTCTCTGTTGATGGTGGTTGCCGGACTGGAACCAGCGACGCGCGGAAACATCGTTGCCGCAGGTCAATCAATCACGGCCCTCGACGAAGACCAGCTCACCCGGTTCCGGCGCGATACCGTTGGCATCGTTTTTCAAAGTTTTCACCTCGTGCCAACAATGTCGGCGCTTGAAAACGTCGCCCTGCCGCTGGAATTTTCCGGCAAGTCAGATGCTTTTGAGCGGGCCCGCAGCCACCTAAGTTCGGTTGGGCTGGGGGACCGGTGTGAACACTACCCAGGGCAACTCTCTGGCGGCGAACAACAGCGCGTTGCTCTGGCCCGTGCTTTCGCGGCTGAGCCAAAAATCTTACTGGCGGATGAGCCTACCGGCAGCCTAGATCAGGAAACCGGTCAGGAAATTATGGCTTTATTGTTTAATTTGCAAGAGCGGGTGGGGACGACGATGATCCTGGTTACCCACGCGTCCGAGCTCGCAAATCGGTGCGGACGGATCATTAAAATCGCCGACGGACGTGTTGCTGATGGCTAATCCGATCGCAAACACAGCACCGAACGGCGCACCCGGCGAGGGACCTATATCGGGACCGGGGTGGGGCCTGGCGTGGAGGTTATCAACACGCGAACTTCTCACTGAAATGAGGCATGGGTTCAAAGGACTCCGGATATTTTTGATTTGCGTATTTCTCGGGGTCGCGACGATTGCCGCGGTCGGCAGTCTCAGTCAGTCTTTAACAGCCGGCCTTGAGGCCGACGGAGCGCGGTTGCTCGGCGGCGATGTCGATCTTCGCCTGCTTCACCGCCCGGCAACGGACAAACAGCGCCAGTTTCTGAAGTCAAATTCCACTGGATATTCGGAAATCATCAAGATGCGGGCCATGGCCAGGCCCGTTGATCTGCGTGACAAACGCTCAATGGTCGAATTAAAAGCCGTCGATGGCGCCTATCCCTTAATTGGTACGATTAACACCAGTCCGGCGCTTGACCTGAAAGACCTGCTGGCGAACGAGGGCGGTATCTGGGGCGCCGTGGTTGATGAGAACCTTCTCAACCGGTTAAAATTGTCGGTTGGAAATTCGGTCAAAGTTGGCGCCGCGATTTTTGAAATTCGGGCGACGGTCATTGCTGAGCCGGACCGGGTTGCCAATGTTTTTACTTTTGGCCCACGGTTTCTGGTATCGACGGGCGCGCTCGGAGCCACCGAACTGATCCAGCCGGGCAGCCAAATCCGGTACCATCACCGGCTGACCCTGGCACCTGGTACGGACCTTGAAGGCTGGACAGAAGACCTAAACGAAACCCTGCCGAAAGCTGGCTGGCGTATTCGCGCAGCCAGTGAAGCCGCCCCCGGGGTGCGCCGGTTTATTGAACGCATGACCTTGTTTTTATCGTTCGTCGGACTAACCGTATTGCTGGTCGGCGGCCTTGGTATCACCGGCGCAGTCAAAAGTTATCTGAATGCCCGGATTGCCACTGTCGCCACACTCAAATGCCTCGGCGCACCCGGGCCATTGGTGTTCAGAATTTACCTGATCCAGATTGTCGTGCTGGGTTTATTGGGAATCGCCAGCGGATTGATAATCGGGGCCGGGGCCCCCATTGTCCTGTTCAATATTCTTGCAGGCCAACTCCCGGTTCAGCCTATCATCGGGCTCTATATGGGCCCTCTGGTATTGGCTGCTGCTTTTGGTTTGCTCAGCGCAATAACCTTTGCCATTTGGCCAATTGCCGCGGCGTGCAGGGTCAAACCGGCAGAATTGTTCCGCTCCCGCATATCACCGATTGATGCAAAACCGAAACGGATCTACCGGATCGCAACACTGGTTGGCGTTCTGGCCCTGGCGGTCCTCTGTATACTGTCTGCCAATGATCGATTTTTTGCCTATTGGTTCGTTGGCGGCAGTGCCCTGACATGGATGCTCTTACGCGGCGGGGCGGCACTGGTTATGCGGGCCGCCGCGCGGATAACACCGCCAACCAGTGCGCTTTGGCGGTTAGCGCAAGCCAATCTGCATCGCCCGGGTGCCGCCACCCCTGGCATCATCGTATCAATGGGTCTGGGCCTTTCTGTACTCGTCGCCATTGCCCTGATTGAGGGTAACCTGAACCGGCAGATTTCTGAAAACCTGCCCGAACGGGCGCCGGCTTTTTTCTTTATTGATATTCAGCCCCATCAGGTCAGCGATTTTGATGCTGCCGTTACCGGCATAAGCGGGACCAGCGGGTATCAGCGGGTTCCAACCCTGCGCGGGCGGATCGTCAAGATCGCTGGCACGGCGGTTGAAGATGCCAAAGTACATCCCGACAGTCAGTGGGCGATCCGCGGTGACCGGGCTCTGACGTTCGCTGCAGAGAAAAATCCTAAATCAAAAATGACCAAAGGCGACTGGTGGCCATCCAATTATTCCGGCCCCCCACTTATATCCCTTGATGCCCATCTGGCCGACGCCTTTGGTGTCGATATTGGCGATACCCTGACGCTCAATATTCTGGGCCGCGAAATTACCGCAACGATCCGCAATATGCGTGAGATCGACTGGCGCAGCCTACGGTTTGATTTTGCGATTATATTTGCGCCCGGAACCCTGGAAGGCGCGCCTCTGACCCATATCGCAGCGATTGAAGCGCCGCCAACAATAGAAGATGCGGTTGAAAAAGCCGCGACTGATCCGTTCCCCAACATTTCTGCCATCCGGGTTCGCGATGCGCTCGAAGCGGCGGGCCAAATTCTTGCCGGTATTGGCGCGGCGATAACCGGCACGGCGGGATTGACCATTATCGCGGGTGCCGTAGTTCTTGCCGGCGTCATCGCGTCCGAACACCAACGCCGCGTTTATGATGCGGTTGTCTTTAAAGTGCTGGGCGCAACGCGGCGGCGGATTTTGGGTGTGTACCTTCTTGAATATGGTATGCTCGGTCTGCTCACCGGCCTGATATCTGCGGCCATCGGAACCCTGACAGGCTGGGCCGTCGTGCGCTTTTTGATGCGCTCGGAGTGGACCTTTTTAGGTGATGTTGTGGCAATCACCATCACCCTTTGCATTGTGGTTATTCTGGCCGCTGGACTGCTCAGCACCTGGCAAGCACTTGGGCAAAAAGCAGCCCTGCATTTACGTAACGATTAAGCAATAACAGTGATGAAATATCTGAATGACGTACTTGGCAAATTTCCGCTAGCGGTCGCCCGGTTCCTATTGCAATTGTGCCATTCCATGCCATATTTAGCCTAAGATCATAAGTTTTGATCATATTTTTTTGTTAGATCAACATCAGGAGACACCAATGGCTCTCGGACCCGACAACAAGTTTACGTTGCGTACCGCTCAAATGACGGGCGCACAAACACGCGACGCCGACATCGATGCCGGATTGCGCGCCTATATGCTGAAAGTTTACAACTATATGTGCATCGGCCTCGGGCTGACCGGCGCTGTTGCCTATACGGCTTCAACATCTCAGAGTTTGATGTCGGCGATTTATGGAACGCCGTTGCAATGGGTGGTTATGCTTGCGCCGCTTGGCATCGTGTTTTTCCTCTCGGCCCGCATCAATCACATTAAGGCGTCAACGGCTCAGACGATATTCTGGGGTTATTCCGCTTTAATGGGTCTGGCAATCAGCTATATTTTCCTTGTTTATACCGGTGCCAGTGTCACCCGCGTATTCTTCATCACAGCGGGCGCGTTTGCCGGCCTTAGTCTTTATGGTTATACGACCAAACGTGACCTCTCTGCCATGGGCACATTTATGGTCATGGGCCTGATTGGCTTGATCATCGCCAGCGTGGTAAATATTTTCCTCCAAAGCTCCGCCATGGATTTCGTCATCTCAGTCCTCGGCATCCTGATCTTTGCCGGATTGACGGCATGGGACACGCAGAAGATCAAAGGGATGTATTCAGCGGCCGATGGTCATGAAGTTGGTGAAAAGAAAGCTGTGATGGGTGCATTAACCCTCTATCTTGATTTCCTCAACATGTTCTTGTTCATGTTGCGGCTGTTCGGAAATCGCGAATAATTCTGCAGTTTAATTACATTTCTGAAAAACCGCCCCTGATAGTTCAGAGGCGGTTTTTTATTGGGCGTTTCAGACTAAACGATCCGGCGGTTCCTGGCCGCTGAAATAGGCATCAAGATTATCAAGCGCGCGAAACCCCATCTGATTGCGCGTATCAACCGTAGCGCTGCCCATGTGCGGGGTCAGGAAGGCATTGGGCAGATCGAGATAACCGGGATTTAACTTCGGTTCGCCGTCGAACACATCAAGCCCTGCGGCCGCAACCCGGCCAGAGCGCAGGGCCGCGATGAGCGCCTCATCATCGATGATACCGCCGCGCGCAGTATTAATAATAACCGGGTTTTCTGGAAATAGTGCTAGGCTGTTTGTATTGATCAATTTTGCTGTGTCTGGTGTTAATTCGCAATTAATGGATAGAAAGTCCGCAACCCCAAACAGGTCTTCCGGCGTCTCGTGATAGATCGCGCCCTGTTCAAGATCAGCGCTAAGGCGCGAGCGGTTGTGATAATGAATGATCATACCAAAAGCTCGAGCCCGGTGCGCAACGGCGCGGCCAATGCGGCCCATACCCAATATGGCCAGACGCCGACCCGCCGGGTGAATGCCAAGCAACTGGGTTGGTGTCCAGCCTTTCCACTGCCCGGTTGATATCGCCTCAAACCCTTCGCGGATACGCCGGGCGGCATTGAGAATAAGAAGCAGTGCAATATCCGCCGTCGCCTCAGTCGGCCCATCCGGCGTATTGGTAATGACGAGACCCTTTTGTTTTGCCGCCTCCAAATCGATATGCTCATAACCGGCAGAAAATGTTGAAATAATTTTCACACTGCCGGGCAAATCAGCGATCACAGCACTGGTGATTTTATTTCCAGCGCTAATAAAAGCACCGTCCATACCGTCCAGTTTGGCGATCAGGTCCGCGCCCTGCCACGAGACTGTACCAGGGTTGATCGTTGCCTCATAATCACGTATTGCGCGGACGAGGACATCGCCGGGAAATTGCCGCGTGACGAGAAGTTTAATGGATTTCGGCATATTCAAATGCACCGTCCGCCATCAACTTCCATACATACACCGGTGATGAAATCGGCCTCATCGGAGGCCAGAAACAGGGTTGCATTGGCTATATCAAGCGGCGTAGACATCCGTCCCATTGGAATGGTCGAAATAAATTTTTCGCGAATTTCAGGCGTATCGACACCGCCCATAAACTCTGCCGTCATTCCGGTCAGGCCAATAACCGGATTTACCGCATTAACCCGAATGTTTTTGGGCGCCAGTTCAACCGCCATGGATTTTGTCAGCGTCAACGCCGCGCCTTTTGAGCCGTTATACCACGTCAGGCCCGGCCGCGGACTGACGGCCGCTGTCGAGGCCGTATTGATGATGACGCCTTTACCGCGCTGGCGCAGCGCCGGAACTGCATGTATTGCGGCGAGGTAGATACTTTTCACGTTGACCGCATAAATCCGGTCAAACACATCTTCCGGCACCTCCAGCATAGGGCCGTTACGCTGCGCCATGCCGGCGTTATTGATGAGAATATCTAACCCGCCAAATTTCTCGGTCGCTGTATCGACCATTGTTTTGACATCGTTATTATTTGTCACATCAACGCGGCAAAAAATGGCGTTCTCAAGCGCATCTGCAACTCGGTTTCCGTTTTCTTCATCTATGTCGGCGATGACGACCTGCGCACCCTCTTGCGTAAATCTTTTTGCGATACCTTCGCCAAATCCTGACCCTGCTCCGGTAACGATGGCAACTTTGTTTTCTAGGCGCATTTGTCGTCCCCCATTAATGTTATCTCTTCAAAACTTAAGCGCGGCGCCTGTATCCGGCAAGGATTGAGCTTAACCATCGTTTATTCGCGGTGATTTTTCAGGTATTCCATGGCACTGTTGAGCTGGCTCATTTGGTCATGGGAGCCGTATCCCGAATCCGGGTGATAGACCGTTGCCAGTTGGCGAAAGCGGCTCCGCAAAACCTTTGCATCCGGCCGCGCCATGGCGTGGTATCCGAGCACATAAAGCGCATCCGCACGGGTTTCCACCTCCCCAGGCAGAGGTTCAAACGCCAGTAGGGATACCAGGGATTTTAATTTGCCCAGATCCTGCCGCGCCCGTTCCCCATCACGCCGAATTTTTAGGGGCTCCGCCAACAAACCGAAATCAGGGGCTTCAACATGAACTTGGGCGCTGCCGATATCCATTGCCAGAGCCACATTCAGTGCCTTTCGCAGAAACGGAATATCATAACCCGCTGCCAATCGCACCTGCAGGCGCGGTTTTCGCTGCCATGGGCGACCTTTCGATTTCCCAGACTTCAGCGTGATTGTTTCGCGGTCGCCAAGTGTTGGATCGCCGGGGTCCGGAAAGGCCGCAATCTCCCGGCCCGATAGGACCAGAACGATCGAGCGGGCCAAATCAGCGGTATTAATACCGCGCCGGGCCGAAAGTTCGATTACCGCGTCACGAAACTGGCTCGAACAGGGAATGGTATAGGACGCCTTATTGGGTTTTTGATCCACTATGTGTTCTATCTATTTGATTTATAACATCTATTTTACGAGTCTCGTATTATCTGAATGTCCTGGCCACTGAATCCAATTACCGGAACCAATTCAGTTTTGCACGGGTTTGAATCGCGATGGCAATAGTTGAAATGGTTAACGGCAAAAAATCAACTACTATTGTTGTTTTTAGGCCCGATTTCAGCCAAAATACCACGTCCGTCGTGCAGAACACTTAAAGTTTTAACTAACATATTAATTCTAAACGGTTTTTCCCGTTAAGGTATTGTTTACCCTAAATTTGATGCGGACAAACATAGCACAACGCACTCAAACTTTCAGCGTTGCAGGCGGTTCACAATGGTTAACGTATGTCCTGCGCATCGGTTTTCGTTAAGGGTTCAGTACAATTCAGTCGGCTGAAAAAACGCGCTTTGGTTAGGGCCGGTAAAATTCACTGCAACCGGTCGGCACCTGAAATGAACCGTTTGATCTCGTCACAGAAAAAATTGAGTTTTGGTCAATCAAGTTGCCGGATGTTTAAGATCGGCATTCATCACTCGATCAAAATCTCCGGCCAGAGGAAATCATTTCTGTATCGTCTTGGGCGCCTTCTCTACCCAATCCAGATAACCAGCAATTCTCCCCGCGCCCAAAACAACATCGAACAACGCCGAACAGCGCCGAGCTGTTTCAAACAGCCAGATTGGCCGACATTAAAGGTCCTGGGGCACCCAAATTCATCAAACCGTTATCGTAATATATTAAATTTAAGTATTTAATTTCATATAGATAGAAGATTAACAGCGGAACAAATCATTAACCTTAATCTTCTTCCGAGCTTCCTGATGCGGTGGAAAAATTCATCAGTTCTTCGACCTGTTCAATTGCGATCAAGTCGTCTGGACCATATTGAATTGGCGCCATTAAATTATTCACGAGAAACCAACTGCCGATCAATACACCAACCGCAACAGCCATCGCTGACCACACAACCGTTCTAGGAGACAGCTCTTTCGGCGGTTCAATATCGAGATCAAAACGAACACGCTGGCGATCAGAATTTACATTCAACGTCACAATGGCCAGATCGGGTCGCAAGCGGTCAATCTGATCAACGGTATCGCTATCGTGGGATCCGCAATGCAAAATGGCCGCCCAAGGTTCTGATTGCACCAATCCATCCAACGCATCAGGCGCATCGGCAATCACCAATTCACCGGACTGGCACATGTTTTTCAGCATCGCGCGCGCAGCCGCGCCGTCAACGTCAGCGTCAACAACCGCCAGAATCCGCGCTGCGCTCCCCATATTGTCTCCCATGCAACCATATTTGACGCGGAGTTTACGCGCATTCGTTGTAGAAATCTACTTGAGAATTTAGATGCCTATTTGAGCCACAAAAGCACCGATTGGGGCTCCCGAAAACGCCGCGCGATATTTACTACAGATTAAAAATGGTGCCGCCTGGGTGACTTGAACACCCGACCCCCGCATTACGAATTGGCAAATAGTTCGTAATAATTATTATTCATCAACGAGTTAATCGGTCGCTGTCGCAAGCTAATTCCGGTTAAAATCGAATAAGGTCGAATAAGGCGGAATAAGGGAGGCACATTTTTGTCACGTTGTGTCGCCTTTAAAACATAACCGTACCAACTAACCCGGCTATATAGTCAGGGCATGTCACAATTTGGAGAAGCTCTCACGCTATCCCACCTATGGTAATCTGTTTGTAGGCTGAATTAGGACAAAGGCCTGCAGGGTACGAAGCCTTAACCATCATGGAAGAACGAAGTGCTCGTAGGGTTAGCATTGATTTAGCGCAGAAAATTCATGATGAGGCGATGCCTATTCCTACGGCACATTACATGTCAAGAACGTTTGCCATAAGCTCTGATTAATCCTACGCTTCGGTTCCAATGGCACTAAAAATAATACATGATGATATAATAGATCTATAGATAAACGGGCATTAAAGGCGGCGGCGAGTAATGGTTGTAGATCCCAGACAGTTTTGGGAGCAGAAAATTTTGACTTGGGAAGAGGGGCGCTATGGTTCGACCTTAGAAGGTCGCACCCTCCTGGAAAGTGCCGCCAATCGCTCCAGTGCGTCTCTGCGGTTCCGAATGGCCGTTGCAAAACAACTGCTAAGACCTTTTGTTGCGGGGAAGCATGTGGTCGAGATCGGGTGTGGCTCAGGCCTTCTCGCCAAAGATATTCTTGCCATGGGAGCAGTAAATTACACCGGCTACGATATCGCTGAAGCCGCGGTCATCCAAGCAAAAATACGGGCCAGAGATAATCACATTGAAGATAAGGCATATTTCGAAGTTCGGTCTGTTATGGATTTATCAGACTTGAAAGCCGACATCGTAATCTCATTGGGACTCATTGACTGGTTGAATGATGATGAACTGGAGATCCTGTTCAAATCTGGGCGTTCTGCCCAGTACTTGCATGCCATCGCCGAGAAACGGCCATCAATTTCTCAATTTCTCCATCGAATATATGTATATCTTGCATATGGGCATCGAACTGGGTCTTACGTTCCGCGCTATTATACTGTGACCGAATTGAAATCCCGAATTCAACGTTACAATCCGAAAGACGTGAGGATATTTCGTCACTCAAAGTTAAGTTTCGGTACTTTCATCAGCGATTTGCCCATCGATGAGCAATAGTTCGTTCATGAAATCCCATTCTTCACTAACGCGGATCGTTCTTTGTGCGGACGATTTTGGTTTCACACCCGCCGTCAGCGAAGGCATTTTAGATTTGGTTGAAGCCGGGCGCCTGAGCGCCGTGAGTTGCATGGCGGCGTCTCCGCATTTTCTGGAGTTTGCTAAAAAGCTAAAGGCCCACGCTGGGCATATTGATATCGGTCTTCATCTGGTACTGACCGATTTGACGCCGCTAGGACCTATATCCGACCTGACAATGGATGAATGCCTACCATCTATTGGAACGTTAACTAAACGAGCGCTATTTCGCCAGCTATCGAAGCCAGACATAACCGCCGAACTTAACCGGCAACTCGACGCATTCATAAACGCCTTTGACTGCGAGCCTGATTTTATCGATGGCCATCACCACGTTCATCAACTTCCGGTCATTCGAGACCTTGTCTTGGATGTAATTGCCCATCGCTTCAAAGCTTCGCCTCCTTGGCTTCGAGTATGCGATGAAAAACTGACAACCATCTTGCGGCGTCGGGTATCTATCTGCCGCGGGATAGCCATAGACTGGTTTGGAGCCTACCTACGGCAGCGCGCCAAACAAAGAGGGATCCAGGTAAACAGTGGATTCAGCGGTATTTACGATTTTTCAGGCCACACTCCTTACGACCAATTGTTCGATCGTTTTACTTTATGTGTTCAATCTGGAACTCTAATTATGTGCCACCCAGGCCGGGTTGATGAAACGTTACGCAATTTGGACAGCCTTGTTGACCAAAGAGAGAATGAATTAGCTTATTTCCTAAGCGACACCTTTCCGGCGATGTTACGTCGCAAATCTCTTCGTTTAGGAAGGCTTGAAAAACCTCCGAAAATAGTCGCGTAAGCCCTGCTTGCCACTGAAGACATAGCGGCGCATTATGATAAAATTCACTATGAAACAAACCACATCGGCGATGATCTTCGCTGGATAAGGGGTAAATTCGAACTGTTCCGTAAGTGTATAAAGGATGATCAGAGCCAAGAGAAAACTAAAGCCATAAAGCAAAAGAAAGCGCCGGCCTTCGATGATCAAGGCACGTGGGGATTGCGCGCCAAAACTCCAGTATTTATTGAAGAAAAATGAAAAAAGACCGCCAGCAATGCGGGCAATCATTTGGGCCGGCAACATACCTGAACCCAGGGTGAAAAAAACCGAGAACGTGGCATAATCGGTCACGGCCGAACCGACAGCAACTCCCCCGTACTTGGAGAACTGATTTACGGAAATCATTGAATTGCTTTCACATCAAACTTTAGTATGGCTTGAGCGGCTTGCGCAGCCCCGTCTTCAATTTGTGCTAACCGCTCGTATGCGGAGTCAAATTTATCTACCTGATCAAGGGCCATAAGCATAACTTCCTTGAAATTCATCTGCGTCGCCATCAGCCCTACACCTAAGCTCTCAACTGTGCGCGCGTTTATCCATTGTTCAGCATGTCTGGGGACGGGAACCACAATAATGGGTTTACGCATCCAAAACATTTCGCTGACAGCGCTAAACCCCCCATTGATCACAGCAATATCTGCGCCTTTCAACAAAGGCAAAGTATCCTTGATTTTGCCATGAAATATGATCCCAGATCGGGGCAGCCAATCTTCGGGCTCTTCACGACCAATAACGTCAATATGAACCGGATATCCCGTGTGATTGAAATTGACCGGTGTACCGAAAACAGAACCACTCAGCATTATTGCGGCGCTTTTTGGCGGCCGCTGCATCGGGAGCGGATTATATTCTTCCCTGACGATTGGTCCTACGCGCAAGATATTGCCTATGCTTTTTGACGTATCAGGATTCAGGCTGGGGCTGAGGACCAAATCCGGCACCAGCCGATGGAAGCTATAATCCAGCACTTCGACACCATAAAACTGGGCGCGTATAGATGAGGGCCGGTTTTGGAAATCAAAATAAGAACGGCACACCACATCTGCATTGTTCAAAGCAACAAGCGGAATTTTGCGGCGCTTCACGGGCAGAAAATTATAATCGGAATCCGTTACGACGACATCGGGGCAAACATCGTCTAGGATATGTCCGAGTATCTTGGCATTTGAACGGATAACCGCGAACATTTTGGTGATTGAAGCAAACGTTCGAAATATACTGATCGCCCCATCTTTCGTACCGTACGCCAATGACTTTACTTGGTGAATTGCAGCAACTTCGGGCTTATCTGAAAAGTACCATAGCCCATTACCGGAGGTGACAACTTCTATGCGCGCGCCGGAAGCATAAAGCCGCTGCATGATAGCATGGCATCTTGTGGAGTTTCCCAGTCCCAGACCGTTGGTTAGGAACAGAACCTTCATAACGTCCGCCTAGGTGTTAACCGATAAACATTGGTGTAAGGAAAGATTGACTGGAAAGCATCAACGCCCCAACCTGTGTCACCACAGAGATTCCTAAAGTAAGATTGTGGAAACAAATTTATCTCAATCTTGTGGCGCCGGTGATAGGAACGATAAAGCCGGCTCGCCCAGTTGTCCGGCGGAAGAAGGCAAACCATATGCCCATCATTTTCGATCAAAGCACGGGCGCGATGCAGGACCTCGACCGGACTGCTGACAAACTCTAACAGCCCGGCACATATGATAATAGGGAATTTCTTTTCTAGGCGAATTTTCGTGGCATCGTCAATCATCCCTGTGACGTTTGACTTCGGAAGTTGAGAAATCATGAAAGGGGAGAAATCAACTGCCGTAATATGGCGTGCCCCTTGCGCCAATGAATATCGTGTGTAATGACCGGAACCACAACCAAGGTCGAGGACTTCTTTTCCGGTCATTTGCCCTGACATAGAAGCAACTACGGCAATTTCGCGCCGTCGTTGCCACCGCCACAAAAATGACCCGCTGGACGTTGTGTATCGATCAGATTGTTGGTCGAAGTGTCGTCGAATGGCAGAGATCATTTCACACATGTATTTTGCAGGGCTGAGGAATCAGCGGTTCTTACAGATTAATGTTTACTACTATTGTTAAGGAAGCGCTATTAACTAATTAACCACTATATTATATGTTGTACCATCAACAAATTGAATGGCTTCAAAAACTCCCTGATCATTAATTTACCGACATCGCACAGCTGACCAACTTCGTACCATTGTGACGTAAGCCAATACTGCATGACAGGCTCAAGTGGCCATGACCATCCTGCTCTGGACTAAGCTGGCGGAGAATTTAACAAACTCCGCGGCGCCGCCAACTTGAGGACAGATCCATGAGCAACGAGGAACGGCTGGCTTCGCCGTTACAAGCAGGCGAAACGCCGCAAGAGTGCCGACATGCCAAGGTGTTGCCAGGGTTTTCTTTATCGGATTGTATCATTCATTTTCCAGTTTTGAGTGCAGGATCAAGTTCCAGCAGAACTTCTTTACGAGCACCCTCGCGTCGCCCAAGTGCGGCAATTTTGAGCGACACCCGATACACGCCCGGCTTTATAAATTGAGAAGAACTGCGCCACGGCGTCAAGGTTCCAAGTATACCAAGGCGACCTTCAAAGATCGAAAACTCACTCTTAACCCCATCCGCGCCCTCAAATATGATCTTGGCATTATCGACGAAAGTCGGCTCAAGATACCCAACCTTCCCTTTTGATGCGGTAATCGTAGCCGACGACGCGAACAGACCATTCCTTAATTGCTTCGAACGGAGGATCCAATACATCTCGCCGTTGGCTTCATAAGCAATTTCAACCATGAAGGTTAAAGGATATCCCTCATCGAGCATGGGGACCCGTCCAACGTAAGCCGTATGATCCGCCTTTCGCTCGGGAACTTTAGTCACGGCAATGCCCGCAGGTAATTCATTCAGGAAATCAAGTGTCTGCTTTTCCTTAGCAGTCATGATGAAATCGTTTTGGAGTGAGCGTGCACAATTCAGATGTGACGGCTGATAGCGTATCATTACATAATCGTCACGCATTACGAGTTTCAACGAAACGAAGTCCGGCGCAGGTAGGCCAACGGCGCCCTTTTCGCCAATTAACTTCAGTATTCGATCAATTTCCGCTTTATCTCTTCTCTGGTAGGGATCGTCTGTGAATCGGCTCACGACTAAAATACAACCGGGTTGATCAGAGCGTTCAGCCGCAATCTCCATCTGTGCTATAAGATGCTCTGCCGAACGTGAAAGGATACCCATATCGCCGCCCTTGGGATAAATTATCGCTACACGTTCGAGTAGATCCTGCCGGGAAAACCCGAAGGTCACATGCAAATCAGTGAGAAGGTTCGTGATCTGGTGATGACGGAAAAACGGTAGCCCGGTTTTCCCATATGCGCCGGCGGTTTTATGCTTCGCATATAATGCATAGGTTTGAATTCCAAAGGCCCCTGCCAGGTCAATTAACAGCCAAAAGGCGAGACCATTGATCACCCACCGCCATTTAATCTCAGAAAATGCGTCTCCTATCTTGGGGATGCCGAGTCCAAGGAAAACAGCACTGAGAGGAACCAGTGGCGCAGAATATCGAAACCAGTCTGTTTGCAGGCCAAGAACAATTACACCACCAGTCGAGTAGGGCGATGCTGCATCCATTATTATAGCTGAAGCAAAATAAATAATTGCAAAAATCTGCACAATGCCAGCCAGGGACGGGTTTTCGGTATCGTTGTTCGCTGCAATCTTCCCCTTGCGCCTGAAAAAGACCACAAATACTATTCCGGCCAAAACCGTCAGCATTGGTAAATTTACCGTAACTGCCCAGGTAGGGCTGCCTGACAGTCAGGCGCCGCGGAGTCGGGCGATCAGGATTTCGGGATCCTGCCTGAGCGCGTTG
>WASW01064081.1_pt1 | contig 15188 bp, 15 predicted proteins | sample 5698521 | NCBI WGS metagenome assembly WASW01 (sample SAMN11175560, study PRJNA528189) | sponge metagenome | isolation source: marine sponge | host: Leucetta | place: Antarctica: Western Antarctic Peninsula, King George Island | collected 2013-01
CTGACATTGCCCACCAGACAATTGCACGCCTCGATCACCAATCAGAGTATCTAATTGATCGGGGAGTTCTTTGATATAGCCTTTCGCATTGGCTTGCTGACAAGCATCCCACATTTCTGTTTCAGTGGCGGATTCTTGCGCCCAGAGCAAGTTCTCGCGCACACTCATATTGAACAAAACCGCCTCCTGCGGCACATAACCAATCCGTTGTCGATAGGAATCCATATCATAGAGACTCAAGGGAATGTTATCGATCCTGACCTCCCCTTGATCAGCAGAATGGAACCCTAATAGCATATCAATCAGTGTGGATTTTCCGCTCCCTGATTCACCAACAATCGCAATCATTTTCCCCTTAGGGATTGCAAGATTAATATCGCTCAGTGTATTTTTACGGCCAGGGTATGTGAATGAAACATGGTTTAATGAAATGACTTCCTGAATGCGCGCAAACTGTTTTTCTCCAGAGACTTGTTCCAAGTCACGTGCCTGCTTTCTCATTTTCATCACTTGTTCAAAACTTGGTATAAAACCAATAATTGAATTTCGCTTATTGACAAGTTGCCCAACCAATGGAATCGCGTTTTTTAATCCCCAGACAACGATGAGCGTATCGGCAATCAGGATCGATAACATTTGGGATGTCATGAATGTAATCACCAGTGCCAATATCCCCAATGGTTCATAAACATAGGGGGGAATCATCCCAAGGGTTTGAAATTTTATTGAAACTTGGCGGTGTTTATCAAATGCTGAGAGATAGCGTTTTATATTTTGATGTTGATTCCCAAAACCTAGAATAACTTTTACAGCACTGAAGTTTTCTTGGAGTACTTCCATCATTTCATTAGCGGTAGTTGTATTTTTTTTTCCTAATCGATAATTCAATTTGTTCAAAAAAATAAAAGGCGCGGCAAATAATATCGCAAGGATCAGGCAGGTTGTTGTAATTTCCCAGGCAATATACACCGGTACCGCAATATAAACAAGCAGTTGAATGAAACTGGCGCATAACATACTTATCTGCCCTAAAGACTCAGCAACAATGGTAATTTCTCTAGTGAACGTATTGAGCAAGGTTCCTTGTTTGGTTTGGCTAAAAAACAGCCAGCGTGCTCGATAAAAATCGGTGAATGTTTTCTGAGAAATACTCATTGCCAAGGCATATCTTATTTGCAAAATCGTGTATCTGGCAACAACGAAAAAGATATTCTTTAAGATCAAAAAGGTTAGAAAGAAGAATAGATAGGTCGGTAAGGTCGCTGGTAAATTCAATTCAGTCGATAATTTAACAAAGCGACTCGTAATGATACTCATTTCTGCCATTTCTGGACGGAGCACGGTATCAATGATCGGCGCAATCGACAAAAGGGAGGCACCCGCAAAAAGTCCCTGAAGAATCAATAATCCACTCCAAATGATGAACAATTTAGGGAATTCTTGCAATAATTTTCCAAAAAAGGAAATGACTTTCATAACTTATTCATCCTAGTTTCAATAGTTCCGCATTTTGGCGTAAATAGTTCGTTCCAATCCTCAGTTTTGGGCTTTTCAATTTATCAGGGGCGAAGATGTCCCAAAAACATGCTTGCAAAACCTCATCATTTTCATTTGTGACCCAGCTCCCTTTCAGGCGTTCTTCCATTTCAAGAGTCACGGCTGTGATCTCTTCTGGCGTATTTTCTATCAATTCGATGTCGTCCTCCTCAAACCTTTGCTTGTCCCCATACTCCCCAATGTTAGAATTGATAATTTCTGGAAAAGTCAGGAAACGGTGTTCACTCCGCTTATAAAATTTTTTCGGAATAACCAAACCATCCAATACCCACGGCGATATCCGGCGAAGTATCGCCCAATTTACATAAACCATCGGCCGCCGGAATAACTCTGGGATGATTGAAATCCCTGCATCAGAACACAGAAAAAATCGGCACTTCGCACCTAAATAGAGGTCCAGGAAATCGGTTCTTTTTCCATTGGTGGCATAATCAATCAGGGCGACTTGGGAGCCAGTTACCTTCTCTTTCACGACGGCTCCCATCCGGATCGCGTAATATCCTTCTTCTCGGACGAGTGCTTCCATGCCAGGGAGATAATTTTGTATATCCGAATCTCGATAATCATGGTAGCTCCAATTTCTGATGGACGTTAAAGCATCTAAATAAGCCGAATCTCGTGCATGAAAACAGATAAAAGAAGCGCCTTCTGGAATCCCTAAATGTCGCAGTGCTTTTTGACCCAATTTTTCTTCTTCCAGTGTGAACGTTAAAAATGGTTCAGCGCGTGCTAAAATCGCCCTCAAAGTATTTTCACCTTGATAGACTTCATTCAATCGTGGAATCACACCCGGCATGGGAATCACATGAGACCGGTGTCCAGAAAATCGTTGATTAAGCATATCAATCGCGTGTGCTAATTTTCCAAATGGAAACACCGGCAAAATACGTGTCCACATTTTTAACCATTGCCGATTACTAATCGCCCCCGTTGATGAAATAAAATAAAAAATATCAAAAACCTTTTTGCTGCGTTCCTTGCTCATATTACGCTCGCATAAGTACCAATCCCCATAATATGAACCACCAATTCGTCCAATATCTAAACAGCCTAAACGGATCACAACAAACGGGCGAAGCAGACGGATCAAAACAACAAAAGGGAAGGACACTATCATAAAAATGCCAGCATCGACCCGCTTCCATAAGAGGACTGAAAAAGAATGAAATTTCCTCCTCAAGATAGGAATCCCGCCGGTTTGAATTTGTTTGATATTGCGTTTTAAAGAAACTACCATTTTTTTTATTTCAAAAAATATATCTAATATACTGGCTTCCATCGGGATTTTATTTCTTTTTAGAAACCTGCTATTTTTGGAAAGTTAGGCTCAGGAAAGAGTGATCATAAGTCTTTGATGATTCTGCCTGGTACCCCGACGACCATTTTATTTTCAGGGACATCTTTGATCACAACCGTTCCCGCGCCAATGATGGAGTTTTCACCAATTCTTATTCTGTTTTTTATTGTTGCTCCAGTATGCACCTTTGCAAAACGCGCAATCGTGACATTGCCCGCACAGACAACACCAGGATCTATCGTCGCACACTCTTGAATCACATTATGATGATCCAACTGAGTCCCTGTATTGACGATCACCCCAGAAAAAACTTCGGCTCGATACCCGACATAGACCCTCGCATGCAGAATCACATTTTCGTAAAGAATCGCATCTTCCATGATCAAGGCTGTCGGATGAATCGCATTGATTAGCTCCATGCCTGCGTCTCGCGCTTGATTGATGTATTGAAAGCGTTGCTGAGCATTTTCCAGCGTAATCAACACTCGATTGATCTTCATTGCTTTTAAGGTTTCGATCCAATTGAACGAATTGATCAGCGCTTTGTCTTTAAAACTTTCGGCATTCGGATAAGAAAATTGGCTAACATCCCTTTGAATGTTTGCGGGATCCACTATCACAGGGGTATCCATCGGATTGACAAAACACGCAATATGGTAGGTTCCCAATTTTTCCAACCAGGAATGAATTTGTCCGGCAGTGCCTTCATGCCACCCGATGATTGCAACAGAATTATGCTGTACCTTGATTTTGTTCTTTTTCACGTTGTTTTCCAAACTGTTTCAAAACTTCGATGACGCGATTGATGTTTTCAAAAGGTTGAGCAGGGCCACAAGGTAAAAAGATTCCTTGCTCATCAAACACTTCTGAATTTGGAAAAACATCATTATTTTCCAAATAAAGCGCTTTGTTGAGGCTCGGTAGAAAGGGGCGCACTTCGATATTATGTGATTGGAGAAAATTGATCAGCTCTGCGCGCTCTGGACAAAGAACTTCGACATACAAGGGGGCTTCTCCCTGCATGACCTTGACTGGTAAAATCTTTAAAAACGGGAGATCCTCCAATGCTTCTGCGTATTTGAGATACACTTGATTGATATGGTCTAACCGTGATTGTGCTTGTTGAAGTTGGACAAGCCCCATTGAGGCAGAAATATCAGTGAACTTAAAATTACTTCCTCCCAAAATATAAGTTGGCGTGATATTGTTAGTGGTGCCATGATTGCGAATGAGCTTCAATTTTTCATAAAGATCGCGATCTTTTGTGACAACAATGCCCCCTTGAGCCGTTGAAATCAGTTTATTGACTCCTAAAGAAAAACATCCCAACTCTGATTGTGTGCCTAAAAACCCAGCATCGTTTTTTGAAAATAAAGCCTGACAAGCGTCCTCTACGATAGAGAGTCCGTATTTTTCTGAGATGGCTCGGATTGCTTCCATATTTGTACTGCGGCCATTCAGGTGGGCGGGAATAATCGCTTTTGTTCGAGACGTGATTTTTTGTTCGATTTGTTGAATATCGATTAAAGGGGCTTCTGAAACGACATCGACGAGTATTACTTTTGCACCGAGGAGTAAGGGAGCGTGCGCGGTGGCAATCCAGGTGCGGTTAGGGACAATCACTTCATCTCCTGGACCGATCCCCAAGGCCATCAACGCCATCAATAAGGCCGTACTGCCACTTGTTGTGGCCAAGGCATAAGGGACTTCCAGCGCATCCGCTATTTTTTGCTCAAATTCCATTGTCACCGGACCTTGACTAATATTTTCATTAGTAATGGATTCAGCAATTCGGTCTATTTCCTCCTGCCCAAAGGTCGTTCGCCACCAGAATACAGTTTTCATGCTTGTTAATTTATCCTCAGTAAAATTCAAATATTCCTTTTGATTTTGCCCATGCTAATTCCTTAAACTGGCTTGCAAAGAAAGAAGGAGAAGTTTCGTTAAAGTATTTCAATTTGGGGTAAGGGGACAATGAAATGGCCACCCTGTTCCTTATATTTCAGGTGCCTTTTCATGATGGGGTTGACATATCTCCACGCCAGGACAAGGATGTAATCCGGCTTTCTTTCGTAAATTGCGGAGGAGGGAAGCACAGGAATATGGTGCCCAGGGCTCAATAAATTATATTTAATCGGATTATCGTCTAAGAGAAAACTCAAAATCTCCCCAAGTTCAAAATAGTAAAGCAATGTCGTCACTCCGACAGAAGCACCGTAGCCGGCAATCGTCTTACCTTGTGCCTGGAGGTCACGCAACAAGGAGAGGAGTTCGTGTTTCTCTTTCTCCATCTTTGCCGCAAATGCTTGATAAGTTTCCGCGCGATCAAACCCCAATTCTGCTTCCCAGGTCACTCTTTCTGAAACCGTCGACGATACGGTTCGTGGCCCTCCAGCAAGCTGGACAGTCCCTCTTAAAGACCCCCCTTTTGAAGGGATACGCTTGATCTCGATTAACTCCAAACCATAGCGTTGGAAAAAGCCAACCAAGGGAGCCGTGCTAAAATAACAAAGATGCTCATGATAGACCGTATCAAGCAGCGAGCCTTGAATTAAATCCGCCGAATAGCCAGTTTCAAACGTCCAGACTCCATCGGGCGCCAGGAGCTCACGCACGCCGTTGGCGACTTCGGCTAAATCATCAATATTGGCTAAGACATTGTTGGTCGAGACAATCCTTGCGGGGCCATGATTTTCTTTTATTTGATGAGCGATCTCTGTAGAAAAGAAAGCATTCAAAATATCAATCCCTGATTCTGAGACCATGCGAGCAATTTCACGGGCAGGCTCGACTCCCAAGACACGCATCCCTTTATCTTTGAAACATTTCAAAAAAACCGCATCATTACAACCAATGTCTACCACCAGCGAATCGAGTGCTGGCTGGATATGCTCAAGTAATGATTCCGCATATTTGTCAAAATGCTCTCTCAATCCCAACGAAATCGAAGTCTCATACATATATTCGCCATAGATCAATTCTGGATCAATCACATCCAACAACTGCAACTGTCCACAGTCCTGACAAAAGTGTAAATCCAGCGGATACGCCTCTTGAACTTGATCGGCAGACTTTGCCGCTACATAGTCATCTCCAATGGGAGTGGGCGGAAATTCCATGACCATTTTAAGATTATGTCCAGTGCATAAGCGGCAGGATTCCCGCTTGAAATGGCGTTGCATAAAGATTTCTCGTTAGGTCGTTAAAATATAAAGCAATCAGAAAAACAAACGGTTTGCTCTTCAGTTTTCAATGAATCCTTTCAATTGTTGCGTAAACTCGCCCACGGATTTTACATTCTTCTCTTCAGGCGCCCACGGGGCAAAAATCGTATCTGCTCTATTAAACGGGCCATTGGTCGCTTCATGAAACACAACAACTTTCGAGAGAATGATTAACGTATGATAAAGACTCTCTGAAATCCGATAATAAAACGTCTTCCCTGATTGATAATCTCCCATCTGAATCACTTCTGAAATAGCCCCTGTTTCATCAAATATGAAGACATTGGCTGAGCCTTCTAAAATAGTCAACGATTCAGATTTGGAAAGGTGTTTGTGGGGATGCACGTAGGTCTCCATGGTGTGGATGATCAGCATTTCATGCAAGGCATCACTGACATCTTGATGCGCACACAATCGGCTTCGTTTGCGCTCATTTTCAAATGCTTTTTGCTTGAGAAATTCGATATCACTGCGATCAACCGTGACAATCTTTTTATCTGGATAAAAGATTTCTTTGGAAATTTGTTTCATTTGCGTAATCTGAAAAGTCGCCTTAAACGTTCAAGGCACGAGGATTCCCTGGGAAAATCGAGACAAATCGTCCTCCGCTTGCTTGAAATTCCTGGTTATTTTGCACCACTTTTTCTTCGCTAGCGGGACTAAGCGTTAAGAGGCATAGTTTAATATCTTCTTCTAAAAGTGCCGTGGATTTCAAGATCGGCAATCGGGAGCCGGGCATGAACATCCCTGCTTTGTGAGGATTGTCATCAACAACAAATTCAATGCAATCCTTCAATTCCAACAAATTGATAAAAGTGCAACTCATGTGAGCGGCTCCAAAGAGGGCGATTTTGCCCTGTGTTTGTCGATAGTTCCTCAGGAATTTTTTGAACCGCTCCCGTTGATTGTCTAAATTTTGGGCAAACCATTCGACCCGCTTGATCTCCGCTTTCAAGACCTCGTCTTTTGGAAATGGAAATTGTGTGATTTCCTGAGGCTGGGCAATCCCGATATAGGAATCTTCTAAAGGATAAGGGGCTTTTTCAAAGTAAACTAACTTTAAACCTCCAAACCCGAAGCAGGAGCGAAAAGTTTCGGGGGTGAAGTAAATCACATGTTCTTCCCACACATTAGTATAATCAAAGTTTTCAAAAGCCCGTTGGCAATCCGGGATTTCAAAAATAATATACCCCTCCGGTTTCACCAGTGCCTTTGCGGATTCTATAAAGCTACGCAGATTGAAAGCATGTTCAATCAGATGCCGGGCGATGACAATATCTGCTTTTCCACGATTGGTGGCAATCGCCTTTGCTTTGAGAGGCGTAAACGCTTCTTGAATGGTTTCGACATTTGCTAAAGGCGCGTTGATGCCCAATTCATTCACCGGATCGAGCCGCCAAGTATCCTGAAATCCTAAGCGATTCAAACGTTCTAAAATAGAATCTTCTTTGAAACTAATCCCCACAATTTTAGCGTCTTTTGCGATCCCAGGCAAATGGCTGATTGTTTGCGCGAGTTGATCAAGATGGGCTTCCGGTTCAGTACAAGTGAGCCAATCATATCTGGGGCGGAGTTCATGCGCGGGCATGGGATTGGTCAACTGAACCAATCCACAGGCGTGACACTGTCCAATCACGATGGAGTGGGTGTATTCGAATTCCGTTGGTGAGTCCAAAAAACGATGGCAGACGGGCTGTGCCTCAAAGTTCAATATTTCTCTGACTTGTTCGCTTTCACAAAGGTAGCAATTTTTCATATGCCCGTTGATTCCACCTCATTCAAAATAAATAAACTCATAATCTCCTGTGTAACCAAAATGGTTATATAACCAAACCCATTCATCTCTATCAAAGAATGATTCCGCCGTTAATGCCCAGCACTGAAGATTGAAGAGTTCCTGCTCAGTACGGTAGCTTTCAAGCATGATATACTTGTCTCTCCCGACCCGCTCAATCTCACAAACAGCGGCCTCCAACTCAAAGATACGCAAGTTATGCAGACAACCTAGTGAAATCACTAAATCGAAAAATTTATCATCATAAGGCAGCGGGTCTTGAGCGCGATAATGGACTAAACAATCCCGCACAGATTCAGGCGCATCAGCGATTGCATGATCGGAAATATCCAGCCCATAGATTTGCATATCAGGCAATAAACGTCTGAATTCGTAAAGCAGATGGGCTTTGCCACACCCGACATCCAAAATCTTAGCGCCTGGTTGGAGATTATAAATCTCAATAAACTGCTCTGCCACTATTTTCCAACGTCCGTCATATTGATAACCCCCGTAACCGTAACGGCGATCTCCATCCCAATAATCGAACTCATATTCCTTGGCTTTCAGCATACAATGGACTTTTTCATCCATCATCCTTGCCAGGTAATTTCTCTGCGTTTTTTTGTGAAGAGGCGTGACAATATTTAATAATTTACCCATAGAATCTTTCGGTCTCTCAACATCTATTTTTCCAGCAACATCAGCGAACCCGCTTGCGGTAAATCGCGGCAGAGCATAATGTCTTCGATCAAGTGAATGTCTGTTGATCCACAAATTGCCTGCTCTTCTAACGCAAAATGGAGACTACAGCCCTGCTTCAAAATCACGTCATATATTTTCTGCCTTTGGGTTTTATTGTTTGGAAGCAAGTGGGTCGAATAAAAAATTAAACCTGCTACATGATCCAATTCTTCCAGGACTGCGTTGAGCATCATATAACAACAAGCCATCGAATATTCCGTGGTACTCAAAAGAAAGGATAATTCACAATTTTTTGCATAATTTCGAATCACCAGATTCTGCACTCTTTGGGGAATGAATTGCCCACCAATTTGGCGACTGAAGACATAACCTTTATATTGATTTGAAATATTCATGATAAATCGGGTTGGCGGTAGTTGTAGCCTATCCTGGTTGCTGGACGGATGGTGATTGGCAAAAAGGATTCTCCCACTTCTTTCTCACCGTAAGGGGATAGCGCACTTTTAAAGCGAACATTGAACGACCAGCGCGTCTCACTTTCCTGATTGATCCGATTTCCATGAAGCAATGAATGAGAAAAAATCACACCAGATCCAAAGGGCACATTGAGCCAAATCAATCGGTTTTTGATCGCTTGATAAAACTCTTCCGCCGTCAATTGAGCATACTCTTTTAAATGAAGAAAGATTTCTTCAGAGTCGCTTTTTGGTAAGATGAACATGGATTTTGTCTGCTGGCAAGAAACGAGCGGGAACCAAAAAACAATTTCGTAAGGTGAATTGCCACTCCACACGTCAGAATGAAGCGGCAAAAGAGAACTCGCATCCTGAGGCAATTGGATACTCAAGTTACAATTTCGCTGCATTGCCAGTTCATTGCCAACAATCCAGCCAAGATGATTTTTAGCCATTGCATGAATAGCTGGTCGCAGCGTTTTATCTTGTGCTAGTTTCGCAATCAACCTGACACGAAAATCATTCAAATCTTCTTTCGCGATCAGTTCGTGAGTTTTGTCAAAAAAATAATCCCACTCACCCGTTTCTTGAGACAAAATATCCGTTGCCAACTGATAGACCGTCGTTTTAATTTTGTGAATAAGCCGCATTTCTTCTAGGGGAAATACGATAAATCCCTCGGCTAAAAACTGGTCGATAACTTTTTGCTCTTCTTGCTGAAAAAAAGGATTATTCATGGAATGATTCACCGTTTCCATCAGATTTAAAACTCTTTTAATTGAGTGCGGCAAACAACGCTTGAACCGTCGATACTAAATTTTCTGTGGTAATATTATATTTTGTCAACAGGCTCGCTTGAGAACCATATTCATCAGGAAATACATCTGGAATCCCAATCCGTTTAAAACGCTTCGGCGAAGAAAAATTGGCTTCCGCGATCAATTCCGCAAGACTGCCTCCCAACCCCCCGACAATTGTATGCTCCTCAATGGTGACAATAACGGGGACTTTAGCAATGCGATCCAGGATCGTTTCAATATCCAGTGGTTTGATCGTATGGACATGTAAAACCCCGGTATCAATCCCTTCCTCCGCCAGTTTTGACGCAGCTTCCAACGCAAACTTTAGCGTAATCCCTGTTGTCACAATTAAACTGTCAGCCCCCTCTTTCATCGAAATGGCTTTCCCAATTTCAACAGGCACAGCATCATTGCTCACAATAGGGTCATAGCCCTTCGCTAACCGGATATAAATTGGCCCTGGATGGTCAATTGTCAAAGGCATCAAACGTCTCATTTCATCGGCATCAGCAGGAACAAGGATCGTCATGTTCGGAATGGCTCGTAAGATCGCCAAATCTTCAATCACTTCATGAGTTGGACCGAGAGGCGCATAAACCAACCCTCCGCCATTTCCGATCAGGCGAACCTTCACATTGTGTAAGCAAAGATCAACGACAATTTGTTCAAAACAACGGCGTGTTATAAAAGTCCCGATGGTGTTGACGTAGGGAATCTTTCCTTCCATCGCCAGTCCTGCGGCCATCCCAATCACATGAGCCTCACTAATCCCTTCCATAAAAAAACGCCTTGGAAATTCTTCCTGGAACGCTTTTAAAGTATCATTACCGAGATCAGAACCAATAAAAAAAACGCGTTCGTCCTTTTTGGCAAGTTCATGAACTAATTTAAGACAGGTTTGCCGCATCTCTCACTCCAATTCTGCTTGAATTGTTTGGATTTCATCGTTAGTGATTTTATTTTTATGATGCCATGAGAGGTTCCCCTCAATAAAACTCACCCCTTTGCCTTTAATGGTATGACAAATCACGACCGTTGGTTTGTCTTGGGCTACAGGGAGTTTGGCAAATTGGGATTGCAATGCCTCCACATCATGACCATCCGCTTCGAGTACAGCAAAACCAAAACTCCGCCATTTATCAGCAAGCGGTTCCAAGTCTAACACCTCGAAAGTGCTACTGTAGGATTGTTGTTTATTATAATCGACAATCACGGTGAGATTGCTCAATTTATGTTTGGCAGCACACATCGCAGCTTCCCAAATCGTGCCTTCATTGGATTCCCCGTCTCCAATCACAACAAATGTCCGATAGTTGGCCTGTTCATATTTTGCGTTGATGGCAAACCCGACTCCAATTGACAATCCGTGTCCTAAACTTCCGGTAGAGGCTTCTATTCCTGGAATTTTAGAGTGCTCTGGATGCCCGCCTAAAATGCCATCGCTCTTGCAAAATTTCCATAATTCCGCTTCTGGGAAAAATCCCTTTTGGGCAAGAATAGGGTAGAGGGCTAAACAGCCGTGGCCTTTGCTCAAAATAAAACGATCTCGACCAAACCATTGCGGATTCTGCGCATCATACTGAAGCACTTCATTGTAAAGCACTCTCAATATTTCTACTAAAGAAAATGCGGCGCCAACATGCCCTCGGTTGGCTTCTTGTACCATTCTGATAATTATTCTGCGAATGGCTTTAGATTCTGCATCTAAGGATTTAGGAGGTGTAAGGGAAGTTTCGATACTCACTGGCAATTTTTTCTAATAATAGTTTCGATTTGGCCAACTGGTGCATTTGCAGTTCCTTTTGATTGAAACTTTTCACACTAGCAAATTTACGTCTGAGTAAGGGGTCCGGTAAAAATTCGTTCAACAATCTCAAACACCAATTCAAGCCGACGAGTGGGTAAATAAATTCGATCTTTTGTTTAAAAAGCGGATAATCTTTAAACGATTTCTCCAGATGACTGACAAACACTTTTTTCAATAAAAGCCCCACATCCGTCGCGGGATGCAGTAAAAAATCACAAATCATTTTTGCCGGATCATCCCAACCAAAATATTCAAAATCCAGAAAGACGATTTCTCCGCAATCACGCCTCAATGCGTTGTGGAAACCAAAGTCAGAAGGATTCAACGATTTTTCGTGCTCAATCGGTTGTTCCCACAACATTTCAGATTGCTTGAATTTCAGTTGAGACCATTGCATGATTTTATCAAATGCGGACAGGAACTCGTTCTCTAAAAATTGTTTCAATGCAGGGATCTCTTCTGCGACCGTTTGTAATGTGACTAAACGGTTTTCTACGGTTTTAAGGATCTCTTGCGCCGAAAAACAGGCTTCTGACGCTGAAGGCAACTCTCGGCTTTTAGAAGAAGATGCCAACCTTTTCAAATTGGTTAAAAATTCAACAACGGCTTGAATATCAGCGTTAGTGATTGCCGATGGCGTAATTTTTTTACCCTCTATATATTCATAGATGGCATAGCCATGTTCTCGCTCAATCAAGAAAGGCTGAGAGATGTTCCGAACCCCGTGTTCCCAAAGAAATTGAAAACTTTGATATTCAACCCCAAGGCGATCTCTGGAATCATTCCGAGAAGAGAAATAAATTTTAGCGACATATTGGGTCGAATTCTGGCAAGTTAATTTATAAACTTTTCCATTACCCCCCCCTCCTATCCTTTCCGTGGCTCTGATTGAGCAGTTTAATTTTGAAGCAATAGATTTGACAACTAGGGGAGGAATTTCATGTTTTTTTGACAAAGAAATAATCGTAAATCTCCTTCCAAGCAGTCACTCGTTTTATTTTCAAAAGAGGCGAGGGATGAGCGGCATAAAGAATTTTTTTAACATTCGCAGGAAAAGAAGTTTCCATAAAGGTTTCTTCTAAATCATCAATGAAGTGAGTACATCCCAATTTTTTGATCCGTGCGATTTTCTCAATGCGCGTGGATTCAAAAAAAACGTTGCTACGTTTCAAGCCTAAATGCTGTGAATCAAAAAAATGATGTTGGGTCATCCAATTCAGAGCGGCTTTTCGAAGATTCGTTCTCGTTTCATCCAGATTCGCATAGCGGGTTTTATGGCTGATAATATAAATTGCAATCTTCAATTGATAACAATTCTGAAAAAAAAATCCACCCCTGCGATCAACTGTGCCTCTCTGATTTTGTGGCCATAGACGGAGGCTTGCAGGTGTTGCCAGGCTTTTTCCCCCTCAGGCAATGAGCGAATTTGATCGCGGATTGATTTTTTCTGTTTCTTGATATGCGAATCAATCAATCCCCGCTCTAATGCCAGATTGTACATGAGCTCATCGTAATTGATGATCGTGTTGTCAAAATCAACCCCTATAATCGGATTCATGCCTCTCCTGAAAGTAATGTTCAAATAAGGAACGTTAAATTATTGAAAGCTCTCTTGACTGTCAAGATGTGTCTGAAAAAAATCAATGATCGCTTGAGAGACAAATTCGATCTGTTTCTGAGAAAGTGAATTATGAATCGGCAAGGAAAGAATTTGATGGCTTTGTTTTTCAACATTGGGAAAATCGCCTTCTTTATAATTGAGACTTCGCGCGGCTGGCTGAAGATGGATCGGGACCGGGTAATGGACGGCTGTTTGAATTTGATGCTCAGCCAAGTAATTTTGTAAGGCATCACGGTGCTGAGTTTGAATCACAAACAAATGATAGGTATCATAACATCCAGGGGTTTCTTCGGGGCAATTCACAACATTGTTGAGGAGCCGAGAATAAGTTTTTGCGAAATTTCGTCGTTGGACAATCGTTTGAGATAATTTGGGCAATCGACAATTCAAAATGGCGGCTTGGAGACTGTCTAATCGAGAATTGTATCCCCAGCAAGCGATTTCATTTCGTGATTTTAATCCATGATTTCGAAAAAGATCGAGTTTTTCTGCCAGAGATTGATCATTGGTGACAATCACTCCGCCATCGCCTGCCCCATTGAGGTTTTTGAGGGGATGCAAACTGAAGCATCCGCAAATCCCTAGAGATCCAGCCATCGTTCCATGATATTGTGCGCCGACCGCTTGGGCCGCATCTTCAATCACAAAGAGTCCATATTGTCGGGCGATCTTTAAGATAGCGTCCATTTCAGCGCATTTACCGGTGAGGTGGACAGGAATAATCGCTTTTGTGCGGGGAGTGATGGCGGCTTCCAAACACTCTGGATCCATGTTTTGGTCGGGCAGCACGTCTACAAAAACCGGTTTTGCTCCAACCAACACAATGCAAGACGCGGAAGAGACCCAGGAATTAGGAACCGTAATCACTTCATCTCCCGCACCAATCCCCAAAGCCTTGAGACTTAAAACCAAGGCATCCGTGCCATTGGCCACACTGATGGCATATTTACTTTGACAGAGTGCCGCAAAATTGGCTTCAAACTGTGCGACGGATTCGCCTAAAATATACTGGCCACTCGCCATCACTCGGTCCAGTGCTTGTAAGATTTCTTCTCTTTGATCCGCATACTGTTTGGGAAAATCAACATAATTTACATTCATTCGGATAACCGTCTCTTATTTTGAAAGGTAAAATTGCCGAACATGCTCGATGGTATATTCCATTTCTTCTTCTGTGAGATGTTGGTGAGCAGGTAAGGTAATCAACGATTTTGCTTGACGCTCCGCAATCGGGAAATCACCTTCTTGATACCCTAACGCACGACTGGCCGGTTGTAAGTGGAGCGGGATCGGATAATGCACTTTAGATTCAATGCCATGTTCATTTAAATAATGGTTCAATTGGTCTCTGTCTTGAACGAGCATCATGTATAAATGAAAGACATGGCGTTCATGAGAAAGACGCTCAGGGATGTCAATATAATCAGAAAGTTCCTCAAACGCTTGATCAAATTTTTTGGCATTTAGAATGCGCATTTTGGTGATCCACGGCGTTTCTTTAATTAAATGATTCCCGACAACGGCTTGGAGTGTATCGAGCCTGCTATTATAGGCATAAAAGGCATACTCATCTCGATTGACCATGCCATGATTCCTGAGAAGACATAACTTATCGCGCATTTCTTCTGAATTCGTCACAATGATGCCGCCATCTCCCCAAACATTGAGGTTTTTGAGAGGATGCAAACTAAATCCAGCCATTAGCCCGAATGTGCCACAAGGCTGTCCATCAACGGCCGCCTCAATTGCTTGACAGGCATCTTCGATCACATGCAACTGATGCTTTTCCGCAATCTTTATAATTTTCGGCATATCCGCAGGTTGCCCTGAATAATGGACTGGGATAATCGCTTTTGTGCGAGGAGTAATCGCATTTTCAATTTGTTCGCTGTCAATCACAAATTTATCATTGCAATCGACAAAGACTATTTTTGCGCCCGCCGTGGCA
>WASW01055949.1_pt1 | contig 15187 bp, 15 predicted proteins | sample 5698521 | NCBI WGS metagenome assembly WASW01 (sample SAMN11175560, study PRJNA528189) | sponge metagenome | isolation source: marine sponge | host: Leucetta | place: Antarctica: Western Antarctic Peninsula, King George Island | collected 2013-01
GGGTTTTCAACAACAACGGGATACCGGCTTGGGTGCCAAGCCCACTCAGCAAATAAGCCAACCGCCAGTGGATCGTTTTAAATTTAGAATCTTGAATGGCCTCTCGGATAAGAGGCAGCGACCATTCCGGAAAATTGAGGAGCGTCTGGGTTGCGGCAAAACGTTTTTCGAGCAAAGGATCATTGAGCGCGGGCAGTGCTTCTTGCAAATCATCCTGGATGATTCTATCAAAATAAGCAGATCCGCTGGCAGGAAAAAGGAAGAGGAAACTCACTAAGAAAATCAAGACGTTTAACATAGATCTGAATTGGTTGAATTGGAAAGGGAGCGAGAGGTTTTAGAATAACCATCCTTTCGCTTTAATTATTCCAAAGCCTTTAAATTGGCCAATATTTTATCTCATAAAACCGATCATTTCACAAGGAGAACCATTGAAGCGCCTCATGCTTTCGCTGTTCATTCAAGGAAACTATAAACTTCAAAATTTGATTCTCCAACTCTGGCAAAAAATATTATTCTCCCGTCACAATCGAAAGCGGATTCAAAAGATTTTAATTTGGAGAGGCGGCTCTTTAGGCGACAACATCTGCGCTTTGCCCGCTTTTGCCGTGATTCGTCAAAATTTTCCGAAAGCGCAAATTGACATATTGACGAATAGCCGAGACTCCCACCTAGTTTCTTTAAACGAATTGATCGCTTCTGAAATCATTGACACTGTTTTTAACTTCTTTCCTTTCACTCTTCGGCAAAAATGGTCCCTGTTTCAATCCCTCAGAACTGAACAGTATGACCTTTTTATCGAAATCCCAGAAAACCTGGCGACGTTGAGAGTGGAGCTTCGTAATATGATGATTGCCCGATTTCTTGGCATTCCTGCTGCTTTTGGCTGGCAAGTCGCTTCAACAAAAAGCTTTCGGAAACATCAGGCACAGATCATTCAATTTGAAAATGAAACTCAACGGTTGCTCAATCTCTTGAAGAAGAATGATTTGAAAATCGGCTCAAGAACCTATCCTCTCGGGTTTACGGAAAAGGATTTCCTTCATGTTAAAACTCAATTGAGTGGAAAATTTCTTTTGGAAAAGGAAAAAAATATCGCTTTGGTGATTGGAGCTAAAAGAAAGGCGAATCAATGGCCCCTTGAATATTTTGCAGAGGTTGCCCGGTATCTGATTGCCAAGGATTTGAATATCTTTCTCGTTGGTGGCAAAGAAGATCATGCTCTAGCTAAAAGATTGGTCTTCAATCGAAGAATCCACAATTTTTGTGGTCAATTCACGCCTTTAGAAAGTGGGGTTCTTTTCCAATTCTGCCGTCTGACCCTCACCAATGATACCGGTCCGATGCATCTTTCTTATGCTGTAGGAACGCCTGTCATTGCGCTTTTCAGTGCAAGGGATTATGCTCAAAAGTGGTTTCCTCCCAGAGATGGTTTGAATAAGGTATTCCGAAAAGATGAGATTGCCTGTTCTCCCTGTTTCCTAGATGATTGCCCTTATGATAACCTTTGTCTCAGGGAAATCCACCCTCAACAAATTTTGAAGGAACTTCATGAAAGAGGTTTGTAATAGAGCGTATTTTGCGGCCATTGATATTGGAAGCAATGCGATTCGGATGGCCTTAGCTCACCATCAGGGAACCGAATTGAGGCTCACCCATTCATGGCGAGAGTTTTTACGTTTAGGCGAAGATGTCTTCGAGTCGGGGAATCTTTCTCAAGCAAACCTCACCGCCTTGATCGAGATTTTAGAGAAATTTATTAACATTTTGAAAGATTACCCCAATGTTGAGATTTCGATAGTGGCGACCAGTGCGATGCGTGACGCAAAAAACCAGCAAAGCGTGATCAAACATGTGCGAGAACGATTGGGGTTGCGTGTCAAAATTATTTCCGGCGCAGAGGAAGCAGGCTACATTCTAAAAATCATTCAAGATCAGCTAACCTGGGGGAAGGAACGAGTGATTTTAGCCGATTTGGGGGGCGGGAGTCTTGAAATATCAGTGATGCAGAGTACGCAGATCTTATTCCAAAAAAGTTTTGACGGGGGAGTTTTGCGTTTTTCAAAGCTCGATTTGCCATCCCAACAACAGTTTCTCAATGAATTGGAACGACAATTGACCGCGGAAGTGACCGAATATTTTGTGCCTCCAATCCATTTGATTTTAACCGGAGGGACTTCTAAAATGTGGGCCCGTTTGATTCATTCCCAGCAATTTTCTGAAAAACCGCTAGAAAAGCCTTTTGTTAGCTCCTGGGAAGTTTTTCTGCAAATGAGCACTGTCATTTTAAAAAAGTCGCCCCGTGAATATGTGTCGTTTAAACAAATTCGCTCGGATCAGGCAGAACTACTCATCCCCTCGCTGCTCATTTTTGAACGGTTGGGGAAAATCTCTCAATGTAAAAAAGTGACGATTCCCTTTGTCGGCTTGAAAGAAGGGGTTTTATTACAAAGTGTTCGCCAAAAGGTTCCTCAATGCCGTTTACTCTTATTGCCATAAATCCCCCCGACCCTCTCACGACAACGACCAGCTAATCCCTATGATTGAATTTGTTCGACAAATTGGCCTCTTGACCTGGAAAGATGTGGTGATCGATATACGGAGAAAAGAGAACTTTCTTTCGATGTTTTTATTTTCCTTATTGACCCTCATCCTGTTCAACTTTGCCCTCGGAGAAGATCCAAAACTCTTTCGCTTGATGATTCCTGGAATCATCTGGGTGATTTTCTTACTGGCCGGTATTTTGGGGTTGAGTAAATCCTTCATCCAGGAAATCGAAAATGGCTGCATCAAAGGCTTACTGATGACTCCGATGGATCGGGGGAATCTCTTTTTAGGGAAAATGCTGGGCACGACACTCTTCCTCTCTCTTGTTCAATTGTTGACCGTTCCCATGTTCATTTTATTTTTTGAAGTGAGTCTCTCTGAGGAATGGTGGCTGCTGGCTTTGGTCATGTTTGCCGGAACTTTTGGTTTTACGGCGTTAGGAACCCTTTTGGCTGGAATGACGGCCACTTTGCGAGGGAGGGAAATGCTCCTCCCAATTCTCCTTTTCCCTTTGATAACGCCGAATCTCATCAGTGTCGTCCATCTCACCAGCTATGTGTTTTTTGGAGGAGAATGGGATGAAATTTTTCCCTGGTGGAAACTATTGATTGCCTTTGATGTGGTGATCAGCGTCATCTCCTACCTCAGCTTTGAATTCATTCTGGAGGAATGAATCAGAGAAAATCCCGATTGTGTTCAGTCTTAAATTTAGTTTTCCTGAAGAATCGGTAGATTTTTGAGTTGCTCATCGATGAATTCCTGGCAGGCTTCCCAGCTCATTTCTTCTTTTTTGAGCTTCTCGTAAAGATTGAAAATCAGTTGCAATTGCCACCGAATCGGAAGGTCTTGTACGAGGGGCAATTCAGCTGGGATAAATTTATGACGCAACATGACCAGCGTGTAGACGGTCTCCTCCATTTCTTTTTGAGAAACCATTTTTTGATTGTAATCTTCAAGCAGGTAACAAAAGATAAAAAAACCTTCATCATCCAGTTCATGAATCCAGTCCCAAATTTTTGCTTGCAATTCCGGGTTATTTTTTATTTCCTCTCGTGCTTGTTGAATCAACTTGAAGAAGGCTTGATCTTCCTTTTCCGGCATATCCATTACTAAATTAAAATCATTAAGTTGTTCTCCCAAAAACTACTTTGCTGATTGCAATGACAAGATTAGGCAAGTTCATAACAGATTGCAACATTTTTTCTTTTGAAGGCTTCTCCCTCAACTTTCCAATTGCCATTCCACACCAAAAAATAGGAGAAAATCGATTTCATTTCTGGTTTGGGTCATATCTTCTGAAATTCCGAAGAAGTAAACAAAAGAGGCAGTCATTTGTTTGACTCCAAGAGTTAAGATATCCGTGGACTGCCCCAGTCCTCGATCCACGACAAATTCACGAATAGTTCCTTCCAAAGCAGGGGATTTGGAAGGGAAAATAGAACTTTGATGAGACAGTTGCGCCACCCATGATTGGTTAAGAGAGGGTTGATATTCAATCGCAAACAGCGAATCAATGAAATCAGTTACTGTGAATTTAAGATCTCTGGGTAATCCTCGGAATTCAAAATTCAGACCAATATCTGACCACAGAATTTGTCTGATATTTGAGATCCTTTGAGGATTGGAGAAATCTCCAAGAATCTCAATTACTTTTTTAAATGTGCTTCCTCCAATCATCAAGGATAATGATGGAACAAGATTTAGTCTGGTTTTTCAGTGGGATATTGCTGATTACTTTGGGAATCCTGCACGAAATAGGGATCTATTGGTTGCAGCTGAAACACCACTGGTATTCCGAAAAATTTGGGAAATATGGGTTTGCGGTTCATGGATTTCAATTAGGAGGTGCCTGGATTGTGGTCGGTCTGAGCCTGATTAGCGTTTTTTGTCACATGCCTCTTTACCCTTTTCACGATCATTTCTTTCTCAAAATTTTGGGGATCTTGTTTTTTTTAGGAGGGCTTGCTTTGATGGGCGGTTCGGCCTGGAAACTGGGCTGGAGACGCGTCATGAAAATACGTTTGTTCGCCACATCCGAACCTTCCTGGGTTAAAGACGGTTTGTTTTATTACTTGCAAAACCCGATGTATCTGGGGTCTCAAATGGCGATGTTCGGATTGGCGTTGGCGCTCAATTCTTGGTTTCTCCTCGTTTATGTTATCAACATGATCGTTTTGCAGAAATTGCTGGCGCATCTAGAAAACCATAAATACGAAAAACAAGTTTGAAAAATCCCCCCATGATGGTAACTTTAGAGAGAATAGATTTCTTGTGATGACTTGAGAGACGACAAAAAAGGAAACGCCTGTTATTTTCATAAAATGGAGAATGCGATAATTTTTCAAACATTCAAAATCGAAAAATAGCAAAGTAATTGATATGAAAGCGATTATTGTTCCCGAATTTGGAGATGCTGATGTTTTGCGGGTTGCCGATATTCCTTCCCCACAGCCTCGTGCATCTGAGTTATTAGTGAATGTCCATGCCGCAGGAGTCAATCGAGCTGACATTTTACAAAGACGGGGCCATTATCCTCCGCCTCCTGGCGATTCTGAAGTGATGGGATTGGAAGTTGCTGGAACCGTTGAAGCAATCGGTGAGCAGGTGTTGGGATTTCAAAAAGGGGATCGGGTGTTCGGCTTGATTGGAGGAGGAGGTTATGCTGAACAAGCATTGCTCGATTATCGCCTGGCGATGCCCATTCCTGAAACATGGGATTTCACGATGGCCGCCGGGATTTCTGAAGTTTTTTTTACGGCCAATGAAAATTTATTCACGCTTGGAAAGTTAGTCCCTGATGAAACAATTTTGATTCATGCCGGAGGGGGTGGGGTCGGCAGTGCGGAAACCCAAATGGCTCATCTGATCGGTGCGAAGGTTTTCATCACCGCAGGCTCTCAAAGAAAAATTGACTCCAGCTTGAAATTGGGAAGCAGCGCCGGGATCAATTATAAAACGCAGGATTTTGTCGAAGAAGTGAGAAACATGACGGAAGGGCAAGGCGTTAATCTGGTGCAAGATTTTATTGGTGCGGCTTATTTGAATCGCAATTTGCAAGTTTTGCGACACCAAGGGCGCTTGGTTTTGATCGGTTTGCTCGGAGGAGCGCAAGCAGAAATCAATTTAGCGACCGTCATGTCCAAACGGCTTCAGATTTTTGGGGTCTTGATCCGCAGTTTGCCCATTATTGAGAAAATTGCCATTAAAGAACGGTTTGAAAAAAACTGGTTTCCTCGTTTGATCGCCGGCCAAATCAGGCCGATTATTGACCATGTTTTTCCTCTGGAACAGGCAGTTGACGCTCACAAACATATGGAAGCCAATCAACATTTCGGAAAAATTATTCTCGCAGTTCAGTAATCTTTTAGCAGATTTTATTACGAAAAATTATAGATGACCACCGATCCCACTCTTCAATCCTCTTCGCTGGAAACGCTGGATAACATTCTGCTTCTTATTGAAAAAGAGCTGAATCAAAGTAAACAAGCGATTCAAACGAATCTTGAAACCGAGGTTCCTTTCCTGACAGAAATCATTCAGTACATCACCTCGACCGGTAAAACCCCATTACGCTCCATCACTCTTGCCCTGAGCGCACGTTTATTTTCCTATTCTGGCAGTGAGGTTCCTCATATTTCCAGTGTTTTAGAATATCTAAACACCGCGGCCGCCTTGCATCAAAAAGTGGTTCTGACAGAAGAATTTCGGCGTCAACAAAAAGAAATGCTCAATATTTGGGGGAATGAAGCGAGTATTTTATTGGGGGATTATCTTTTATCCATTTCTTTCAAAACGATGACTCGTTTAGGCAATTTTTCTTTATTGGAGATCATCGCCGAAACGACGCAATCGATTGCGAGAGGTCAGGTTTTGTCGATTTCTCCTTTTTCCTGGGATGAGGCTGAATCTCACGCTCTGGAGATTATTCGACATAAAAAAGCGAGTTTGCAGATGGCGGCGGCAAAAAGTGGGGCCGTGCTCGGAGAGGCTCCTCCTGAAATTCAAGAGGCTCTCAGTCAGTATGGTTTGAATTTAGGAATCGGAGTGGAATTGAAAAAAGAGATGGCTTGCATTCAGGAACCAGCACGTTTACTCTCCGCTCTGAATATCGGGCACACGTCCTTCCCGCTCTGCCATCTCATGCAGCAAATGCAGGCTCAAAACCAACAAACCGCCCTGCAAGAAATCCTGGAGCAAAAAGATCTTTCAATGGATCATGTGCAAGAAATACAATCTTATTTCGATCAATATCAAACTTTGGATTACACACGTTCCCAGATTCAATATTATCTTGAACAAAGCCAATTGGCCTTGGCACCCCTGGCAGATTTGAATCCCATTCTTCTCCGTCGGCTGACTCAGTTATCCCTGGAATTCTGAAAAGAAAAGGGCTTTCAATACCCCTGTTGAAGGGCTTCTTCCTGGTCAATCATAAATGGCATAAATCCTGAATTACTCCTCGTAAAACACAGCGCAAGTTCTGCTGTAGAGTGGGCTTTTTCTAGCCTTACCTAGCGTACATACTAGAAAGGGACATGCATGAAGCATTGGTTAATTTATATCCATGGAGGATTTCTCGCCCTCGTTTTGTGGGCAACCCCTTTATACGCGCAACAGCTGATTGATGGCCATATTCTGGAGCAAATCGAAATTTCTTCAGAGGCCGATGACAAATTTCTTATTATTCGTGGCATTTTGTCACCCGAACTCCTTTCCTTGGTGCAATTGCTCCAGGACGACCCTCTCCATCCAACGGTTGTCATTCCTCATGGCATGACGAACAATTTTCTTTTAACAGAAGCCGTTTCCTTCAAATCCGGAGAAATGGTGGAATCGGTGGAAATCGAAGAAGATATTCAAGAGGACGACAGTGGCAATTTACGGTTTCAAGTCAAGCTCCACCTCACACCTCGGCAACCCGTTGTCTTGTCTTTGGATAAATCCCAAACAAATGCTCAACAACTGGCTGTTTTGATTCTGGAAAAAGAAAAGCCTTCACCAATTGAACCAGTTGAACAAATTGAGACTGAAGCCGCGACTGAGATCACGATACCAATGCTGTCTTTATTATCAGACAACGCCGAAAAGATGCTCCAGCCCGGAATATCAAAAATGAAGATGCAAGAACCGGATAAAGTGCTCCTGCATCCCATTGCCGCAATGATGGTATTTCAACGGCCATCAGTCTTGAATCTTTCTATTTTGAATGCCTCTCCCAGCAAAGAGGCCGCTCAGCGGTTGGCCATTCTTTTGGATCGCCAACAACGAAATTTTCTGGAAGATCGCTTGGATATGAAATTACATATCAGCAATATTTCATCAATCCGAGAACAAATGACTTTGAGTAAAACAAAAATTTACTTTCGTCCTAATTATTTAACAACTGCTTTGGCTCTTGCGACGGTGATTCCTGGAGAACAGGTTGTTGAGGAAATGTCTTTAGAACGACGGGGGCGTTTAGGGCTAGATGTCGAAATTTATGTGGGAGCCAACTTTGAATAATAAGGTCACAATGCAAAAGATTGGGATATTCTTAACTTTGTTATTCCTGGTCACAACAGCCAGTGCCTTTCCTAAATTCACAACACGAGAAAATGCACTGCAACTGGCCAAAGTGATTGACAAAGGGCTTTTCAAAAAACATCGAATTGCCTCTGCCTTTGTTAAAAATCGGACTCCTGATGAGTATTATTTGCAGGTGATTCTCGATGATGGTTCCAGCCATTCGTGGCACATGGATCGTATTTACATGTGGGCCCTCACCGATCAACTGTTGCTTCCGAACAATCGCGTCTTGGTTTTTCCTTCTGATGAAAGCACTGAATTCCATGTCCTTGATAAAAACGCGTTTTATCGCTTGGTCTTGAAATCCAAAGCTTTTGTCAAAACCTATGACAGTCATCATTTGCTTGTCGGAAAAAACCTCAAATTTGCGATTCGAAGATTTCGCCTGATTCAACCGGAGGATGAGGATTTATTCACCACAGATGATCTGGGAAACCGCTATCGCTATGTGCTTGAATTCAAAAATGGCTCACGCGAAGTGCTTTCGTATCTGAATGCCTATCAACTCATGCACAATGGCGCTTTCATTCAAGAACCTGAACCGACTGATACGATTTTGGAACGTGCGTTTCAGGTACAAAAAATGATAGCGACTCCTAAAAAACTGGAGGATGAGATTCGGAATATTTGGAGTTTTGGCGTGGAGTTGGAATTTGACAAACCGATCCCGTTGACTCAAGATTTGTTCCCTTTTCAAATTGTTGAAGAAACGATGCGCCATCCAGACACCGGAGAACGTGAAACTCGTTTTTATATCCATATCATGTTTCCGAATGCAGAGAAAGTTCAGGAAATTCCAGAAATCCGCACATTGGAATATTTACAGCATGTCAGTGTCGTGACGGATATTGCGCACCAAAACCGGATCTATCTTCGTGCGCAGATCAATCCAGAAGTCTTTGAATTGCCTCCCTATGTCCAGATCACGAACCGCCGTTCTGTCAAAGTAAATTTTTTCATTGTGACCGACCAAAGCATGGTCAAACGGCCAGAGTTTGTCGAAGCTCAAATGGCTGAAGTGGAGCTTCATCCGGCACTACATGCAATGCCTCGTGATACCAAATATGACAAATATTATCTGCAAGCCGTCGATCAAATTCTTTCGGTTCAAGGGCACCATAGCCTCAGTTTAAAGATCGATACTTACCTCAAAGCGATTGAAGTGCTCCATAAAGCAGCAGGGCTGGCGACCAATGATCGTCAAATTGCGCAGGCATTGCAACAGCGTGATGTCTTGCAGGGTGTGCTTCCTAAAATGATCATGGAAAACACCCAACAGCAATTGATGAGAAAGGACAAAAATCCTGACCGCAGAGTGCTTCTTGAGCAAATAGAAAAGGCGGAAGAAATCACCATCAATCGTGAATTTCTCAAGCAATTGCGTGTCCTGAAAAAGGTGCTGATGCAATAATATTTGCCCCCAATCCGACTTTTCGGTGTGGACAATTCCCCCGCTTTTCTGAAAAAATGAGGAAGCCGGCTCAACTCGAATGAGCAACCGCCTTTTGAGTCGATTCTCCAAGCCCTTCAATTCCCAACTCAACCACGTCTCCTGGTTTTAAATACTGGGGTGGTTTAAAACCAAGCCCCACCCCAGCAGGAGTTCCGGTAGAGATGATGTCCCCCGGCAGCAACGTCATAAATTGACTGAGGTAAGAGACAATAAAAGGAACCTTGAAAATCATATCCGCGGTTGTTCCATTTTGTTTGATTTGACCATTGACGCTCAACCACATCTTTAAATTATTCACATTTTCTATTTCGTCTTTTGTCGCGATAAACGGCCCCACTGGCGCAAACGTATCACAACTTTTTCCTTTGACCCATTGCCCACCGCGTTCTATTTGAAAGGCACGTTCGCTGTAATCATTGTGGAGGGCATAACCCGCAACATAATCAAGTGCCTCCGCTTCTTGAACATAGGCGGCACGTTTTCCAACCACCACCAATAGTTCGACCTCCCAATCGGTTTTTTGACTGTTTTTCGGAATAATGAGATTGTCATTAGGACCCGTCAGGGCTGTCGGGGATTTGAAGAAAATCACCGGTTCTTCAGGAATCTCATGCCCTGTTTCTTCGATATGGTCTCGATAGTTGATTCCGATGCAAACAATTTTCCCTGGTTTACGGATAGGAGCGCCCAGACGAACGGTATTTTCTACGACGGGAGCCGTTTCCGCATGGTCAGTCAACCATGCTGCCAGTCGGTTCACGCCATCCTTTTCAAAAAAGGATTCGTCATAATCGTCAACAACCGGGCTGACGTCAATCCATTTGCCATTTTCTAAAATCAGACCGGGCTTTTCTTGGCCTATTTCTCCAAAACGAATCAGTTTCATAGTGTTTCCTTAAATAATAATTGAATTGAATTATCGCGTTTAAAAAAAGGATTCGCGGGACTTAGTCCGCAATAAAGTCAATCATGGTTGGTTACATTCCACCAAGTGTTTGTTGAAATTCAACTCCAAGAGAGCATGATAAACATCCAAGATTTCCTGAGGAATTTCCTGAGGGATTTGATAGCCAAGTTTTGGGTAGATCAGAATCCGTTGAAAATCGCCGACCATTGCGTTGATTAAGTCAGACATCGGGAATTGAGGGCTAGGGTATTCGTTAAAAGGAATGGGAGGAGAGGTGACCACCACTTCTTTTTCCGGCCATTTTTTTTTAATGCTCGCATAAGCGCGTCGTTCCATGAAAGGTTTCTGCACAAGAATCACCGAAGCGAGGTCAATCTCTTTTTCTTGAAGCAACTGCTGAGTGAAGAGCAGATTTTCTCCTGTATTGGTGGATTCACTTTCAATGATAACCCGATTTTCAGGAACGCCCATTTCTAGAGCAATTTTCGCGAATTTAATCGCTTCGGGTTCATCCCAGATTCCTTTTGTGAAATTCCCCAACCCTCCTGAGAAAATCAGCAAAGGTGCCCAGCCATCCAGAAAAAGCCGCGCCGCATATTCCGGCACCCTCAAATCGTTACTACCGAGCACCAAAATACAATCAGACCGCCACAATTCATGATTCAATTTATGATAATCCCAGAGTTTTTTTGCCAGTGACACAATCGAGGGAGACATCGTATCCTCATCTTTCTAAAAAAGATAATATTAAGCGTTTGCCTGAGGAAATCAAGCTCCTTTTGTCACAAATTATAGAATATTAGTTTTGTTTTGAAAATAGATAATTTTGGCGAAACCATGAGAAAAATTGACATATTACAGTCCTTTTCCTCCTGAAAATCATCAGGCAGTCTCCTATCTTGATTTATGAATTTAGTTGATTTAAACTCCCATCAAAAGGTAATTTAGCCTGAGGCTAAGCGAATTTTTGATCTGAAATTTTCTATACAATAAGGAAAAAGCGATGAGATCTCTCAGTAAAGTTGCACCGGAATGGTGGGATTACACAACCCTTGACAAAGAACTTTTGGATGACGCGGCCGCGCTGACTGAAAAAGATATCTTGGCGCTGGCACGAGAAGGGTTTTCGATTGAGTTTTATGAGACCCTGGAAGAATTCTATCTTGCGGAAGCTTTGGAGTATGTCACTGCTTGGCAGCAAGCGACAGTCAGCGATCCGATTGGGATTTGTGGCCCGATTGGCCCAACAGAACAGCTTCCCCTTGTTGCGCGGATTGTCAATGAACTTGGTATTTCATTGAAACATTGTCATTTCTGGGGAATGGACGAATGGGTCGTCGATGGGAAGGAAGCCCCTCTAGACTTTCCGTTAGGTTTTGCCAAGGCCGATATGGATTTGTGCTTCAGCCGTATCAAACCGGAATTGGCCATGCCAAAAGAGAACATCCATTTTCCAGCATACGACACAACAGATTATATCAAAAGTTGGGATAGTGCGCGATGCCTGGTGATGCAAGGAGGGCAGGGGGAAGTCAAACATTGGGCTTTCAATGATCCGCCAAAGCGAGAAAGCCCGTATCAAAACGCTCCACCATCACCTGAAGAATACAGAAAACTGACAACCCGAGTGGTGGATTTACACCCAATCACCCTGATGCAGAATGCCCGAACCTCAGGAGGAGGCACTGTCCAGAATGTGCCTTCTCAAGCCGTGACAGTCGGGCCTGTTGAAACGTGGAAAGCTGAAAAGGTCTCTATCTGGCAACCTGGACACCATGACAATCCATTTGGTTTGAGATTGACGACCCTCATGATTTCCAAGAAGATCACCGATACCTCAGTCCCCATGTCATTGCTGGCAGACCACCCTAATGTTCAGTTCAATTTTTACCGGCCAGGGCTGGGGAGCTGTGAAGTCGAGATGCATTGAAATGCCATCCTGAGTCTTTGCTGTCATAGCTCATCGTGGCAATCGGTTTAAATCACACGAAATAATTGTGATTTTTCTACCAAACGGTTCATGGTTTCTTCTTGTTGTTCAATTGATTCGACTAATTTGAATTGAGTCGCACAGCGATCCAGATTGTGGCCGATTCGATGCGTTTTGAAATACGTATCTCCATTGAGATGATCGGTGAGAAAGCGAAGACCGTTTTCAAATGTGATCAATTTTCCACTGAAGGCTAAGTAATCTTTTTCAGTTGCTGTCAAGAAACCTCCTGCCGTTTCAAGGTATCCCTGCACCAAGGCTTGAAATATCTCGATTTGCAGAATCACTTTAGAAAGATCTTTTTCATCTTCTGCCACCGGACTCGTGGAAGCACGGACTAAATCTCCAAAATCATAAAGAGCCAACCCTGGCATGACGGTATCAAGATCAATCACACAGACCCCTTCCCCCGTGGTATCGTCGATCATCACATTATTAAGTTTGGTGTCATTGTGCGTGGTACGTTCTGGTATTTCCCCCCGCGCATGAAGGTTCAACAAAACATGCGTTAGCTCCTCGCGCCGGAAAGCAAACTCGATCTGTTTTTGGCAGTCTTTCGCGCGATTGTGTTTGTCCCTTGCCAGGGCTTGTTCCAGATGTTCAAAACGTTGAGGGGTGTCGTGAAAACCAGGAATGGTTTCGTACAATCGTTCTCCCGGTAAATCCACTAGCATTTTTTGAAAGGAACCAAACGATTTTGCCGCTTGATATGCCTGTTTCGGAGAAGAGATGATGTTATAGGTTTGCGCATTCTCGATGAACAAATAGGTTCTCCAAATATTCCCCTCCAGATCCTGATAATAGGCACGCCCCTCTAAAGAATTGACCAACGTCAAACAGCGGCGTGAGGTATCTTCAACGCCGTCTTGTTTCAATTTGTATTTTTGATGCTCAGTGACACGGTTTACGTTGTCCATCAATTGGATCGGTTTTTTGAAAACATCGTGATTGATGCGTTGATGGATATAGCGAATGTGGGTCCCCGATTGGTCGTAAGTCGCCGCATACGTGTCATTGATATGACCGGCACCATACATTTCCGCACTGATGAAATCCCCATTGATCCGAAAATTTTTGCCGATGGTGTGGATGTCGTGTTTGGATGGCATCGTTGTCAATTTATCCTCGTTGAATTTGAGATTTTGCATAAATTTTTTATCTTTCTAAAGGATGGTTTGAAAAAGCAATTTGAACAGTCGCTTCTAACTGAGGAGCGTGTTTGCAAAAAAGTTAAGTCGGGAGATCAAATAATCTTTCTGAATAGAGATTGGCTTCTATTTTCTTCAAAATATTCTGTTGAACCGTCGCTTTATCTTGAGGAAAGGTTAGGCCAAACCAGGATTCCGGGGTTGGCAATACTTTCACCGTGGCCACTTGTGTTTTGATGGCGTGATCAATCGCGTTGGGCGTATAGTATTCTGCGTTGATTTGGGAGGAATATTCGTCCAAAAACTGGCGAAACCCTGCTTCTAAATAAGGAAATACCACCTGAGGAGAAAACCCCCAAAAAGTCATCGAAACCACTGCGGACGGATCAAGGCGATGCGCGATTCCCTCCGCATCCAGGTAGAAAATCTGGCCGTGTTTCCTTTCAATTTTTTCCCGTTCGACCACAGACTTCAAATACTCGTTCTCGACGGTACAAATGCCCCGTGAAATCTGCCCATACGCTGATAATGTCTTGTTGAGTTCAAATCCGATCATATAAAATTCTTTGGAATTGACACTCATTTGAGACAAAGTTTCACCCATCATTTGAAAAGAGGCGGTGCCATAAAAATCGTCTGCGTTGATCACGGCAAAGGGTTCGTTCACCACTGCTCTGGTACAAAGAATGGCGTGCCCTGTCCCCCAGGGTTTAACTCGGTCTTCAGGAACGGTATAACCCGGCGGTAAAAATTCAAGCTCCTGGAACGCGTAATTGACCTCAATTTGGTTTTGATAACGAGTTCCAATCGTTTTTTTGAAAGATTCCGCAATAGCTTGATTTATCAGGAAAACGACCTTGCCAAACCCGGCTTGAATGGCATCATAAACGGCATAATCGAGTAAAATTTCTTGATGGGGGCCAATCGGATCTAATTGTTTCAGACCTCCATAACGAGACCCAATCCCCCCAGCTAAAATGACGAGTGTGGGGCGCATAATCGCTCTTGCTGGATTTAAGAGATTCATCATCTTTGAAAGATGGAATAAGCTGATAAGATCAACTATCTTGCTTTTTTAAGGATTTAAAATAGATTATCTTGATAAAAGAATAAAGAGTTTCACGCTACACCTTTAATAATAGATTGAGTTTTTAATATATCGGTGAAAAGATGAAAAAATTATTCATACAATCGGTTAAATCTTTCAAAAAGGCAGAGAAACCCGATTGCTGAGGATATGACAAGGTTAGTAGAGGGAGAACTATGAAGTTTGGTTTTGTTATTGATAATCGCAAATGTATTGGCTGTCACGCTTGTACTGTCGCCTGTAAAGCGGAACACGATGTTCCTATCGGGGTCAATCGCACTTGGGTCAAATACGTTGAAAAAGGGGAATACCCCAACACCCGCCGCTTGTTTTCGGTGATGCGCTGTAATCACTGTGAGGACGCGCCTTGTGTCGATATTTGCCCGGTGACCGCGTTGCATACGCGAGCCGATGGTATTGTTGATTTTGACAATCGTCGTTGCATCGGTTGCAAATCCTGCATGCAAGCGTGTCCTTATGATGCGCTTTA
>WASW01055685.1_pt1 | contig 15139 bp, 10 predicted proteins | sample 5698521 | NCBI WGS metagenome assembly WASW01 (sample SAMN11175560, study PRJNA528189) | sponge metagenome | isolation source: marine sponge | host: Leucetta | place: Antarctica: Western Antarctic Peninsula, King George Island | collected 2013-01
AAAGGTTCACAAGATTGGCAACACGAAGAGCCAAGCCCTCAGGCACACCTTGTTCAATATAAGGCGCACCACGTCTTTTCATGTCCGTAACGTAATGTCGCGGTAATGTTGAAGATAGGTTTTGCGCCAAAGTCTGCATGTTTTTTGAGAACATGCTGCAGTTGGTACCAATATCCAGATCTTTTTCTCCATGCCTCAAGAACCAAAGCGTTACCCATTCCAACAAATGTTGCGTGTCCATCATCATGTCCGTTTGAGTGCTCGCTGGAACCTTGTTATCGAGGGCCTCGATCTCGGCCCATAATTTTGGCATATCAAAGATCTCATGCGCGATAAACCAGGCACGTGCAATATCTGCAACACCTTTACCGGTCTTCTCCCGAACTTCGTTGACAAAACTCCCGCCCATACGATTGATCATGTTATTCGTCAAACGTGTTGCGATAATCTCTCGGCGCAAACGGTGCTTGGCAATATTATCGCGATACTTTTCACGGAGTGGTGTCGGGAAATACTCAACAAGATCATTAAACAAGTAAGGATCGTCAGGTAGATCCGTCGCCAGTAACTCATCATACGTCCACAATTTAGCATAAGAGAGCAGCACGGCAAGCTCAGGACGGTACAGTCCGAGCTTGGCTTGTGCCCGTTCGATCATGACCTCGTCATCCGGCAAGAACTCAACGCTTCGATTCAAGAGATTTGAGCGTTCCAGCATTTTCATTAATCGATGCAGATTATCAGAAGCCTGAAGGCCACGCGATTCAACTAATGTAATCGCCTGACTTTGGTCATAATTGTGTCGCAAAACCAATCCTGCAACTTCGTTTGTCATCCGCGCCAAGAGTTTATTGCGTGCAGTTTCAGTCAACCCGCCTACCTGGGTGACCTGGCCCAATAGAATCTTGATATTGACCTCGTGGTCAGAAGAATCCACACCAGCGGAGTTATCGATAGAGTCCGTATTTAACTTGCCGCCAGCCGCAGCAAATTCAATCCGACCCAATTGCGTAGCGCCCAGATTTGCTCCTTCACCAATGACTTTAGCACCTACTTCCTCTCCATTAACTCGGATCGCATCATTTGCACGGTCCCCAACGTCAGCTGCGGACTCATGGCCTGCTTTGATGTACGTGCCAATACCACCAAACCACAATAGATCAGCGTTATGCTTCAGGATCGCCTTTAGCAATTCATTCGGCGTCACTGTATCCACCTGAAAACCAAACAATGCTTTGATCTCTTTGCTCAGCTTTAGCGATTTCGCGCTTCGCTCAAAGATCACCCCGCCTTTTGATAATTTCTTTGTGTCATAGTCAGACCATGAAGACCGGCCCATATCGAAAAGACGTTTACGTTCAGTCCATGTCGTACCCGGGTTAGGATCTGGATCCACAAAAATATGCATATGGTTAAAGGCAGCTAAAAGCTTGATGTGCTTCGAGAGCAACATCCCGTTGCCAAAAACATCTCCCGACATATCACCAACACCAACGCACGTGAAATCTTCAGATTGTGTGTCGATATCCATTTCGCGGAAGTGACGCTTGACGGACTCCCATCCACCGCGCGCCGTGATACCCATTTTCTTATGGTCATAACCCTGACTACCACCAGACGCGAAAGCATCACCAAGCCAGTGGCCGTAATCAATTGATACAGAGTTTGCGATGTCCGAGAACGTCGCCGTGCCCTTATCAGCAGCAACAACAAGATACGCATCATCATCATCATGTCTGACAACGTTCTTGCGTTGGGTGATGCGATTACCAGAAATATTATCGGTAATATCAAGTAAGCCGGATAAAAATATTTTATAGCAAGAAATACCCTCATCCATAAAAGCATCTCGGCTGTTATCGACAGGAGGCTGCTTACAAACAAAACCACCTTTGGATCCCACCGGTACAATGACCGCGTTCTTAACTTGTTGTGCCTTTACTAGGCCAAGAATTTCAGTCCGGAAATCTTCTGGACGATCTGACCAGCGTAAGCCGCCTCGCGCCACATAACCAAAGCGTAAGTGAACACCTTCAACCCGAGGGCTATACACCCAAATTTCACGGAACGGTCGAGGCAATGGCATTTCTTCCACTGCTTGCGAGTCGATCTTGAAAGACACGTATGACTTCAAATCACCTTCATCGGTGAGCTGGAAATAGTTTGTCCGGTTTGTCACATCGAGCAAATTGATAAACCGACGCAGAATGCGATCTTCATCTGCACTCGCAACATCCTCCAATTTTTCCAAATACGTTTTTCGGATTTTTTCTACACTCGGCGTTTTCTTTTTCTTCGCTGCGGCTGGATTAAACTTGATCTCAAAAATATCAACAAGCAATCGCGCAAAGGTCGAATGCTTTGCCAAAGTTTGTTCCATGTACATTTGTGAGTAAGTAATACCTACCTGGCGGAGATATTTACAATACGCGCGGATGATAACGATCTCGCGCCATGCTAATCCGGCGCCGACAACCAATGCATTGAAGCCATCGCTTTCGGCGTCGCCATGCCATACACGAGCAAAAGCTTCTTCGAAATTGTCTCTATTTGATTCAACATCGATGTTCGCGCCGTCACGGCTTTCCAATCCAAAGTCATGGATCACCAATCGCTTAAAGCTGGCATTCGCTATTTTAACTTCGTGTGGACCACCTTCATTAATAACTTTGAAACCCATGTGTTCAAAGACCGGCAAAACATCCGATAGCGGAATTTGCTTCTCTGGACTGTAGAGCTTAAAGCGTACTGTGTTCTTTTCAGAATCATGTGGCCGATAAAGATGAAAGCCAATCTCACCCGTGGCATCAACGTCTTCAATGATGCCAAGGTCGAGGAGAACTTCATCGCTCGAATACTTTTCCTGATAAAGCGCGCCGAACGCGGACTTAAACCGAGCCGTAAGTTCGTGTGCGCGAGCTTCACCATCACGCTCTGTGAGCGCATCAAGAATTTTGTCACTCCACGAGCGCGTTGCTTGAGTAATGTCCGCTTCGAGCGCCGCCGTATCGTACTTGGGGATTTTACTCTCTGGCAGTTTGATAATCAGATGCACACGTGCCAGCGGTGAATCACCTAACTGCGTAAAGAAAGCTGACGGCGTACCGTTTACCGCCTGTGCTAGAATTTCCTGGATGCGCTGTCGCAAGTTCGTGTCGTATCGATCCCGCGGGACATAAACCATACAGGAAAGATAGCGTTTAAACGTATCTTCTCGGATGAACAATGCAACACGCTGACGTTCTTGCAGATGCAAAATCCCTGTCGCGATTTTAAACAAATTATCTTCACTGATTTGAAAGAGCTCGTCGCGCGGGTATGTCTCAAGGATATTCAGCAGCGCTTTGCCATCATGACTGTCGCGCGAAAACCCAGCGCGATCGACAATATTTTTTAGTCTCCGGCGAAGCAGCGGGATTCCTCTTGGCGATAAATTATAAGCAACCGATGTAAACAGACCGACAAAAAGCTGATAGCCGACAACTTTGCCAGATCTATCGAACTTCTTAATACCAAGTGCATCCATATGAACAGAACGATGAACAACAGAACGCTGGTTCGTCTTTGTAACGGAGAGTAAGTCGCGTTTTCCTAAAAACTCGACAACTTCATCGGATAACGTTCCTTTGTCTTTGTATGACTCAAAGACGGCAATCGCTGAATCTCTGAGAACGCCAAGTCCTGATTTACCATCGACGGCAACTTTGGTCTTTTTACCGCTTCCGGATATTTTGTACTCACGGAAGCCTAGGAACGTGAAATGGTTGTCATGGAACCAGCGTAATAGTTCTCGGACTTCACTGGTTTCTTCAGCCTGAATACCTTTTGGGTCATGGTTTAAATCATCAATCACAACTTCCATGCGCTCACGCATGGGTCGCCAATCTTCAACGGCTGACCGCACACCATCTAGGACTTCATGTAATGAATTGACGATGCCGCGTAATGCCGCATCCGGCTGCTGAGCAATTTGAAAATGCATAAAGCTCTCTGCTCGGGCGTCCACATCCATATGGCCCCGCTCAAGAATATCGAGAATGCTCCCCGCCTTACTCCGGCGGACTTTGCAAATAGGATGGATGACAAGATGGATTGGGAGTTCTCGGCGCGTCAGCTCTGATGAAACGGAATCAACCAAAAACGGCATGTCATCCGTTACAATCTCAATCACGCTATGATCAGAAGCCCAGCCATCGTTAGCGCTCTTCGGATTGTACCCTCTAATTTTTGCTGTTTTTGGCTTGCGCGATGCGCCCGTCTTTAAATGTGACGCCGCCAACGTTGCAAGTTCATTACCGCTAAACTCTGCTAGGTCTTGCGCTGGGACATGAATAAAGTACTCACCTATAAAGGCGCGTAATTGTTTTCCCTGTTTTCCTTTAGCGTTTTTTTGAGCCGCTTTTTGCGCAGCAGCTACCAGCGTTTCGCCAGCTTGTTCAGATTTTGTCATTGGATGCTCCCTTCGCCCGTCTTATTGCCGAGGCTTTATATGAAGAGGCTAACGCATCCTGAGCGTGAGGGGAAGGTATGCCTATGTAGAATACTCATGATAAATTCGCGCCTTTAAAATCGGACGGAAAGGCTTAGCGCACCAAACCGGTCCGCCTCAGATTGCCCATCAAATTCACGCGAGCGCATGACATGTGTGAACGCCAATCGAACGTTTTGATACGTGAATGCAACGCCTGCAACAAAATCGCCAACCAACGGCTTTTTATTCACGCTGTGACTGTCACTAAAGGTGTTTCCATCTAGAAATATATTTCGCGCCACCCATCGTCCATCAACACCCGCAAATGCATACCAAGCCAATCGATCGGATGGATTAATCGCGCCGAAACCCGACAGGCTTGGGCGGATCAATGGGGGTCCGTAATCAATAAATAGTTCCTGACCAAATCTAAAAATAACACCACCATTTATATGCGTATAAACATTCCCAAGTGATGCGCCGAAATGCGGAACAGCATCAAATTCAAAGCCTGAATATCGAAGCGCTTTGTGACGCCATTTTCGCTCACCAATAATATTTATACCGGGCTCATTATTTAGCTGATTTTCCCACCCCTTTGATGTCGCAACATTGATCACCTTGTGATACTCGTTCTGTACTTGCTTGCCGAGCGCCGCGGGGCCTACGACCCCAAACTCAATGGCCATTTTATCGAGCGTTTCTGTAAAATGATCGCCAAGGCCCTTGCCTGTTTCGGCATACAAAGAACCCGACGCGTATAACCACCCTGCATAAGGCCGGTCATCAGTGACCAAGTTGCGGGCTTCGGTATCTCCCGGCGTATACATATTGTGACCAAGTTCCAGGCCCAGACGTCCGCCGCGCACATCGGCCAACGGGTACAACATTTGGAGCGTGTCGCGGACGATAGGTAGATCAGAACCATCTTTGGCATCCGATACCCAACCCAATCTAATACCGTTGGTATAGTGACGATCCGTATTTGCGATACGGTCATTCTCGACATTAAGAGTCCACGTGCCCGCATACACACTCGACGACATCAATGCTGAGATCATGATGCCCGTGACGCAAAAACAATGAAGTGTTCTAAGAATGATCATAAGCCTTAACTTAATACATAAATCAGACGAAGAAAAATATAGGTATCTTGAACCGATACTTGTTACACAATTATATTAATATTTTGGGAGAGAATGGAGCGGGCGAAGAGATTCGAACTCTCGACTTCAACCTTGGCAAGGTTGCGCTCTACCCCTGAGCTACGCCCGCGTCATTCTTATTTCCAGCAAAGCTGGAAGCGGATGGGATAATACGCATCGTCCGACGCTTTTCAAGCGTGAAATACGATTTATTTATTTACCTTCTTTTTTATAATTCATGTAACCCATCCAATGTTTCGATAATTGAGTTTTGCGCTAAGACTTGCCGTACGCCACCTAGTCGTCCATCTATATGTTTAACAGGTTACAAATAGTTGATCCCTAGGTGGGTGGAGGAAGATAAAATGGAATTTGTGATGAACCCTGATGGCAGTATGTCGCCAAAAGATGAGCCACAAGGCAACCAACCCCAAACACCTGATACGGCGCAACAACCAGTTGCTGCACCTGGCATTGTTCTTGATCCAAATTCTTCAGATGGCTTGGGCGCAAAATCGGTTGGTGGCAGTGGCGGTGACCTAATTAAGGATACAGATACCAACAACTTTATGGCAGACGTCATTGAGGCTTCTGCCCATGTACCTGTCATCGTTGATTTCTGGGCGCCGTGGTGTGGTCCTTGCAAACAACTGGGCCCATTGATGGAAAAGCTGGTGCGTGAAGCTGGTGGTACCGTCAAAATGGTCAAAATTAACGTTGACGAAAACCAGGAAATTGCGTCGCAAATGCGTGTGCAATCTATTCCGGCGGTTTATGCCTTCAAAGACGGTCAGCCTGTGGATGGGTTTACGGGCGCTGTTCCGGAAAGCCAGCTCAAGACGTTTATCGAAAAACTCACCGATGGTGCCAAAGGTTCACTTGATCAACTGTTGGACCAGGCTGATGCACTGCTTGAAGACAATGATCCGCTTGAAGCGCTGGCAATGCATGGCCAAGCACAGCAAGAGAGCCCCGAGAATGAACGTGCTATTGCAGGCATGATCCGTGCAGCCGTTGCGGCTGACGAAACAGATACTGCCCGTGATATGATTGAAGGCCTGCCTGAAGCCTGGAAAATGAAGTCTCTGATTGCCGCGGCGATTTCAACGTTCGAGCTTGAGCAGGTTGCTGATGACGCCGGCGATACAGCAGAACTTCAAGCCAAAGTGGATGCCAATCCAAAAGATTTTCAAGCTCGATTAGATTTAGCACTTGGCCTTTATGCCGCAAAACGAAATGAACAGGCAATCGACGAACTCCTGCAAATTGTGCGTCAGGATAAAGATTGGAATGAAGGTGCTGCGCGAGAGAACCTAATCAAGATTTTTGATGCGCTTGGGCCAACTCATGAGCTGACAACATCAGGTCGACGTCGACTTTCGTCCGTCTTATTTTCTTAGATAGGGTGCATAACTGATGATTGATCGCTTGCGCAGCCTAACTTTAGAAACATTACCCGAAGACCTACCTGTTTTCCCATTGCCGGGTGCGGTGCTCCTACCGGGGGGGCACATGCCATTAAACATCTTCGAACCTCGCTATCTCAATATGATTGAAGATGCGCTCAAAGCCTCGCGTTTGATTGGTATAATACAGCCGATCGCAGAGCATGATGAGCATCTCATATCCGATGGCACCAAGCTTTATAAAATAGGCTGCGCTGGTCGAATTACGCAATTTGGCGAAACCGGGGACGGGCGATATCTCATTGTTTTAGATGGCATAATCAGGTTTCGAGTGGTGGGGGAGTTAGATTTAATCGATGGATATCGTCGAGTACGGCCTGATTTTTCACCCTTTGTCCATGATTTGGACGTGAATGAAATCATCGATGACGATCAGATTGATGATAGAGAACGATTATTGTCAGCAATGACCCGTTACTTTGATTTGAATGATATTTCTGCAGATACAGATGGAATTGCGGAAAGTTCCGATCAAGAGCTGGTAACAACATTAGCGATGTCATGCCCTCTTGATCCCGGTGAAAAGCAGGCATTATTGGAGTGTGCTACGACACTTCAACGTGGCGAGCTTTTGACCAGCATGTTGGAAATTGCTGCCTATGCATCAGATTCGCATGCTTCAGATATACGGCAATAGATCATAAGATGATAAGGAAACTCATATGAGCACGGCATCTGCGACTGAGATTGATCCAAAATTATTGGAAATACTTGTTTGTCCGCTAACCAAGGGACCTTTGCGCTATGACCGCGAGAAGCAGGAACTGATTAGTGATAAGGCCGGCTTAGCCTATCCCATCCGGGATGGTATCCCGATTATGCTTGCAGATGAAGCGCGTGAGGTCGAAAGCATGAACAAGACCAAACCTGCTGTAGAAGAATAACTGTTGGCAGATACTTTTAGTCAAAAACACCGTCCAAGCGAAATTCGCCTGAGACGTGATGAGAAAATTCTCGATCTTGATTTCAAAGATGGTGTAACCCTGTCTTTGCCTGCAGAACTCCTTCGTGTTGAGAGCCCGTCGGCCGAAGTGCAGGGTCATAGCCCTAGCCAGAAGAAGACCGTCGCAGGTCGTCGGCACGTGGGAATTATGGGCCTCGAGGCCGTTGGTAACTATGCCATTCGCATTAAGTTCGATGATATGCATGATACCGGTATTTTCTCGTGGGATTTCCTCCACGATATGGGTATGCGTAAAGATGAATTGTGGGATGGCTATATTGCTGAGCTTGCGGCTCAAGGTCTCAGCCGGGACCCCTAGTCTGCTCGCATCAGAGTTGGCAAGTCACCACTTAATCCCATTGCAGAGCGCATGAGTATTTTTTTGAGAGCTGGCATGCGGTTAACGCCTCCCAATCCTATATTCCGTGCAACTCTTATCGGCGCAATATCGTTAGAAAAGAGCCTATTCAGGCCGTCTGTCACGGCAAGCATCAGTGTATTATCAAATCGGCGCCATCTTTGATATCGCTCAAGTACGGCGGCGCTGCCAATGTCGAGACCAACGTGGCGTGCTTCGGCAAGTACATCTACGAGGGCCGCCACATCGCGATATCCCATGTTGAGCCCCTGGCCAGCAATAGGATGCATCCCATGATCCGCATCCCCGATAAGCACCAGGCGCTGCGCCACCGAGGTCTCAGCAAACTGCAACCCTAATGGATGACAGAACCGAGGGCCCACGACAGAGATCTTTCCCATAAAATCGCCAAAACGTCGTGATAGCTCAAGGATGAATTTCTCATCATCCAATCCAACAAACTGCCGTGCGTGCGCGGCACGTTCCGTCCATACAATTGAGGATCTTTGAGCCGGGCGTTCAGGCGTGCCCTTTAGAGGAAGTATCGCGAACGGCCCAGCTGGCAAAAAATGCTCATGCGCAATAAATGCGTGGGGCTTTTCATGTTCAACAGTACAAACAATTGCTTCCTGCGGATATCGCCAATCCGTCGTTTTGATGCCCGCATTCTCACGTGTTTTTGAGCCGCGACCATCCGCCGCAATGGCTAATGACGCCGTTACAACCGAATCATCTGAAAGAGTCGCAGTGATAAGGTTTGTATCTCGCGCCAACGTCTCAACGCGCATGGGTGCCATAAATACTATATTCGGATCGTTTTCCAGTGCGCCTAGCGCAGCACATCGAATATGACGATTTTCTGCAAGATAACCTAGGGGCCCAACACCAACGTCTTCATGATCATAATGCAGAAACATTGGAGATGCGCCATCCGCAACGCGGATATCCAGAATGGGTGACACGTCTTCTTCCAGATAAGGCCAGATGCCGATGGCTGTCAGCAGCCGTTTCGACGCCGCGGCTACTGCAGATGCACGCCCATCAAACGCCGCAGCTGTCGCAAGGGCCGGGTCTTGTCCATCAACGACAATTACGCTGAGGCCTGAGTTTGAGAGTGCACGGGCCGCAACAGCACCTACCAGGCCACCCCCAATTATGAGGATGTCCGCAGCATTAGAATTCAAAGCGTTAATCTCTTTATTCATGGATTATAGGTGACCTCAAAGACGCGGCCTGTCTAGTAAAAGCATAAAATTAAAATTGTCTATTTTTTAATCATTTATGTAAATTGCTTCTTTATTAATCATTAAATTATGATGTGAACTCATTCACCAGATGTAAAATTACTAATAGCTCTTTGAATTTAAACATTAATAATCGTTTTTATAAAACTGGCACGAACCTTGTAGTCAATTGATCAGCGGCCAAGTAGGCCTCGTAACCCATAGGGGGAAGCGCGTCACAATTAGTGGTGCAGAGCTTTCCTCTGAATGCACCGGAAGGAGTTCATCATGAAAATGATCATGGCGGTGATTAAGCCCTTTAAACTCGAGGAAGTGCGCGAAGCACTAACCCCTCTTGGTATCGAAGGAATGACCGTTTCCGAGGCCAAAGGCTTCGGACGTCAAAAAGGTCAAGCCGAGATCTATCGTGGCGCAGAATACCAAGTTAATTTTCTGCCTAAGGTAAAAATCGAAATTGCATGTGTTGATGATCTCGTAGAACAAGTCGTTGAAACTGTTCATAAATCAGCAATGACCGGCAAAATTGGTGACGGCAAAATCTTTGTCTATTCCCTCGATAAAGCGGTTCGCATTCGAACCGGCGAAACCAACGCAGAAGCCCTCTAGGAGATGAAAACGATGAAATTTCTGCTTGAAAACAAGCGTCGGGGATTATTCTCGGCTATTGCGGCAGCTGCAATCGTGTTGGGCGCAGGCCCAGCCGCTGCTGACGTATCAACTGAAAGCGCCTACGTACTCAACACGTTTGCTTTCCTGATCCATGGCGTTTTGGTGATGTTCATGGCTGCGGGCTTTGCAATGCTGGAGTCTGGCCTTGTTCGCTCCAAAAACACCGCAACGATCTGCCTCAAGAACATCGCGCTATATTCTATAGCAGGCATCATGTTCTACCTGGTCGGTTATAACTTAATGTATGTCGGCGTTCCTGAAGGCGGCTGGATGGGCACATTTGCTTTGTTCTACAATCCATCAGGTGATGAATTGGCACTCCTCAATGCTGACGAACCAACTGCTGCGATGGTAAGTACTGTTTCAGAGACAGGTTATTCGGTTGCATCCGACTGGTTTTTCCAGATGGTGTTTGTCGCAACTGCAGCATCGATCGTATCTGGTACTGTTGCTGAACGTATCAAGTTTTGGCCCTTCATGATCTTTGTGGTCGTGCTAACAGGTGTCATTTATCCAATCCAGGCATCTTGGGTTTGGGGTGGTGGCTGGCTCGCTGATATGGGCTTCAGTGACTTTGCAGGTTCAACGCTTGTTCACTCCACAGGCGGCTGGGCTGCTTTAACCGGTGCCATCATCCTAGGTGCTCGTAAAGGCAAGTACGGTCCAGACGGCAGTATCCGCGCCCTTCCAGGTGCGAACATTCCTCTCGCCACATTAGGTACATTTATCCTGTGGTTCGGATGGTTTGGCTTTAACGGTGGATCACAACTGGCCCTCGGGTCTGCACTTGATGCAACCGCGATGTCGATTATCTATGTGAATACGAACCTGGCTGCAGCTGCCGGTGTGGTTGTCGCAATGATCATCGCTCAAATCATGTACAAGAAAGTGGACGTCACACTCGCACTTAACGGTGCAATCGGTGGCCTCGTAGCGATTACAGCGGGTCCTGATTTACAAAATCACCTGATAACAATGATTGTCGGCGGTATCGGTGGTGCGCTCGTCGTCTTCGCGGTTCCGTTGATCGATAAAATGAAGATTGATGACGTTGTTGGTGCGATTTCAGCTCACCTGGTTGCAGGTATCTGGGGTACGCTGGCTGTCGGTATCTTCGGCGGCGGATCTATCGCAACGCAAGCAATTGGTATTGTTGCGATCGGGGCGTTTGTCGCTATCTCAAGTGCCATTGTCTGGATGATTTTGAAAGTCACCATGGGCCTCCGTGTCTCGGAAGAGGACGAAGAACTAGGCCTCGACCGCGCAGAGTGCGGCATGGAAGCTTATCCAGAATTTGGTAAAGGCTCCCAAACCTTCTGATACTCCTCCAAGATCAGAGGTTTCCCCAGAAAGCCAGGCGGCTCCCCCGCCTGGCTTTTTGTTTGGAGCCATACGAATCACTACGTATCGATTCGTGCACTGATTTAGCCTTTTCAATTGTCAAAAATATGACCCCCGACATCTTGTGGTTAATTTGCGTTAATCCGCGAATTCTTCTGTTATCTGAGCATCGGGTTCCACGTTAATCTCTTGTAAAGAAACGCAGCTTACCAAAGATGTATGACCGTACTTCGAGCAAATTCAAATGGCCGTACTTCAGAGCCACTTTTACCTGCCACCGTTGCCGCGGCACTTAAACGGCGCTGCTGGCAATTTCTTGGCTTAGGCCTGGTTGGTGCCTCAGCTATTATTGGTGCTGCAATCCTTACTTACGCGCCAGGCGACCCCTCTTTAAATAGCGCAACGGACAATCAGCCCATTAATCTTGCAGGACAATGGGGCGCAATCTTTGCTGACCTTACATTGCAGATTATTGGCTATGCCGCGTTGATGATTCCAGCTGTATTATCTGTTTGGGCTGCTCTTATCCTAACGCACGGAACGTTAGCTAAACCATTGGGGCGACTAGGATGGCTGATTCTCGCTATTATCTTAAGCGCTGTTTTTCTAGCCGGCGTTGGCGTACCAACCGGCTGGCCGCTGGTCTCTGGACTAGGGGGCGTGGGGGGATCACTCGCCTATGAGGAGCTTCTTGTTTGGATTAGTCGCGTTGGCATTCAAGGCAGCGAAACGATTACTAAATGGATACTTGGCGGATTTGCCTTTGGCGCTGGTGTCATTGCGCTGGGCATGGGGCCTAAGGATTGGTTGACTGCCGTGCGCACGTCTTGGCGCGGTATGAAACAAGGTTATGCGTTAAGCCTTGATGCTTATGACGCTGCGCGAGGTCTTGGCGATAAAACCATGGCACTACGGGATCGTATTCAAGACATTATGCCCGAGCGGCACATGGATCGGCCTATAGAGATTGAGCACGATGACGATCATGTGCCAACAGGTGGCGTGCTGGATGTAACTTATGAACGCGTTCATGAAAAACCAACCGCGCCCATTGTCGACCCACGTCCAAAGCGTGCAAAAACCGGTCGAAAGGCCGAAGCGCGTCGTCAACAATCGCTGCCATTAGAGACGGGTAATGACTATGCGGTGCCGCCTCTTGAAATTCTTGATCTGCCGCAGGCAACCCGTGAAGAAAGCCGCGAAAGCCGCGAAGCTCTGCAGCAGAACGCACGTTATCTTTCTACGGTTCTTGAAGAATATGGTGTTAAAGGCGATATCGTTAAAGTCCGTCCCGGTCCTGTCGTCACCTTGTATGAGCTTGAGCCCGCTCCAGGGACAAAAACGTCTCGCGTAATTGGCCTTTCAGATGACATCGCGCGGTCCATGAGTGCTGTGTCCGTCCGTGTTGCGGTCGTCCCCGGGCGAAACGTGATCGGCATCGAAATGCCAAATGCGACTCGCGAAATTGTTCACTTGCGCGAATTGCTTTCCTCAAATGATTTTGAAAAAACCAAAGCTGAACTGCCACTCGCGTTGGGAAAAGATATTGGTGGAGGCCCGGTAACCGTTGATTTGGCTCGGATGCCTCACCTATTGATCGCAGGTACAACGGGTTCTGGTAAATCCGTCGCGATGAACACGATGATCTTATCGTTGCTGTATAACCTGTCACCCGAACAGTGTAAGTTCATCATGATCGATCCGAAGATGCTCGAATTGTCAGTCTATCAGGATATTCCGCATCTTTTAACACCCGTTGTCACAGACCCTACCAAAGCCGTTGTTGCGCTTAAATGGGTTGTCCGTGAAATGGAAGATCGCTATCGCAATATGAGCCAAATGGGCGTCCGTAACATAGGCGGGTACAATGCACGCTTAGCCGAAGCGAAGAAAAAGAATGAAGTTCTAAACCGTACGATCCAAACCGGCTTTGATGAAGACGGCAAACCCATTTACGAAGAGCAGCCACTGCCAACAGACGCGCTTCCTTATATCGTTGTTGTTGTCGATGAGATGGCGGACCTCATGATGGTCGCAGGTAAAGACGTTGAAGCCGCGATCCAGCGTCTCGCACAAATGGCCCGTGCAGCTGGTATCCATTTGATGATGGCAACACAACGACCATCCGTTGACGTCATCACAGGCACGATCAAGGCGAACTTCCCATCCCGGATTAGTTTCCAGGTGACGTCCAAGATCGACAGCCGGACAATTCTTGGCGAGCAGGGTGCTGAGCAACTGCTTGGCCAAGGTGATATGCTCTACATGGCTGGTGGTGGTCGTATCTCGCGAGTACATGGTCCGTTTGTCTCCGATGAAGAAGTCGAACGTATTGTTAGTCATCTCAAAGCCCAAGCCACGCCTGACTACATCGAGTCTGTTACCGAAGAGACTGGCGAACCTATGCTTGGCGAAGATGGTGGTGGAAACACTGAATACGACGAACACTATGACAAAGCCGTTGCCTTGGTTGCACGTGAAGGCAAGGCATCGACAAGCTTCATTCAGCGGCACTTCCAGATCGGTTATAACCGCGCCGCTCGGATTGTCGAAACAATGGAACGCGAAGGCGTCGTCAGTGCCGCCAACCGCGTGGGCCGCCGTGAAGTTCTTATTGGCAATCACTCAGACTAACAATACCAGCCACAAATAGATCAGGATCTGCCTTTACGTTGCCACAATATGATCATAGAAACGCGCATGAGATACTTTTACATAGCGCTTTTATCGATATCGGTTTTGTTTGGTCTGCCCCAAAACAGTGGGGCTGGGTCTTCCGTGACTGTCACGCCGGATATCACAAAATCCCTTAAGCGAATTGAAGCCTACCTCGATAGTATCAAAACATTGCAGGCGGAGTTTTTGCAAATTTCATCAAATGGTGAATCAGCCAGCGGAGAAATTTTGTTGGCACGACCTGAGCGCTTGCGGATTGAATATGCGCCCCCAACACCGATCCTTATTGTTGCGAATGGCAAGTATCTTAGTTATGTGGATACGGAGCTAAAACAGGTCAATCACATCCCAGTTGCGGACACACCGGCAGCTTTTCTATTGCGTGACAATTTCTCTCTTACCAGTGGTGATCTAGCCCTAACTGGCTTTGAGCAAGGCGGAAATACCATTCGCGTCAGTATGGTACAGACAAAAGATCCACTGTCCGGTGAACTCACTTTGGTTTTCACTGACGAACCGACTGTACTTAGAAAATGGTCAATTGTGGATGCTCAGGGGATTGTGACTGATTTGACGTTGATCAATGCCCGGTTTGATTTTCCGATTCCAGATGACCGCTTTGCGACAAATTTCCCAGGGCTTGATTTGGGTCGATAGGCTTTCCTGCACCGATTTACTTTAAAATTATAGTAATGTGACTATATATTCAGTGCGCGTTCGCCTGCCCCCCTTGGCGTCGCGATGGATAGCTTTGCTGTTCATGACCGTCATATAGGTCCAAGTGCGCCCGGCCAGCACCCCTGTGCCGGGCGTTCCCTTTTACACT
>WASW01082707.1_pt1 | contig 15136 bp, 14 predicted proteins | sample 5698521 | NCBI WGS metagenome assembly WASW01 (sample SAMN11175560, study PRJNA528189) | sponge metagenome | isolation source: marine sponge | host: Leucetta | place: Antarctica: Western Antarctic Peninsula, King George Island | collected 2013-01
CACGTAATAGAATATAGTCATCGCCAGCAAGCCAGCCGCCATTGTGCCGACGTGAACTTGCATCATGATGACCGAGCCTATGGCCAGGAATACGCCGTAAGCCAATGCGATCTTGGGGTTCATGCGACCTGCTGGTATTGGTCGATCTTGGGTCCGGCGCATGATCAGGTCGATATCGCGATCGTACCACATGTTAATGGCACCCGCTGCACCCGCGCCAATTGCTATACACAACACAGCGATTAAGCCGGTTTTAGCATCAGCACCACCCGGCGCCATAAGAATGCCAACGAGTCCCGTAAAGACCACAAGTGACATAATCTTGGGTTTTAAAAGGACCGCAAAATCATTCACACGGAACCGAGGCTCAGCGGCTTCGCTGTTCAATGTCTCGGCACCTTGTGGCGTCACGTCTTCGCGCACGCTGTCACTCATTACTTATCAGCCTTTATCAGCAAGAAAGGGTTATAGAAGATTGCGCCCTGAATTTCCAGCAATTCCATCCAGCATTAATGTGTACGTTTAATCAGTCTGCGCCCGGTTATCCATATAAACATGATGCCACCAATGACAGCGATCACGCCGCCGACACCAATGCCAAGATGGCCAATCCAATTTATGATCTCGTCGAAGTTTGGTGCGGTGCCTGCAACTTTTCTTGGTGCGCCATAGCCGCCTGCCACAAATAGTCCTAAACTATGTAAAAGCTGCCCAAGTCCGTATAACCAGAAAGAGATGCGGATTGCTTTCCATTTGATGAGACCTCGCTCCAGAATTGGTAATACAAACAACACCATGAAACTCATGACAGCGAGATTCACAGCGCCAATCACACCGTGATAGTGCGCCGGTGTCCGAGTGTCCGTTCCATCAACAAAAATTCCTAGAAACCCGCCCGAAAAGAACAGCACAAGCGATAGGCCAAGTGCGACACGTGCCGCGCGTGCAGGCTCACCGTCAACAACGGGGGTCCGGACCAAAATAACGAATGCCAAAAGGCCGATGAAAATGGGCGCTGGTGCCAGTGCGTATTGATAATGGGTAAAGAGGACACGCTCTTCCGCAGAAAAGGGCACCTCAAGAAACAGCAATGCAAACCCACCCACGGCGAGCAGGGTGTTAACGCCGAGGGCAATCATGACCGTCTTTGGCGAAATTATTGGTTTCCCAAATGCTCGGCCGCCTAACAGTACCCATGCACCGATCATGACGGTTGTATTGAGGAATTGAAGGATATGTCCGCCGGCCCAAAATAAATCTTCATTTTCTGCAGGAGAAACGGGCATCCCACCAAGGCGATTCCACGACACGGCAAACGCGGCGATGGCGACAAATACCACGACAGCACTGGAGAGACCTGCTGCACCTATCGGCTCTAGAGGACCCGTACGGCTGAGCATGTTGGTGATTGCACGTGTCGCCATTAATACGCTCGCGAAGGCGACCAGCAATAACCCATTATAATAGATAGGGTCGGTAATCGCCGGTATATAGTTGTTAATCGACGGGAGGCCACGGTCCAGAAATGCAGGGATAGCCAAACCCAAAAACGAGATGGCCATCAAGGCAAACGCTGTTCGGCCCATTGACGGTAGCGATGGCTTGCCTTCGGATAATCGGTATGTGGCGATTTGCATCAGAATGATAGCGGCGGCCAAGAACCAGACAACAAAAGAAAATACGACATGGATAATCAGGCTTTTTTCATAAAAAGCGACAGGCCATGGGAATAACTTGTCGGCACCCGGAATCCTGGAAATGGCCAGCAGCAGAGCAAATACTCCGGCGATAGCCAATGCACCGAGGGCGATAAGGCTCCAATTTCTAAGTTCGCGCTGTGCAACGTCGCTACTTAAGGATGGGCGAAATCCTTCAATCGGATCCCATCGTTGTTTTTGTGCAGGTTCAAACATAATTGCTAACCCTGGTAGGGGTAAAGATGAACGGCCATGACGTACACGACGACGCCAGAAATGCCGACGTACATCCAAAGCGGCCAGGTAATGCGGGCGATCTTCTTGTGCTTGTCGAATTTTTCACGCCAAGCACGGAGCACTGTTATTGGAACCAGCGGGACGATCACAATTGCACCAATCACATGGACGATAAGAATAGTGAAATATACAGTTCTGATTACACCCTCACCGCCAAACTGAGCAAAACCGGAGTTCAGCTTGTAAATAACGTAGGAGATCAGAAAGAATCCCGACGCGACTAGCGCCGAAATCATCATGGCCCGATGCTTGCGCCAATCGCCTGATTTTATGAAATAAAATCCGAGTGAAAGGAACACAACAGATATCGCGTTGAACAAAGCATTAAAGTGAACGAGTGACTGGACGTCCATATACAAGCCTTAATTATGAGAAAGGAGAGATTGTGTCGATGATTATTGCAGCGGGCCCTCGTACAATCGTACGAAAATGCTGAAGTACATAAATAACGACGCACATGCGAGAATCACGCCCAATATGATGTTCCTTCGGCGCGCGCCGGGACGTGCTACTGGTGCTGCATCTGTCTCTGTCGACTCAGTCATTGCCATCTTCGCCTCTCAAATAAATATCGCTTGTGATGTCAATATATCCGCGACAATCACCTTTAAACAGGGAATTAGGCATTTTGCAGCGAAATTGCACGAGCTTTCTTGCTTTTATGAATAACAAACGTGATTGGGTTTTATAGTCTGCACCCTTGTCATTGAGAACGATCACGCTCAAAATCGACGACATAATGTTGTAAAAATAAAGATTAAATTTGCGATTGGCTTCTTGCTCCTTCGCGGTTGCGGCTTTACAACAAGGGCAGAAGTCTTGTGCTTCTGGTTCGAAAGACTCAACGTTTATGAATTAAGGCGGTTCTATTGTGAACGGCCTGCAATCAGGTGAGACGAATGCGAAACAAGCTAAAAACTTTCTTGACCGCTCTGATCGGTTCAATGATGACAATGGGGCCTGCGCTTGCTGGTCCAAATGGTGAAGTGCGCTCCGCACCATGGCAGATGTGGCTTCAAGAGCCTGCATCGCCGACCGCGGATCGGATCGTCGCTTTTAACGCGCAATTGATGGTGATTGAAACATTGATCGTTCTCTTCGTATTGGTACTGATGGGATATATCGCCTTTCGATTTAGTGCCAAGCGTAACCCAGTGCCATCCAAGACAACGCACCATGTTGGCTTGGAAGTTGCCTGGACGATCTTGCCAATATTTATTCTGATCGGGATTACTGTGCCGTCAATGAAGCATTTGTATTTTGCTGACCGCACACCCGATGCTGAAATGACCCTGAAAATTACGGGCAATCAGTGGTACTGGAACTATGAATACCCAGACCATGCTGATTTAACATTCGATAGTTTGATTGTTGCTGAGGAAGATTTGAAGCCTGGGCAGCCGCGACTTTTAACCGTCGATAACAAGGTGATTCTGCCGGTAGAAACCAATATTCGTCTTTTGATGACGTCTGCGGACGTCATTCATAACTGGGCACTGCCTTCATTGTCGATCAAGCTGGATACAGTGCCAGGCCGTATCAACGAAACTTGGACACGCATCCATGAAAAGTATGTCGGTAAAACGATCTATGGCATGTGTTCGGAGCTATGCGGTGTAAATCACGGATTTATGCCAATCGCTATCGAGGCAGTTTCAAAAGAAGATTTCGCAAAGTGGGTTAAGAAGGCCCAAGAAGAATTCGCTTCAGACGAACCTCAGCAGAACGACAAAGTTCGTGTGGCTGATGCCGCACTTGTTCGCTGACACTGACGCAGAATATTTGAGGAAAGAAACGTATCATGGCTAATGCAGCTGAAGCTCAACACGACGATCAACATGACCATTATCCGAGTTTTTTCTCGCGCTGGTTCTGTTCAACAAACCACAAAGATATTGGAACGGTCTATTTATATGTTTCGATGTTCGCGGCGCTGGTTGGCGGTGGGATGTCCTGGTATTTGCGCCTAGAGCTTGCGCATCCTGGCATCCAATACATTGAGGATTTCCAGTTCTATAATGTCCTTCTGACGGCGCATGGTTTCATCATGGTGTTCTTTGTTGTGATGCCAGCGATGATTGGCGGGTTTGGTAACTGGTTCGTGCCGTTGATGATTGGTGCGCCGGATATGGCGTTCCCGCGGATGAACAATATCAGCCTTTGGTTGCTCATTGTTGCATTCATCATGTTGTTGATCTCAGCATTTGTAGGTGCAGGTGTCGGAACCGGTTGGACGGCTTATCCGCCATTATCTAACAGTATTTATCATCCGGGTGCGGCTGTTGATTTCGGTATTCTGTCACTTCACTTAGCTGGTGCGTCTTCGATTTTGGGTGCGATCAACTTTATTGTGACGATCTTTAATATGCGTGCCCCAGGCATGACACTGCACAAGATGCCGTTGTTTGTTTGGTCTATTTTGGTCACGGCATTCTTGCTTCTGTTGGCATTGCCTGTTCTTGCTGGCGCACTGACGATGCTATTGACTGACCGTAACTTCGGCACACATTTCTTTGATCCAGCCGGTGGTGGCGATCCAATCTTGTGGCAGCACCTGTTCTGGTTCTTTGGTCACCCTGAAGTTTACATCATCATTCTTCCTGGCTTTGGCATCATTTCTCAGATTGTCTCGACTTTCTCGAAGAAGCCAGTATTCGGATACCTCGGCATGGCTTATGCCATGTGCGCGATTGGTGTTGTTGGCTTCGTCGTTTGGGCACACCACATGTATACCGTGGGTCTGGATGTCGATACGCGAGCGTATTTTACCGCAGCAACGATGGTCATTGCGGTGCCGACAGGCGTGAAAATTTTCTCATGGCTGGCGACAATGTGGGGAGGCTCAATCGAGTTTAAGACTCCAATGCTCTATGCATTTGGCTTCATCTTCCTGTTTGTTGTTGGTGGTGTGACAGGTGTGACACTTGCGAACTCATCTGCTGATCTTGTGTTCCATGACACGTATTTTGTGGTTGCTCACTTTCACTACGTGATGGCGATTGCAGCGATCTTCGCGATGTTCGCTGGCTGGTTCTACTGGATCGGTAAAATGTCCGGTAAGCAGTACAATGAGACGCTGGGTAAGTTTCAGTTCTGGATATTCTTCATCGGCGTTAACGTTCTGTTCTTCCCACAACACTTTGCGGGTCTTGCCGGCATGCCGCGTCGTATTCCAGATTATCCCGATGCGTATGCAGGCTGGAACTTGATCAGTTCATACGGTGCCTTGATTACTGCAGTTGGAACACTTCTGTTCTTCGTCATCTTGTTCAAGACATATATGTCTGGTGAGAAGGCTGCTGCAAATCCATGGGGTGTAGGTGCAACGACGCTGGAATGGCACGTCGCCAGCCCAGCGCCATTCCACACCTTTGAAGATCAGCCGGATATGTCTGGTAAGGCACCTGCCGAATAAGGCGGGCAGAGGGACATAAAAAAAATGGCTCATGCTAGAAACAAAAATGCCAAGACAGCGGCGGTGTTATTCACCGTCGTTGCGGGCATGGTTGGTTTATCGTTTGCTTCAGTCCCGTTGTATAAGATCTTTTGCCAGGTCACTGGATTGGGCGGTACGCCAGGTGTTGAGGCAGCGGCCCCGGAAACAGCGACAGATATAGATTTTAAAGTTCGGTTTGATGCGAATACCAGCCCGGCTTTGCCCTGGAAATTCAAGCCATTACAGCGTGAAATTACGTTGAAGCTAGGTGAAGAAAAGCTCGCATTTTACCAAGCAACGAACACATCTGATCACCCTATTGTCGGGACATCCACATTTAATGTAACGCCACTTAAAGCAGGTCAGTTCTTCGTAAAGATCGACTGCTTTTGCTTTACAGAGCAAGTCTTGCAGCCAGGTGAAACGATTGATATGCCGGTCTCATTCTATGTTGACCCGGCAATTTATGAAGAAGCAAATACCCGTGACGTCACGACGATCACGCTTTCCTATACGTTCTATCCAGTGGATGAACCTGAAGCGAAAGTATCTGAGAGCGTGACAATGTCTGCGAGTGGGAAAAAAGGTTAATGAAGCTAATGCTGTATGGCATTGATTTCATCGTGAATTACTAGAGAACCCGAGGGGGAATATCCGATGAGTGGTGCAAAAAGTCATCCATATCATATCGTCAATCCTAGCCCATGGCCATTTTTTACAAGCCTTGCTGCCTTTGCGATGGCGATCTCAGCAATTTTGTATATGCACGGCTCGTCAATTATCGCCCTGTTGATATTATTCGCAGTGGTCGTGATCTTATCCATACTTTGGTGGCGCGATGTGATCAGTGAGGCTGGCAATGGCCATGATCATACTGAGGCTGTCCAGCACGGCCTTCGCATGGGTATGTTGTTGTTTATTGTTTCAGAAGTGATGTTCTTTTTTGCGTTCTTCTGGGCTTACTTCAATGCGTCGGTTCCGTTCCTCAGCTTCGTGGCATCACCGATGTGGCCACCCGAGGGCGTTGCTCCTTTGCCAACATGGACACTCCCGTTCCTGAACACACTCATTCTGCTGTCATCAGGCGTCACGGTAACTTATGCGCACCATGCTATGCGCTTAGGCGATAACAAGCGTGCTGCGACGGGCATTCTTCTGACAGTGATCCTCGGAATCATCTTCACAGCGTGTCAGGCCTATGAGTACAGCCATGCGACATTCGGATTTAAGGACGGTATTTATTCCTCAACGTTCTATCTCGCGACAGGCTTCCACGGCTTCCACGTAATCGTTGGAACGATCTTCCTGGCTGTATGTTACGTTCGTACAATCAAGGGTCATTTCTCGCCGGAGCGGCATATCGGTTTTGAAGCTGCTGCCTGGTATTGGCACTTCGTTGACGTTGTATGGCTGTTTCTGTTCTGCGCCGTTTATTGGTGGGGCTCAGCAGGATACGCGTTCTAAGCAACGCACAGATGGTTTAGATCAAGGTCGGTGGAAACACCGACCTTTTTCTTTGGCCTGCGTGTCACTGCATTAATCCAAGCCAGGACCACCAGAGATAATTTAACGGTACGAGAACTAGCAACGAGAGAATTGCCAAGGCTAGGGTCATCTTGGCACCGTCCTTAACAGGAATACCGCCCAATTGCATGGCGACAATCAGCGGTGGGACTTGATACGGCAGCACCACGGTTGAATAGGCGATGACCTGGCTCATCAGTACGGCTTTAAGCGGTAACCCTGATGATGCCGAGATATCTGCTGCCAAGGGCCCGATGACAGCGGGCATACTTGGGGCCGTTGTGGCAATGTTTGCAGCGGTGCCAAGTCCAACCATCGACACAAACGAGATAAAGGGGGTGTTTTTATCGAAAATGATGTGAGCCAGGAGCCATTCACCCGCAATGTCTCCAGCACCGGTCTCCACCAGTAATGCACCCAGGCTCAAAATACCTGCAACATAAATTGTTGATGGAAAATTGAATTTTGCCTTCAAATCGTCGCCATTAATTAGACCGATGCCAGGCCATAAGCAGACTAAAGCCGCGGTCATTGCAATCCATGCTGGTGAAATGTGGTGGATGAAATCGGTTGTCCAAAAAGCGATCGTTATCCCTAAGATAATCGTCAGGCGTTGTGCTTCAGGCGTCAGCGCTTTCGATTCCTTTTCTGGAGCAAGCACGATAACCTCGCGCCCACTGGATCGGAAAATGACGAGGATTAGGCCGATAATAAGAGTGAGCTTCAGAATGCCGTTCACGGGCATGTGCATTAGCAAGTATTCACCGTAATTAAATGTGACACCGAATAGGTTCTCTGCGACCCCAACGAGAACCATATTAGGCACGTTCGCGGGTAAAATCGAGTTTGCGGGCATCCATGTGCCACATGCCATCGCGAGGATCAATCCAGAGCGTTCGCGTGTCCCTTTTTCATATCCAAGGCTATCGCAGAGCGCCAAGACAATGGGGACGAGCAGGACAACTCTTCCCATTGTTGACGGCATAACGAATGATAAGGCAATACCGACCAACGCAATACCAATAACGGTCTGAGTATAGCTTTGCGCCAGTTTGGAGGTGATTGAAGTCGCAATTCGAAGGCCAAGGCCGGTTTTCTGGACGGCAACGCCTACAATCAGACCGCCAAAGACAAGCCAATACGCTGTGGAATGAAATCCTGAAAATACAATATCGGCGTCGGCTGTGCCTAAAACCATCGCCAGCGTAAAGAACACGAGTGCGGTTAAATACTCAGGGATGACGGCCGTTGCATATAGGCCAACGGCCAGCAGACATAATGCCGCACCCGTCAATGCGCCGGGGGAATACCCTCTGGCGTCGGCATGGCAATAAGAAGCACGGCCGTTGCTGTCGTGAGGCAGGCAATCAAACGTGAAGGGGATCGTGTAACTGATAGTAAATAAGACATCATAATTCGTTATAGACAGCGATGGCTTCGAGCAAAACAGATATTCTGAACGCTAATGTGCTACAGTATCGATGAATGTGGGGGAAAGCACGATGTCAGATAAAAATAATGATGATCAGAACGCACTGTTTGACGTTGAGAAGAACACCAAAATGTACGCGGACTTTGCGGAGCGGTCTCAGCGGATCGTGAGCGCGTTTCTTGAGCGACAGAAAGCGGGCGAGAGATATAGCGTCGCCGATCCAGTTGAGATCAGCAAAATGTTCATGGATGCGTCGGTCAAGATGATGTCGGACCCATCGAAATTTATCGAAGCACAATCTAAATTGATGCAGGGGTATGCAGACCTTTGGCAGGCGACAGCAAAGCGTATGGCAGGCGAAGAGGTTGCACCGGTTATTAAGCCTGAACGTGGCGATCGGCGCTTCAAGGATAATGCGTGGTCAGAGGATGTTGTCTTCGATTATATCAAGCAATCTTATTTGCTAACATCAGACTGGCTGACAACCCAGGTACGTGACGTCGACGATACCGACCCCAAAACCCGTGAGAAGCTAGAGTTTTATACACGCCAATGTATTGATGCGATGTCGCCGACGAACTTTGCGGCGACCAACCCAAAAGTTTTGAAGGCTGCGGCCGAGACTAAAGGTGAAAGCCTGATCAATGGCTTGGATCATCTTTTGAAGGATCTGGAAAAAGGCAAGGGTGAGCTTCGTATATCGATGACGGACACCGAAGCGTTTGAGCTTGGGGTTAACGTCGCGGTAACGCCGGGCAAAGTTGTCTATCAAAACGATCTGATGCAGTTGCTTCAATATGAACCTACGACCAAACAAGTTGCCAAGCGGCCTCTGCTGATTGTGCCGCCGTGGATCAATAAGTTTTACATTCTCGATCTTCAACCCAAAAACTCGTTCATTAAATGGGCCACGGATCAGGGCCACACCGTATTTGTGATCGCATGGGTGAACCCGGACGAACGTCATGCGGATAAGCAGTTCGAAAACTATATGCTCGAAGGTCCACTTGAAGCGATGGACGCTATCCAGAAAGCAACGGGCGAGAAAGATCTCAACATCATTGGATACTGTATTGGCGGTACATTAACGGCGTCGACACTGGCTTACATGGCGGCAAAAAAGGACAACCGGGTAAAATCGGCCACGTTCTTTACGACAATGGTCGATTTCTCTGAACCAGGTGAGCTTGGTGTATTTATTGATGAGGAACAATTACAACGCCTCGACGAACATATGGAAAAAACTGGTTTTCTGGACGGCCAGTATATGTCGCAGGTGTTCAACATGATGCGCGATAATGACTTGATCTGGTCGTTTGTCGTAAATAACTATCTGATGGGCCGCGAACCTATGGCCTTTGATTTGCTGTATTGGAATTCAGATAACACGCGGATGCCAAAAATGATGCATTCACTGTATTTGCGAAAAATGTATCTCGAGAACAAGCTGGTCGAGCCGGGCGGCATAACGATGGGTGGGGTGCCGATTGATCTGACCAAAATCAAAACGCCTGTGTACTGGCTATCGACTAAAGATGATCATATAGCGCCTTGGAAATCGACCTATATGGCGACGCAATTGTACCAGGGTCCGAAGAAATTTGTACTTTCGGCCAGTGGACACATTGCCGGTGTGATCAATGCCCCTGCGGCGAATAAATATTGCTATTGGACGAATGCAAAAACCCCGGAAGATCCGGACGTATACTTTGATGGTGCCAAGCAACATGACGGGTCATGGTGGCCAGATTGGCAAAAGTGGGTCGCGAAACACAGCAACGGCAAAGTCCCAGCGCGCAAGCCAGGTGATGGAAAGCTCAAAGTGATTGAAGATGCACCGGGCTCGTATGCAAAAGTTCGGATTTAAAGCTTAAACAATGCCTCGAGCTGTGCTCGGTAAAGCCTGAGCTGGTTTCCGGGAAGCGTGACGTTTAATTTAACATTGGCGATGACGAACGCGCCTTCGAATATTATCATTAACTGCGTAATGAGATCGTCTGCGGTCATGTTCTGTCGGGCCATCTCTTCGGTCATAGCGGCCTGATAATACGGGCGCATCACGGTCGTATAACCTTCAACCCAAGATCTGATCAATGGTCCTAGTTCAGTTGGGAACTCCAATTGTTGATAGGCGTACGAGGCGTAAAGACATCCATAGCCATCATCCTGCATGCTATCGAGCATCTCTGCATACAGCCCAAGGATGATCAAAACGCGCTGTTTGGGGTCATCACTCATCCGCTCGGCGGTTTCACAAATATTCCGGAGTATTTCCAGGTCGTGATCGATGTATCGCTGAAACAGGGCCTCCGCCAATTTAGCCTTACTCTTGAAGTGATAGAAAAACGCACCCTTGGTAATCCCGGCATCCAGAATGATCCGGTCAATTGACGCACCGGCAAAGCCTCGCCCAATAATCAGGCGCTGAGCTGAATTTAAAATGCTTTGTCGTGTTTTTTCGCCTGCGCCTTACATCGATTGGATGATTAGCGGACCAAAAATTGCTTCATGTAACTGTGACTACGGATGTCCTTGCGAATTCAACGCCCGTCCGACCAACGGCATGTGCGAAGGCATGGAAGCCATGCGCATTGACCAGGGGTATTTTGGTGACGTTCGACTTGACGGTCTGGTGTTCGCGGCGCGGTTTCGTTGGCCTGGTGCAGTTCACGAAGGTGGCGGCACAGTCCAAGGGGCCATTGACAAACGTGCGAGCGAAGTGCAACGGGACGCTTTGTTTAAAATTCTGGGTGGTGAAGAACAATATCCAACGACGTTATTCAATATTTATGGGTCAACAATAGAAAATGAGTTGGATCCGATATTTACGAAAATTGAATTTGAGTGCGATATCAATGCCGCACGTGGCTGGTTCTCAATCCCAAAAATTATGCGCCTTGATCTGGAGCCGATTAAGAACCCGGTCACTGGTAAGGATCATCGGGCTCAAATCAGATTGCCAAATGGTTTTGAGTTCAATGTGGGTGAGATGGCGAGTGGCACATATAACGCTGCCGGCAATGAATTAGGTATGGTCGGAAATCGTGTTTACGGTGTCATGGCAGATGTTGCATATGGCCCTTATGGGATCATTGAAGACCGGCGCGCCAGTTAGTGTCTGGCCGAATCGCCAATATATCCCTGAATAATATTATCAAGCGATATGACGGTTTGGTTATTGGTGCATTGGCGCTGACGATATTGATGGCAGCGACGTATACGGGGTTGGGTATCGGCATGAATATGTCGGCATGGGAAATGACCGCTATGCCGAACGATATGCCGATGCCGCCTGTCCGTGCTTGGACACCGATAGATGCACTGATGATGTTTCTCATGTGGTGGATCATGATGATTGCGATGATGCTGCCGTCAGCCGCCCCAATGATTATGCTCTATTCACGTGTTGGAAAGCGGCGACACAAAGCAATTATTACACGTGCATCAAGTTTCTTTTGCATCGGATATCTTATGGTATGGGGGGCGTTTAGCCTGGGTGCGACAATTATTCACGGCATTGGTGAGTATATAGAGTTGATCAATGGGATGATGGCTGTTTCAGGGGCATGGTTGGCATCTATCATCTTTATCTTTGCTGGTGTCTGGCAATTCTTACCAATTAAATCTCACTGCCTTGAGGTTTGTCGCCAGCCCATTGAATTCTTGAGCAAGATCTGGACACCAGGACCCATTGGCGCGTTCCAGATGGGTCTTAGGCATGGATTGTTCTGTGTTGGATGCTGTTGGGCCATGATGTTGCTACTTTTCGTTGGTGGCGTGATGAATTTGTATTGGATCGCAGCACTTGCAGGGCTTTCTCTAATTGAGAAATTTACGTCTAGATGGCGTCTCGGTCCTTACGCAATTGGTTGCGGATTCATGCTGATGGGCGGCCTGATGCTCTCGTAAATTTATACGATCCGTATTTGCCCGCAAGAGGCTTTCCGGGCATAGTTCCAAGCATGGTGAGTGCCGAAATCAATGATCCGGGTGTAATAGGCGATGCGCCGATGAGCGTTGCCTCTGCTGCTGTGTATAGTCATCTGGAATTACTGGCTGATATGGGCCGGGATTTTGCCTCCAATCAGGAATTAGAAGTCACCCTTAAGCGGGCTGTCGAACGCATCACAGACTATGTAGATGCCGAGGCGGGCGCTCTTTTCATGCTCTCTCCATGCGGGCAGAAACTGGAATGCGATGCGTGCTTTGGCCCTGTTGAGATCACAGGGTTAAAGCTTGCTGCGGATCAGGGAATTGTTGGGTTCTGTGTGCAACGCGACGCCGGACGGATTGTCCGTGATGTATCCAAGGATCCGGATTTCGACGCATCGGTTGACGGTGAAACGGGCTTTAGGACTAAATCTATTTTATGTGCGCCAATGAGTGTGAAAGGTGAGCGGATCGGCGCGATCGAACTCATTAACAAGCGTGGCGGCGATGGCCTGTTCGATGACAATGATTTGCATCTGTTGCAGGCATTGTCGTTCTCGGCTGGACTTGCCGTGCTCAACGCACGTATGGCGACAGAGCTTGTCGAACAGGAACGAGTGAAGCGCGAACTGGAACTGGCCGCAGAAATTCAACGCTCGTTATTACCTGACACGAAAGAGAGCGAATTTCCGGTCAAAGGCGTAAACCTCCCGGCGCGTGTGGTCTCAGGTGACTTTTACGATTTCTATCCGCTTGATGATGGGCGAGTCGCCTTCACACTTGGTGACGTTTCCGGGAAAGGCATGAATGCCGCATTAATGATGGCAAAGACGGCCAGTCTTTTGCGCTGCCTTGGAAAATCGATCAAAGAACCGGGCCGTTTATTGGCATTGGTCAACGAAGAAGTATGCGAGACGGCGACGCGCGGTATGTTCGTGACGTTGGTGCATGGCATCTATGATCCGGAAAGTGGGTACGTGCGATTGGCGAATGCCGGGCATGAACCCCCCTTGATTGTTGATACAGACGGCAACTTTACAGCCATTGAAGCAGAAGCACCTCCGCTTGGTATCTCTCCTGCATTGATTGATGAAGACGGTTTTCCCGAAACCGAAATTGATCTTAATGGCGGCAAGCTTTTCGTTTTCACTGATGGTGTGACGGAAGGTTATATTGCTGAAGGTGTTGAGCTTGGCATCGAAGGCCTCAAGGATATTATCATGAACGCTGGTGATGCAGGTGTTCAGGGTGTTCTTAATGAAGTCAGGGATCAAATTGGTGGTGCCGGCGGTGCACTTCGTGATGACGTTACATTGATTGCGATTGATGATGGCACGGCAACGCATACAAAGGACGCCAGTGCCAGTCATGCTGAGGCCGGTGCCACAGGTGCGCCGGGCGAAAAAGTTCTGCAACTCCGTGTGACGGCCAAGGCAAACCGATTACGTCTGGTTCGGAACGCAGTTAGAGAAACATCACTGTTTTGCGGATTTTCGGACACTGATACCGGCGACATCGTGCTCGCTGTTGATGAAGCGTGCCAGAACGTCATTCGCCACGCGTATGGCAGCGAGGGTGAGGGAGATATCTCTATTGAGATCCGTCGACGTCCGGATGCTATGATTGTGATCATTCGCGATTTTGCAGATCCTGTCGATATATCTAAGATTAAACCACGTGATTTAGATGATTTGCGCCCAGGGGGGCTGGGTACGCATTTGATCAGTGAAGTCATGGATGAAGTTGATTTCTTGCCGCCACCGATAGATGGCGGCAATCTATTACGTCTCGTTAAAAAGCTTGGGAGCTAACGGTTATATGGAACATGTTGTATCAAGCGCCGAGGGCGCAACGGTCATTGCATTTACAGGGGATGTTGACCTGCAGACATCACCGGATGCTCGCAAGGCACTGCTGGCAATTGTCGGCAATGGCACGGGGATTTTGGTTAACCTCGCCGGTGTCGGTTATATCGACTCGTCAGGTGTCGCGTCGTTGGTTGAATGCCTGCAAAGTGCTAAAAAATCGGGTCAGAAGATGGCTCTAGTATCTGTGAGCGAAGGTGCATTACGCGTCTTGCAACTCGCGCGTTTGGACCGTGTGTTCAAAATTTGTGATACTGTTGACGAAGGGGTCACTGCTGTCGCGTAACGCACAGCAGTAGTTTCAAGGAACGGGGGCCATAGGGGTGGCGGAGCAAAAATTATCCGCGGCGGAGAAGGTTGAAGGCGTTGGCAAGTCCACCGTCAGCTTCGTTGAATCCGTCGGTAATGGTGGTGTCATCATTGCCGAAAGTATCTATTGGATATTGTTCGGTGTGCGTGAACGCCAACCTGTCCGGATCGGTGCTGTTATTCAGCAAATGATGGAAATCGGCGTTGCGGCTATCCCCATTATTATCCTGCTGACTGGCACGATCGGTGTAATGCTGGCTATTCAAGGTATCCATACGCTTCGCATTTTTGGCGCAGAAAGCCGCGTTACTATCGGTATAGCATTCTCCGTTGTTCGAGAATTCGCACCTTTGATTACGGGAATTCTGGTTGCCGGGCGTTCAGGCTCAGCTTTGGCTGCACGCATTGGCACCATGAAGATCAATCAAGAAATTGATGCCCTCAAGGTTATGGGGATCAACCCGACCCGGTTCCTCGTCGTACCCGCCATGATCTCAATGATTGTCATGGTACCGGCTCTGACATTGTTGGGTATGTTTATGGGGCTGTTTGCGGCGGGTCTTTATGTGAATGCTGACCTTGGTATCTCCATGGCTGCGTATACTCGCGACACCATTGATATTCTCTCTCTTGATGATCTTGGGCA